>Ga0315903_10011503_pt1 | contig 10415 bp, 10 predicted proteins | sample LakEriMetagenome_7_FD_203524 | JGI IMG/M metagenome (GOLD analysis project Ga0315903, IMG submission 203524) | Freshwater fungal communities from buoy surface, Lake Erie, Ohio, United States - Buoy 2 MA119 | ecosystem: Environmental > Aquatic > Freshwater > Lake | place: USA: Lake Erie, Ohio... | reverse complement strand
CTCTTCGGTCAAGACGAAAGTCAATGTCTGAATCACCTTGTTGCAGTGGCCCGCGCGTCGTGATACGGTGCATCGGTGCAAGGCCAAAGCCTTGATCGCCGAGATAATTAAATGTGAAGCCCGATACACTATCAAATCCATTTAGTATATAAGATATACCATTTGAGATATATCTCACCTGCATACTAGTGTCTACAATCGTCATACTACACCGCCCCACTCAGCAGTTGCATTGCACGCAAATCTGCCATAATGCTTGACTCCGATTGTCTGGTGTTATACGTCGCACTCAGGTAGTAATTCTGCACCGTCTGCGTCGTGCCAGCCGCCGCTCCACCCATCGTCGTACTCAGTGCCCCGTTGATTTCCGGTGCGCCCTTGGCGATGCCCGCCGCAATGCCTTGGCTGATGGGCATACCGATGCTGTCGGCAAAGAGCTTCGATGGTGAGCTGATGCCGAGTAACTTTTTCGCCGCATCGAGTGCCGAGGTAGCCGCATTCTTCGCCGCATCGGCAATCTTACCAGCGCCAGCCGTGATGCCCTTGGCGATGCCCGCAACGAGGTCGCTTCCGAAGCTCGCCGCACTGTCCGTCCACTCTTTGAGCTTCGCTTTGACGGCGTTAATACCCGTCTGCACTGCCGCCTGAATTGCTGTCCACGCGGTGCTGATGACGGTCTTAAGGTTATTCCATGCGCCGGTAAAATCGCCATTCAGTACCATGATGATGCTGTTGAGTAGACCCGTCACAATGGGAATGACAAACGACACCGCATTCATCAACTGTTTAAAGACAAAGTCAATCACTGGCCACAGGAAATCAAAGGCGATTTTCAGTCCATCGAGTGCAACGACAAGCACGGCGCCGATAATCTCGGCGAGCTGTTTGACGACCACGCCGACCGTGGCAAACAGCGTATTAAACTGTGCAAAGGCGTTTGCCACTTCCGGACTCTGCAACGTTGTCGTCAGTGCACTGACAATCTGCATGGCGAATGCTACGATTTGCGCAACGATCGGCGACAGTACATTGATGACCGCAGTCACTGTGCTTTGCAGTGTCGTCCATAGTCCACCCAAGATGCCGATAATCATGCCGACAACGCCCGCAAGGCCAGAGGCGGCGCCCTGTGCTTCGGGGCCAGTGAATGCGGCAAAGAGTCCGACGACGAGACCGGCGATGGCGTCAAACAGTGGCTGTGCGGTCATGACCGCCGCAATCACGGCGTTAAATCCGCCGGTGATGGCATCCCACGGCACCGCACTGCCGAAGCTCGTAAAGTTGTTGATGAGCGTTGAAATCGTCGTAATGATTGCTGTCCAGTCAAGCCCGCTGATGAATGCGGCGAAGCGCTCAGCGAGATTTTGCACAACGGGAATGACTGACGACATCATCACATTGCTGAGACGTGTCAGCACGGGTAGAAGCGCCGTGCCAATTGCCTCTTTGGCGCCGTTCATCTGTTCTGCCATCAGCACCTGTGCACCGGTAAACGTTTCGGTCGCCGCTAAGGCACTGCCACCGAACTGCACCGCCATTTCTCCCAAGATGAGGTTCTGTGCGCTGGCGATGTCGCCCGCTTCCATCATCGTCTCCACCATGGCGATTTGCTGAGCAGTGAATGACACGCCCGATCGAGACAATGCTGACATGCCCTTGACAGGGTCATTCAGCGCTTTACCCATCATCATGGCAGCGCTGCTCACGTCCATACCCAGCGCTTGCGCCATGTCGAGCGATGCTTGGGTTGCGCCTTCGAATTGTTCGCCAGCCACTTTGGTAAAGGTGGCAAGGACGTTCGTCGCACCAAGCACCTGGTCATCAGTAAAAAGCGACATTCCCTCCGTCGCTGACAATGCGGTGGCAAGCTCCGCCATCTGTTCGGCACTATATCCTGCCGCCATGCCGGTCGATTCAACGACCGCCTGTGTCTGACGAAATGCGTCTTGCCAGCCCGATGCTTCGCTGATGCCGTCAGTGACGAAGCTGGTAATGCCACCAATCACTGCGGAGCCGAGTTGCCCAGCTAAGCCAACAGCGCCGGCGCCGATGCTCTGAAATGCACCGCGCGCCAGCTCTTTCATGCCGTCAAACTTACTGCCACTTTTCTGAGCGGTTTCGCCGACGTCCTTGATAGCGCTCTCGGCTTTTTTCGCCGCCGGTGTGACGTCGTCGTTGCCGGTGAAATTGACGATAACCTGTTCAGCCATTGCGCTTCGCTTTCTGTCGCTTCTCTCTCACTTCGTTCTCCACCTGTATCATCGCCATGTGCTGTCTGATGACGTGCCATGATGGCAGGTACTGTGGTGGACAGTGGTAGACGTCGCGACACATCTGCAGTTCTATGTACTCCAGCGGTGCCGGTTCCTGTGTCCACAGGTGGGCAAGCACCGCCGTCCTTAGTTTCCCATGTCGGCGGTCATCTCTTTGACAATGGCTTGTGCAATCGCCTTAAGATGTTTAGCAGGTAAATCAAGCACGTCCATGCCCTCAGGCAATTCGACGCACTTGGCATAAATCGGAATCAGTGCGCTGATGTCGCCGTTCGCGTTTTGGATGGCGATGACATCGCGGATGGTCAGGTTGTCCGCATTAACGGTGTACTGTGGTGTGGTCATAGTGAGGGCATCTCCTATGTGTGCAGAAGGATCCATTTGGGCATCTCCCGCGTCAGCGGTACTGGTGGCTATGCGGTGGATGCCCGACACCGCACTGCCCAAACTATGTGGTGTACGTGACGCCCGGCGCCATGACGGTGATGCTGGCAACGACCGGCCCCGCGCTCGACGCTTCGACAGCAGGGAAGTCAATGCTGGTGATGTAGCCACCGGCCATCGTCTCACACTGCTTGCCCGTGGTGCCCTTTGGCTCCCACTTGACTTGCACCAAGTCGCCAGCTTTGAACGCAGCATAGGTAAGTTCCCACGCCTCGAGCGCCACTTCAGTGTAGAGAAAGTTGACCGTGACTTCAACGGCTTCCTCTTTGCCCAGCAAGATGATGGGGTTGGCGCCGTCGAAGGTGAATGTTGAATCGTTAACGCGCGTCGCTGTGGTGACGTCTACGCTCTGTGCGGTACCGCTGTGGTCAACGTAGGCACCGGCAGCAATCTTAATGCTGACGGCGGCGGCTGACCCAGTGATGGCTCCAGTGGTCTGTGCCATGATGTCCTCCTATTGGATAATCTCTCGTATGGTCAGCGTCGCCGTGACCACGTCGTAATACCTGCCCGATGCCTGTGGCCACTCGAGTACCTGCGCTCTGACACCAAGCCCCGTCAGCGCCCACGCTGAACCTTGCAACGTCCGTGCGGCGTTGTGGTACGACGCCATGTACGTCTCAAGCCCCGGCGCAACGTCTTTCAGTCCAATGCCCATGCCCGCCGCCCTCAGCATCGCCACGTCGGTGATAGTCCACTCGGTTTGCATGAGGTGTCCACTACCACCGAGTGTCTGCACCGTCGTGCGTGATGACATCATGCCGATCGCACTGATGATGCGCACTGGCAGGTCAGCAACCTCAACACTGTCCTTCAGCGTGGCACCACGATACACTGTGGTCACACCGCTGACGGACATTGCCTCGACCGCGTCTAAGATGGCGTCTATCTGACTGCCCATGCTATGACCTCCGGATAAATGGACGAAGCATCTCGCGCACATCCGCAGGGATGCGCTGTGCGGCAAGCATCACGCCATCAGCGCTCATAATCGCACGGTCGCTGTCTGGCGTGCCTTCACGCTGACGGTACAGGTAGCCAGCAAGTCGAAGTGTTGCGGCGACAATGTCGTCAGGGACATCGAGGCTGTAGCTCCACTTGCCAGCAACTTGCACCGATGCTTCAACGCTGCCGTTGTACGTCCAGAAGTAGCCACTGCTTGACTTGATGCGGATGGCGTTGGTTGGCACGACGTTCAGTGGCAGAAGCACTACTTGGTTGTTCGGTATCGGTGTGCCGTCGCCATTGGTGATGCTTGTGAGCTCTGCTAAATCGTGTGATAGATTCAGCGTGTAATCATCAAGCAAATCACCGCCAAAGCGCTCAAGCATCGGTGTAAAGTAGTGGACATGCGATGCAGCAGAGCCGTGGTCTGCTTCAGGCTCAAAGTGGCGATGACAATGCCGGTCAATCATCGCCTGTGCACGGTTGATCGCATCGCTCAGCAATGAATCATCGCTTGACGATGTGATACCGAGGTAGGCTTTCAGTGCGGCCGTTGTCGTGTACGCCATCTATATCACCTTTTTCTTTGGCTTTGGCTCTGGCTCTGGCTCTTGCAAAATAATGAGCGTTCCTCGGCTGGCGAGACGCTCAGCATCGCTCTGGCTGAAGTCGATGATGTCGCCCGCTTTGTATGAGCGCATCATCGTTCCTTCGACCCGAATGATGTCTTTGAGTAATTGACACTTCACCATATGGCATCATCTCCAGTGAGAGCGGTGGAGTTAGCACCGCTCTCACAGTAATTCGGTTATGGCTGGACGATGTAGGCAAATGCCTCAGGCTGAATCACGTCGCCACCGAAGCGGTAATCAGCGAAGATTGCCGTCTCGTTGTTGGCTTGGTAGAGGTATGGGTTGCGGCTAATCTCAATGCTGCCGTTCTCAACGAAACAGTAGTATGAGAAGTTGCCGAACACCACTGACTTCACCGTGGTAGCAATGGCGGCAATGGCGTCGCTGACAATGACTGGGTAGCCTTGGATGTCGCGACCGTTGCCAGCTGGCGTTGGCTGGAATTGGAACCAGTTGCCAGTCAAGCCGCGGATGTAGCCGAGGGTGCTGTTTCGCATGGCGAATGCAGTCTGGCCCAATGTGGCGTACTGTGACGGAATCTTGTGCTGCAAGTTGATGACGTCGCTGGCGTCGATGGTGGTGGCGCTGGCGGCGGTTTCGCTCTGCGTGGCTCGAGCAAGAACACCATATGCCTCATTGGTGCCCGTACCGGCAAGCACTTGGTTGTTCACTGCCACGGCGAAGCGGGCGGCGATGTGCTCGGAAACGAACTGCTCAAGGTTGGCGGCTTGGTCGCTCAAAAGTTCGTTCGACATCTTCATTGAGATGTTGTTGCGGTAGATGGTGATGGTCTTCGTGTTGGCGAAGTTTGGCTCGCTGAAGTTGGCGGCGCCTGACTCTGCGACATATGCGCTCGAGCTTTGTGTGCTCACGGCTGGAACGTCGATTTGGCGACGTGAGGTGGTGAGGCGCATGAGTGGAACTTGGCTGAGCAAGCTGAGCTCATCACGACGAGCGATGATGCGGTCGTAGAAATCCTTTGGTACCAAGTAGCCACCGTTGTTGTTCGTGCCTTCCACCAAAGTTGCTTTAGCAGCCACATGGTCGCCAGTGCGAATCCAGTGCTTCAAAGCCTCGGTTGGCTCATTGCTGAAGCCACGAGTGGTCACGCTCTTGGTTGATGGTGCGGCGATGACGCCACCCTGTACTGGCTCGCCGGCAAGCTCGCTGATGGCTTGCTTCACTGCGTCTTTAATGTCTGACATGGTGTCTGATTCCTTGCTGATAGATGTCTGATGTGTATCGTCAGGCTCTAGCGTTGCATCAGCATGGCTCGATGCGGTGCTCTCTTCGCTCTTGACTTCGGTAACGGTGCGTGGCTCTGCTGGCGTTGGGGTGAGGCTGATTTCACCGACAACCCAGCGCTTGAGCTCTCCGGCTTCACGTACCACGAGGTGCGACAGTGCGCCGGTTGACAAACCGAGTGCGCCGCTATCGACGAGCTTCATCACCTCTTTAGCGTACTTGTGTCGGCGATCAAGCTCAATCTCCACGTCAATGCCTTCATCGTCTGGCATCCACGCTTTGACCGTGCCAATCTGCGACTTGATACCGCCGAGGCTGTGGTCGTAGTACACTGGCATTCCGACGAAGCTACGGGTATCGCCGAGGTCGGTGTCACGGGTGAACGTGTCGCCCGCAAGGTCACGGCCACCGTAGATGATGCCTCGACCTTTGAGCGTGTAATCACCAATGGCTTTCACTGCGTTCATGATGCCCCCATCAGCTTGCGTGCGAAGGCCTTGACCTCGTCGCTCACTGCCTCTTCTGATTTCATCGTACGGGTGCTGTCAAGGGCATCGACGACCTCGGCAATTCCCTGCTCCATTTCGAGCTGTTCTTCGGCGTATTCCTCGCCGTGCTCTTCGTCGTCGTAGCCATCGTCGCCAAGCTCCACGCAGATGTGAAGCATCATCTTGAGTTGCTTGCGCATCGCACGGATGAGCTTCATATCCGCTTCGCTGTGACGCCGTGATGCCTTTGCTTCCATCTCGTCCTCCTCATCAATAATCGCTTGCGCCCAATCTCTTCCCTCGTCGCCTCCCCAGCCCATCCACGCTTGCCATCCCTTGCCTTGCTCATCCCACGTCGCACCCTCTTTGTCGACTTCGTGCCGTGCAAAGTAGGACAGCATCCGGCGCAAGGTTGCCACGCTGACGGGGCGGCGTTCTGCGAGTTGTCGTGCTCGTGCGAGTCCCACTAGCGTCATGCCTTGCTCACTTGGTGGTTTGCTGTCACGCACTTCGAGCGCCATGCGTGCATTGTCAGCGACGGCTTCTGGCGGAATGTGCGTGTCGCTCTCGGCTTTGTAGTCTTCATCGGCTGTGGCGATGGTCAGCGCGGTGTAGTACGCTTGTGCATCGTCTCGATCGTCGTAGCATTCGAGCGGTGTCATCGTGCCTTCTTTGAACACGCAGAATTGTCCATCTTGTTCCATCACTTGGTATGGCATTTAGCCCTCCATGTTCGCTATTGCTTGGCGCACAATGTCGTCAAGCAGTCCGGTCTGTGTCACCTCTTCGACAGCAATCTTGCCGGTCTTCCATCGCCCTTTGTGGATGTCGGCTTGTTGGTCACCAACGACGTATTGTGCGTAGGGTGCGTCACTATATAGCACAACGTTCTGCCCTTCATTGGCCACACGGTACGATGCCTGTAAGTTGGCGCTTCCTATCGTCTTTGCCGATGCACGCACGTACGGCACACGGATGTCACCACGCTTGATTGCTGCCATGACGAAGCGCCGTTGTCGCTCACTGACGAAACGCATCGCTCCCCGTGGTGGCGGTGGGATGTCGCGCTTGAGCACGGCCATAACCTCGGTAGCAAACGCTGTGGTTACCACTTCGCGTAAGTGCTGATAGGCATCGAGGCTGAACTTTGACAGCACTTTGATGTTGATGTCCATCGTTAATCCCTCCGTCGTACAGTGATGTAGGTTGAGCATCGGCAATTCGGGTGCGCTGGTGGACCATCGACGAGGTCAGCGGGCCACTCATCTTTTGGCGAGTTGTGCAATGGCCCACAGATAGGACATGCGAGTTCGTCGTTCTGCGTTGTCCAATACATCGTCGTCGTGATGCCGTTCTCGGTGAGGTAGGCTTGGTAATTGTCAACGGCTTGCGTTGATGCCCGCGTCATCTCGGTAATGGCAATCATCGACGCACGATATGGGTCAGCGACTGGGCGCAACATATCAGCGACGTCTTGGATGGTCATACCTGGCGTCTGACGATAGGCGTCAATCACTTGCTTGATGCGATCGGCAGTGGTTTGGTCAATTCGGTCGGTGGTGATTGGCACATAGTCCCCGAGCCAGTCATTGATGCGCCCACTGGCGACGGCTTCGTCAATCGGCACAAACTCCGCCCCCAACTCTGCAAAGCGTTGCTGGGCGTATCGGCTTAACTCTGCTTGCAGTGCTGGCGCAATGACGTCTTTCAGCGATGGGTCAACGGTCTTACCTTGCACAATCTGCCGTGCCCATGTGGCACCTCGCTTCTCCATCTCTTTGACGATGCGGTTGTAGAGGCGTCGCTCATCCGGTGTCATCTCCTCGGCTGCGGCTTTGATGACGTCGTACACATCATGCACCGTCATGCCGTCATGGAGTCGCACCATGATGCTCTTCACCTCATCTGCCGTTAAGACGTCGCTCTCGAAAGAACACGCAATGCTCTTTCCGGCTTTGATGCGACGCTCAAGTTTTTTTGCGAGGAGTGCATACTCCGCTTTGCGCTTGGTGGCAATGTTGTCGATGTCATCGGGCGCAATGTCTTGACCGGGTTGCGTCTCCTCGCTGACACCAGCGCTTGGCTCGTTGGGCGTGGCGTCGGGCGATGTCGGTGGCGTTGGCTCGGGCTCTGGTCCCAGCGCTTCCTCGATTTGGTCATAGCCCAAAATCTTCATGGCGCCACGCAGTGGCACACCGGCTTGCACCAACTGCAACAACGATCCGGCACGGTTTGCCTCATCGGCTTGCATGACGTCAAGCGCTTCGGGATTGAACTGCATTTCATAGTTCAATGCGTAGAGCAACTGGTTGTTGATGACCTGCTCATAGAGTGAGAGACGTGGGATGATGGTTTCACGCCAGAAGCTTTGCCGGTCGCTGTCGGCGGTGGCGAAGTTGGCAGCACTGGCCTCGAGCATGGTGCGTGGCACGCCGAGCGTCATGCTGACGGCGGTGATGGCACGTTCCTGCAACTCTGGCAAGAGTAGCGTGTTAATCGGCGGTGTGATCGTCGTGACTTTGAGGTCAGGGGCTCGCACGAACGCGGTGCGAAACGCATTGACGACGCCTTGAAACCGCATTGACCATTCGCCTTGGAATCGCTTGAATTCTGCTTCATCCATGCTCTCCGGCAGATTCAGTACGGTGATGGGCTGTGCGCCACCTTCGAAAAATGCGCTCGTAAATCGCTCAAGGTAATGTGCGAGCTGGGCTGACTGCAACGCCACGCGCGCCGGTGCAAGCCCGGGTCCTACTTCGTCAGTCAGCGATGGCTCACGGAAATAAATAATTTCCTGCGTCGTCCACGGACCATACTGCTTGCCTTGGATGCTCTGCTGAAACGTCACGCCAGCGAAGGGATTGCCGGGTTCGGCTTTGCTGGCATCAAAATGCACCGTCATGCTGAGTGGGTTCAGGAATTGGAATCCTGTCAGCACTCTGCCACGGTACAGTTTCAGCCAGTACGCAGCACCGGTGAGCAAGAGGCTTCGCTCGGTGTCTTTGATGAGGTTGCTAAGGTTTTGATTCCACGGCCACTCCACCTCGTTCTCGTTACGGAATAAACGATACGGCACCGTGCTGATAGCATCACAGCGCAGATTCACACTGCGGTACAGCATCGGCACGAGGCTGTATGCCTCGATCGTGCCGTTGACCGCTTCGCCGTTCTTGAGTTTGTCTACCCACCCGGGGTATCCGGTGATTGCCATTATGCCCACCCCCAATCTACTTTAGGTTTACTCATCATCGCAATGGCGCCCGATGCGGCGTCAACGTAGTCGTCATGCTGTCCCGATGGAAACGCCACGACCTCGTCAAGAAAATGCTTTGTCCACTCCCCCGCAACGAGGCGCACTGCTCCAGCCTCGGCACGCGCCGCCCACGGCATCGCTCGGCTCTGCTTATCCTTGTCGACCTTGATGCCTCGAATGACGTGGCCAACGAGCGCAGGGTCTCGGCGCAGTTCCTGCACCACGGCTAAACCGTGCAGTGCCTCCTCAATGCCGTGCTGAACCTTGGGCTCGGCTTTAAACGTCGTCAGCATGATGCGACGCACATCAGGCCACTCTGCTTTGACGTGGATGCCGGCATCGAGGTAGACGACGCCATCACGCCCGAGCGCCGCTTTGATGCTGGCGGTGTAGTCAGCGCTGGTCTTGGTGGATGTTGCCAAGTCCCAATAGCGGTACCACGTCAAATCATCGGGCGCACGGTCAACGGTGCTGAACCATTGGCGCTTGAAGAGTTGCCCGATCGGGTCAGTGAATTTACCTTGCACTTCCTGCTGATACATCTCCGATGTCATCGACTCTTTCAGCGTGGCAACGAAGTGCGCTGGCAGAAATGGATTATCGGTCGTCGATGATTCAACGATGCTGTAATCATCGCCACCGTAGAGCCAACGCTCATACAGCCAATTCTTCCCACGTGGCGTTGTCGTTGCAATCGCTTTGCCGGGTTGATGCCGAAGCGTGGCGATGGCAATGGGCCAGATGTCGCTGTCCATCATCGCCGCCTCATCAAGCCACAAAAAGCCAACGTTGGCACCACGCAGACGGTCAGGGTTATCAGCACTGCGGAAGATGATGCGACGGTCGCCGATGAGTTTGAGCTCAAGGTCTGACTTATTCCACGCCACGGCAATGCCCATCTGTGCAACAAGACTCAGCACCGTTTCCATGGCGCCGAGGCGCAGCATGGGATAGGTCGGCGCGATGATGAGCGACGTGGTGCCAGCGCTTTGGCGCAGTACCTCAATAGCTCCCGCTCTGGTCTTTCCACTGCCACGACCGCCGACAAAGAGGCGGAAGCGGTGCGGATCATTCCAGAATTGTTGTTGTGGCACCGTCTGCCGACTGTGCTTGACCGTCAGGGAGGGTGAGGTCG
>Ga0315903_10011502_pt1 | contig 10416 bp, 9 predicted proteins | sample LakEriMetagenome_7_FD_203524 | JGI IMG/M metagenome (GOLD analysis project Ga0315903, IMG submission 203524) | Freshwater fungal communities from buoy surface, Lake Erie, Ohio, United States - Buoy 2 MA119 | ecosystem: Environmental > Aquatic > Freshwater > Lake | place: USA: Lake Erie, Ohio... | reverse complement strand
CATCCGTTTCGCAACGTGCTGAGTACTCGTGGTTCCCCTCGGACTCGTGCGCCCCGCTTGGCGTTCAGCCCTCGGCGCGTCGAGGGCATCGGGATTCCGGACGGATCACTTTGGGGGATTGGCCGCGCGCAGGGAATATGCATCCCCGGCGGCCCGCATCGCGCAGAAACTGCGCGGTGCTCAGAGGTAGCCGTGGCCGGCGTACACCTCGGATGGCTCAGCGGTCGCCCACTCGTACGCCAGCGCACGTTCGTCATGGGTCGGCAGCACCAGAAGGTGCGCGCGCTTTCCGACCTCGATCGAGCCGGTCTCCCGCTCAAGTCCAAGCACACACGCCGCGTTGTAGGTGGCGGCCGTGATCGCCTCCGCGTAGGTCAGGCCGCAGAACCGGGCTGCCAGCGCGATGACGAGCGGCATCGAGACGATCGGGCTCGAGCCGGGGTTGCAGTTGGTCGCGATCGCGACCGCGGCACCCTCGTCGACGAGGAACCGGCCGTTCGCATAGCGCCCGTCGAGCGTCAGGCCACATCCCGGCAGGAGCACCGCCGTCGACTGCGAGCGCGCCACGCGCTTGAGCCCGTCGCGCGAGGTCGCCTCGAGGTGGTCGACGCTGCGTGCACCCATTTCGAGCGCCGTTTCGAGGAACCCCAGCTCATTGAACTGGTCGACGTGCACGCGCAACGGACACCCAAGCGATGCCGCGCGCTCGAAGAGCCGCTTCGTCCACGCGGGACTCCACGCACCCTTCTCGCAGTACGCATCGCACGCGATGGGTCCGAACTCCTCGACGACTTCGGGGAGCAGTTCCTCGATCACCCGCGTGCAGTACGCCGTCTCGTCGCCATCGATCGCGTGTGCGCCGAGGAAGGTCGGCACGAAGAATCCGTCGCCGTCGCGTTCGGCGGTGTTTCCATGCGCGCGAATCGCCCTGAGCATCTCGAGCTCGGTGGTGCGCTCAAGCCCGTAGCCAGACTTCACTTCGATCGCGAGGCTTCCGCGCCGCCGCATCTGGCTCGTCCGCTTGGAGAGGATCTTCAGGAGCCCTTCGCAGGAAGGCCCCGTCGCAGACGCCTCTCGCGTCGCGCGCACGGTCGACATGATCCCTCCGCCTGCGGCCAGGATGTCGAGGTAGGAGACTCCCGCGAGTCGCCGGGCGATCTCGCCGTAGCGATCGCCGCCCCAGCACGCGTGCGTGTGGCAGTCGACGAAGGCAGGCATGACCACGCACCCGTCGCGGTTGCTCGCTCCGGTCTTGATGTGCGACGGCGGAACGCCTGCGCCAACCGCAGCGATTCGGCCGTCGACGACATGGACATAGCCGCGCTCGATTACGCCGAGTTCGCGCATCGCCTCGCCGCGGCGGGCGCCGGCGGGCGCGCCGTGCTGCGCAAGGGTGAGGATGCGGGCGTTCGTGAAGAGAGCCGCGGATGGCATGGCCCGATTGTCGCAGTTTGCCGCGATTCGGCTACGCTGCTGGTCGGCTGGTGCTTGAGATTGGCAGACTGGGCCCGCTGCCCGCCCGATCCGCGAGTCGGGCCGCCGCCAGCGGTGGTGTCATGCGTGTCTCGGAGGGCTTCCCATGGACTTGATCCTCGTTCGGCATGCCGTCGCCTTCGAACGGGACTCCGCCCGGTGGCCGGATGACGCCCGCAGGCCGTTGACCTCCGAGGGAGCGATCGATTTCGAACGCACCGCGAAGCAGCTCGGGCGGATCGCATCCGGGGTTGATCTCGTCGAGTCAAGCGGCTTCGACCGAGCCTGGGCGACCGCCGAGATCCTCCGACATCGTGCCGGATGGCCGCGTCCCATGCGCGCCGAACGGCTCGAGCCGCGCGGAGACGCGGCCTTTGGAGATGAAGAGCTTGGGGCCGAGCGCATGCAGGCGCTCGCGAGGTCGGCCGCCGCGATGCGCGGCCTGCGCACGGTTGTTTGGGTCGGCCACGAACCCATGCTCTCCGCGTGCGCGTCGCTCTTGCTCGCGGGATCCATCGGATCCCTGCGCATCGACTTCCGAAAGGGTGCGGCGATGTGCCTCCGGATGCCGCCGGATGGTCAAGACGCTGCAGCGGTCATCGGCCGCGCGGAACTTCGATGGATGGTGGATCAGCGGTTGGTGCGGCGTGTTCGCCGCAAGCGCTGAGGCCAGCGCGGGCCGGACGCCGCAACCACGGTCACTTGAGCAGGGTGTCGAGTTCCTGCTGGTCCTTCGCGAACTTGTAGAGTTGGTCGATCCGCATCATGGTGAAGAGCTGCAGCAGCTCCTTCGAGGTCCCGAAGAGAATCGGCTTTGCGCCGGCCGCAGCGGCCTTGTGCCGCAGGGCGATGCAGACTCCGAGGCCCATCGACGACATGAAGGTGACGCCCTTCAGGTCGATGATGAAGTGCTTCAGGGCCTTGTTCGCGGCCCGGATGTAGGGCTCGACTTCCTGACTGATGATCGGCGACTCGCGCTGACCGACCTGCGGACCGACCAGCTTCACGTAGAGAAGCGTGTCGCGGACGTCGATTTCGACCAAGGTGGTCTTCTTTTGGGTGGGCAGGTCTGGCATAGCGGGGCTCAAGTGCCGAAGTGTATCGACTCCCCGAGCGGGGGGGCGCGCACGGAAAGAGCGGAGAAGTCGCCATCCGAGCAAGGAGCGGTCGAATCGCGCCGAGCCTAGGGAACGTGCCGCCTGTGCCGCCTGTGAGGGCATGATTCCTTCAAGATCGTCGGAGTTCGCGCCGACCGTCGGCTCGGAACCGATGACTCAATGCGAGGGGGGCGCGTCGCCAGCCGCCGCAGTCGCCGCTTCAGCCAGAGGCGCGGGCTCTCCGGCGGGCGCCGTGGCAGGTTCGGCTGGCGCCGTGGTAGGTTCGGCCGGCGCCGTGGCGGGTTCGGCGGGCGCCGTGGTAGGTTCGGCTGGCGCCGTGGCGGGTTCGGCGGGCGCCGTGGTAGGTTCGGCCGGCGCCGTGGCGGGTTCGGCGGGCGCCGGGTCAGGCTTCGTGTCCGTCTGCGGCTCTGGTTCGGCGCGGCTTCGATCGACGGGGAAGCCGTAGATCACAATGTCGGCGATGCCGCGATCGGACTCACGGAGTCGGTCGCTCGAGTCGTCGATGATCGTGACGGTCAGAACGCGCGCGCTCGGCCTGCGCGCCTCGAACTGCAGCACCGTCCCGCCCCGGCTCTCGACGTGGAAGCAGCCGGCGCAGAGGACGACCTTCGGCGCGCCCGCGTCAAGCGCGTACGACGCGGATGCGCCCATCGTCGCGTCCCACACCGACTGCGAGAGGAAGAGCGAGTCGAGGCGCGCGCGCACTTCGGGGTCGCTCGCTCCTCCATCGGACGACATGATGGCGCGGAAGCGATCCTGGTACGCCGCCCATGCGTCGTTCCAGCGCGAGTCCGGCAATCCCGCGGGCTTCCCGAGCGGCAGGTCGAACGTCGTGCGCTCCGATTCCGGAAGCGCCGCGAGGGCCGCGTGTCCTTCGGTGCGTGCCCGGCGGACCTCGTCGCGCGGCGCATTCGCAGCGACGACCGGCGAGCCAGCCTCGTCGGCCGCATCGACAAGCGGCTGGAAGAAGCGAACCCACGTGTCCTTCCCGGCCCAGTTGCGCGAGCCGGTCGAGTCGATGAATTCGTCGACGCCGATCTCGCCGCGAAGATAGCGGTCGACGATCGCCTGCTCGTGGCGCTCGAGATGCTCGAGCGCAAGCGCGGTGCCCGGGTAGCCCGCGGCCAGATCCTCGAAGATCGCAAGCTGCACGGCATGCGCGATGGGATCGTCATGTCGTTCGCCGATGAAGACGGCATCGGCCCAGCTTGCGGCGGCCATGACGTCGGACCACGTGAGCGCCCGCCCGGTCGAGCCTTCGAACATGAAGAGGGCCCGCGGGGCGTTCGCCTCGCCCGGCACGATCGCGCCGCTTGCGTGCGCGAGGTCTGGCGACGAGCGGAAGTATCCGCCGCAGGCGGTGAGCAGCAGGCTTGCGGCGCAGCAGGCGGCGCAGCGCACGGGGGCAATCCAAGAGGTCCTGGGCCGGCGAGAATCCATGCGTCGAGTGTACTTCCCGCCTCCGAAATCAACCGATCGGGCACCGCGCCCCTTCCAACCTCGCCAGATTCGCTGCATCCTCTCTCCGGGCGCAACTCTTCGACATCCGGGCGTCGCGGCCTCCGCGACCGACTCGTCATCGCGGGGGCGTGCCTCGCGGCAGTTGCGATCGCGAGGACGGCGTCTTTCGCAGCGACGGTCTCGCCGCCCGCCGTCTTGCCGCGTGTGGCCCTGGCGGTTGCCGGCGAGCCTCGAGCTTCCGGGCCCGTCCATCACGATGGTCGCAGCATCGTGCGCGTTGCCGTCGACAGCGCCGGTCTCGGCATCCTGCTGGCGGCGTGGGGGTTGCCCGGCGGCACCGATCTCGACGGAAGCGGTGCCATCGACAGCGGCGACCTCAGCGACCTACCGAGCGGTCGGAACTGAGCGCGCCGCCCGCGGGTAAGTCAACTCTCGCGCGCCACGACGCGGTCGGCGAGCTCGAGCAGGAGTTCGCGCGAGTGGGCGCGTCGCGTCGCCGGCAAGCCGCGCTTCGCCTGCGCCACGATCTCGACGGCACGCGAGCGCGCGGCGTCGATCGATCCCGACCGCGTGAGCGCCTCGCGCAGCGCGGTCGCCTTCTTGCCGGCGATCGCGTCGAGCACCGACGCGCGCTCCGCGCCCGAGGTCTGCGCGACATGCAGGATCATCGGCAGCGTGAGCTTGCCCTTCTCGAGGTCGCGCAGGATCGACTTCCCGACGGTCGCCTGGTCGCCGAGAAGGTCGAGCAGGTCGTCCTGGATCTGGAACGCGACGCCGAGCCGCTCGCCAAAGACGCGCATGCTCGCGGCTTCGTCGGCCGATGCGCCCGCCAGCTTCGCGCCGAGTTCGCACGACGCGCCGACGAGGACCGCCGTCTTCCGCCGCACGATTTCGAAGTAGGTGTTCTCGTCGAGCGAGAGGTCATGCCGCCGGGAAAGCTGCACGAGTTCGCCCTCGCACAGCGTGTTCGTCACCTCGCCGAGCCGCAGGTTCAGGGCAGGGTCGCCCGCACGCGAGCAGAGGTGGAACGCGTTCGAGATGAGGTAGTCGCCCAGCATCACCGCGGTCTCGTTGCCGCGGAGGAAGTTCACGGTTTCCCCGCGCCGCCGCACCTCGGCCTCGTCGAGCACGTCGTCGTGGACGAGCGTCGCCATGTGGATCATCTCGACGGTCGCTGCGATCACGTCGTGCGCGGGCGCGAGCGACGCGCCGTCGCGCGTGAACGCGAGCCCGGAGACGAGGACAAGCGTCGGACGCAGCATCTTGCCGCGATAGCGCTCGACGTGCGCGCAGAGATCGTTGACCGCGGGGAACTCGCTCGCGAGCTGCGACTCGAACAGCGCCTCAACCCGCGCGAGCCCGGCCGCGATCTCTCCCGCAAGCGCCGTGTCCGGAATGGCCTTCGTCATGGTTGGCTCCTTACTCGACCCTGCGATCGCGTCCCTGCGGCGCGGCCCGTGACTTGAGACGGACTCAAGCGCCCCGCGGCGCGCGCTTCGCACTCGCGTGCGCCTTCGACCGAGCGCCCGCCCGCGTTTCAGCCTGCGGTCCCTTTCGGGAATCCCTCGCCGACTTCGCCCGCTTCTCGGCCACGATGTAGGCGATCCAGCCGGGGCAGGCCTCGCCCTTCGTCGACGGCCGGAAGATGCCGTTGCCGCCGCCGCTCCGTTCGTCGGTTCCCTCCCAATAGACGGTGGTCTTCGCAAACCCCGCCTCCCGCATCGCGTCCTGGATCTCAGGCAGGCTCCACAGGCGCCAGTGGTAGGCGAACGCGCGCTTCATCTCGCTGCCATCGGGAAACCGGAAATGGATGTAGTTCACCACGTCGCCGTTGATCGGGTTGTAGTGGTGCTGGTCCCACACGTAGGTGAAGCCGTCGAGATGCCGCTCTTCCTCCTGCTCCTCGTGCGCCTGGCTGCCGCCGTAGGCGTCGCAGAAGAAGAGGCCGTCGTCCGCGAGCGAGTCGTGGACCCGCTTGAAGTAGCGGACGAGCGTCGCGCGATCCTTGAAGATGAAGTAGCTGAAGTTCATCGCCGCGACGCAGTCGATGCCCGGGGTGTCGACTTCGAGCACGTTCGCGCGCAGCACGGTGATGCGCTCGGCCACGCCCTCAGGCAGGTTCGAGCGATGCCGCGCCTCGCCCCAGCGGATCACCGTGTCGTTGAGGTCGACGCCGATGGCGCGGTTGGTCTTGCGCCGCCGGGCCCACTCTGTGCAGGCCTTCGCGGTGCCGCAGAAATCCTCGCGCAGCGTCGAGGCAACGCGGCCACGCAACGATCGCCAGACGCGGTCGATGAAGTCGCACTCGGAGACGACCTCCTGCACGGCGAGTTCGTACAGCTCGTGGCGATCGCTGTTCGCGGCGGTTCGCCAGACGCCGCGACGGCGCGCCCGCTTCGCCGCGGCCACGCCCTTCGAGGCCTTCGATCCCCTTGAGGATCTTGCGTTCTTCGATGCGTGCGCTGGGTTCGCGCGCGCGTTCGCTCCGTTCGTACTTCGTCGAGGCATGGGAAGCGAACGAAGATAGCGACACACGCCGATCTCGGCTTGGCCGCGGAAGCGAACTCGCGCGAATGTCAGAAGAGCCGTCTACCCGGCCGGGCTCTGGCGGTGGGTCACTTCTTCTGGGAGTGCTGCCAGCGGTTGGCGGTGCCTGAACGGCCCGCGTCGCCGGTCCCGAGGCCGAGAGCCGAGCGGTTCGCAGCGACCAACTCGTTCATCACCTCCGGGGTGATGCTCATCGGGTGGCCCTGCCAACGCACGATCCCATCGGAGGAGACGATGGCGGCGTGCGGAATGGCGCGGACTCCGAAGGCATTCTTCATGCGGGCCTGCGAGTCGATGCCGACCGGATACTTGAAGCCCGACTTGCGGAGATTCTTCTTCAGCGTGCCTTCCTCGAACCGTCCCCAGCTCTCGTCGGACACGCCGAGGCAGACCACGTCCTGGGGATACGCCTGCGCGATCTCGTTCATGTGCGGAATGGCGGCGATGCACGGCCCGCACCACGTCGCCCAGAAGTCGATCACGATCAGCTTGCCGTCGAGCTTCGGCTCGGAGTTCACGTTGTACCACCGCTCCACGGCGTACTGCGGCGCGCGCTGGCCGCGCAGATCGGTGGCGCTCTGCACGGGCGTCGTGTAGGTCGGGAACTTCACGGTCGTGTCGACGGGCTTCGCCTCCTCACGCGTCTTCGAAGGGACCTCGGGGTCGTAGGTCTCCGCAGCGCACTCGGCCAGCGCGCCGCTGATTCCCTGCGGGGTCAGGCCGCCGTAGCGGAGATTCCCCTGGCGGTCGACGACGTACGCGATGGGCTTGCGGAACGCGCCAAGCGCATCGCACATGGCGCCGGTCGCATCGAGGAGCACGGGCGTCGTCACCTTCTGCTTCTCGAGCGTTGCCTTGGCGTTGGCGAGGCCATCGGGCGTGTGGATGCCGAGGACGACGACGTCCTGCGACGGGACCTTCGACTTCTCGGCTGCTTCGGCAGCGCGCCGCAGCGCGTTCATGCCGGAGCTCGACTTGGAGGAGAACGTCTGGAGCACCACGACCTTGCCGCGGAGGTCCGCCATCTTCTCAAGCGCGATGCCGAGGACCTCGATGTCCTCGGGCAGCGCCGGGGCTGCGAATCCGACCGCCGCCTCGACGGCCGCCTTGTCCTCGCGGTCGAGCTTCTCGAACCACTTTGCCTTCGCCTTCGCCGCGTCGCGCTCGGCCTTCGACGGCTTCGAGGGCGACTTGCGATCGGACGGCCCTTCCTTCGAGCCGTCCTGCATGGGGGCCTCGTCGGCGGGCTTCCCGCCGTCCTGCGGCAGCGTTGCGACCGAGGCGGTCGCGAGCGCGAGGGTGGTGGCGAGAGAGAGAGCGAGAGTCGCGGTTCGAACAACGTTCATGGGCAAACCTCCGCCGCAGAGTGTATCTCCGGCAACCGCATCCCCGGATCCGATGCGCACATTTCCGCGCTGCAAGTGGGGCGCACCGTCCGCGTGCGATCGGCTTACCGCCACACGGTCATCGCAGCGTTGTCGATGAGCCGCGTCGATCCGAGCCGGGCCGCGATCAGGGCCCGCGTCGGCCGCTCGAAGCCCACCACCGGCATCAGCGTGCGGGCATCGCGCACCACCGCATACTCCGTGGCGAGCCCGTGCGACTCAAGCGTATCCCGCATGAGCCTCTCCGCCGTCTCGACCCGCTGGGCTGAATGGGCGATCTGCAGCGCCCGCGACAGCGCACGCGCCGCCTCGCGCTCATCGGCCGCGAGGTAGCGATTTCGGCTCGACATCGCGAGCCCATCGCGCTCCCGCACGGTCGGACACGGCACGATCTCGAGCGCGCCGAAGCGTGCGCGATCCGACGCCACCATGTCCTCGATCAGCCGCAGTTGCTGGAAGTCCTTCTCGCCGAAGTACGCCCGAGCCGGGCGCACCAGGTCGAACAACCGGCCAACGACAAGCGCGACCCCGCCAAAGTGGGTGGGACGGCAGGCGTCCTCGAGTCGCGGCGTGGTGGCGATGTCCGGCAGCGGGAGCGCAGCGGCTTCGGCTCGGGCCGCCTCGAGCCCCCGCGGGTAGATGGCCTCGACCGCCGGGACGAAGACCGCTGCCACGCCGAGCGGCTCGAGGAGGGCGCAGTCTGCATCGAGCGTACGTGGATATCGGACGTAGTCTTCGCTCGGCCCAAACTGGGTCGGGTTCACGAAAATGCTCACGACGACCGGGCGGCCGTCGTCCGCCGCCCGGCGGGCCAACGACCCGTGGCCTTCATGCAGCGCCCCCATGGTGGGCACAAAGCCGCAGCCGCACAAGTCGGGGGCCGACAGTTCCTTGGGATCATCGACGATGCGCATGTCAGCGACCTCGGGGGGTGCCGGACGATCAAGCCGAACTTTCCGGCTTCCGAATCGCACCATACCCGCAACGGTTCTCGCGCGCCCGTCGAAGCCCTATGATGAGACTCAGTCGCAACGGTCCGGCGCCAAGTCGGTGACGGACCAGCGCCTATCAAACCCGAGTTAGGAGAGATTGCCGATGGCAGTCAAGCTGCCCATCTACATGGACAACGCCGCCACGACCCGCACGGACCCCCGCGTGGTCGAGGCGATGCTTCCGTACTTCACCGAGAAGTACGGCAACTCCGCGAGCCGCAACCACAAGTTCGGCTGGGAGGCCGAGGACGCGGTCGACCTCGCCCGCGAGCAGGCCGCCGCGCTCATCGGCGCTTCGCCCAAGGAGATCGTGTGGACGAGCGGCTCGACCGAGTCGAACAACCTCGCGATCAAGGGCGCCGCGCGCATGTACGCAAAGGGCCCCGAAGGCACGAAGGGCCGCGGCCACATCATCGCCGCAGCGCATGAGCACAAGGCCGTGCTCGACCCGTGCAAGCGGCTCCAGAACGAAGGCTTCGATGTGACCTTCCTCACGCCGCCCCCGGACGGCGTGATCACCCGCGCGATGGTCGCCGAGGCGATGCGCGAGGACACGATCCTCGTCTCGATCATGTGGGCGAACAACGAGATCGGCACCATCAGCGAGGTGCCCGAGATCGGCGCGCTCTGCCACGAGCGCGGCGCCATCTTCCACACCGACGCAACGCAGTGGGTCGGCAAGATGCCGACGAATGTCGAGACGGACCACATCGACCTGATGTCCTGGTCGGGCCACAAGATGTACGGCCCGAAGGGCGTCGGTGCCCTCTACGTGCGCCGGCGCAACCCGCGCGTTCGGCTCGAGGCGATCCAGGACGGCGGCGGACACGAGCGCGGCATGCGCTCGGGCACGCTCAACGTCACCGGCATCGTCGGCTTCGGCAAGGCGTGCGAGATCGCGATGCATGAGATGGACTCCGAGCGCGAGCGCCTTCTCAACCTGCGCCGCAAGCTCGAGCGCGAGCTCTCGTCGCGCCTCGAGGTCACACAGGTGAACGGCCACGCCGAGCGCCGGATGCCGCACATCCTCAACATCAGCTTCGGCTATGTCGAGGGCGAGTCGCTCCTCATGGGCATCAAGGACATCGCCTGCTCGTCGGGCTCTGCGTGCACGAGCGCCAGCCTCGAGCCGAGCTACGTACTCAAGAGCCTCGGCGTCGGCGACGAACTCGCGCACTCGAGCCTGCGTCTCTCACTCGGCCGCTGGTCGACGGAAGAGGAAGTCGATTACGCGATCGAGGCAATCGTCAAGGCAGTCAACCACCTCCGCACGATGAGCCCGCTGTGGGATCTCTTCAAGGAAGGGATTGACGTCAGCAAGATCGAGTGGCAAACGCACTGATTTCCGAAGGAAGTCAGTGCCGGTGATTGACGGATCCGAAGAAGGACTCTTCGGATCCTGAAGATGAGAAGACAACGCAAACCCCAGCGCGGCAACGC
>Ga0315903_10011501_pt1 | contig 10416 bp, 14 predicted proteins | sample LakEriMetagenome_7_FD_203524 | JGI IMG/M metagenome (GOLD analysis project Ga0315903, IMG submission 203524) | Freshwater fungal communities from buoy surface, Lake Erie, Ohio, United States - Buoy 2 MA119 | ecosystem: Environmental > Aquatic > Freshwater > Lake | place: USA: Lake Erie, Ohio... | reverse complement strand
TTCCCCGAGGAGTCGCACGGTCACGCGGGGCCTGTCGCACCAACTCCACGCAATCGCCGTGACTTCGGCCGTCGTGAAGTCAGAGCCGAGATACGACAGCGGCCTATTTTCGATGTCGAAGTCCAGCACGCGAGCGGCCCGACTTGGCACGCGCACTCGGGCGGGCTGGACGCGGATCGCCGGCATCGACGGCGGGGCTTGCTTCGGCTGCACGCTGATTCGTATAAGCATCGGCCACCTGTAGATCGAACATCGCGCCCGCTTCGAGGCCCAGCACCGGACGGCCCGCCTTCAGCGAGTCGATCTCGGGAATCAGGACGTCCTCGGTCCAGTCGATGTATTCGAACTGCTGCTTGAGCCTGAACTCAGCGCGGCGCAGCGCCTTGAGCTTCTTTTCCGTGCGACTGTCTCTCGACAAACTCACGTAGTCTCTCCTTGATATGCGCGTTGATGCGCCGTGCCTCGTCGGCCGTCCGCGCCGTCGAGTGATACTCGCCCCCCACATGGATGCGCTTCTGATTCGCTCGCCGCACCGCCGCCCGACGCCCCGCCCCCGTGTTGTAGCGCGCTCGCCGCGCCGTCCCTGCCTGGGTCCGGTGGATGCACCGGGCGCAGCGGTAGTCGCTATTCCTCGCCCTCGACGGCGTGGCGGGCCGCTCCCCGCACAGCCGGCACGTTACGCGCTTCTCCGTAGTCATCACGCAACATCACGTAAAGGCGGCACGGCACGAGATACTCGGGGTGTTCCATGCTGCACAGGGGCCGGTCATGCGGCGGCTCGTGGTGCGGGCAGGACGCCGACGCGATGACGAGCGCCAGCGCCAACCACCGCATGTCACGACTTCCGCCGCAGCCCGAACACGACCGAGCACACGCATAGCGCCACGATGGCGAGCGCGTCGAGGATGTCGTGGCTCACCGCTGCCGCACCTGGATGCGGATGGTGCGCTCGTCCGTTCGGCCCGCCGTCGTCGTGATCTTGCAGGCCACGTCGTAGTCTTGATCCGCTGTGCCAGACCCGAGCCACACCGTGGCCGTGGTCGTGGTGTTGCTGGCGCTCGTGGGCTGCGTCAGACCGGCCGGGACCGTCCACACGGGCGTGCCGGTGATGGTGTCGCTGCCGAGCCAGTCGTCCGCGTCCCAATCGATGGTGTAGTCGAGGACGGCGGCAGGGTCTTTCGTGAACGTCTTGAGCGGGTTCGGCATCTTTCAGTACTCCATCGACGCCGAGCGCCGATCTCTCGGCACAATCGCCGTGCGCGTCTCGCCCCGCACGATGACCGACCGCGATTCGTAGGGCACCCGCGCCACATAGCGGAACGTGGGCGTGTAGACGACGGGCGGGTAGTCCGGCGCACGGCCGGGATAGGCTTGTCCGGGGTAGTAGACGCCGAGCAGCATTAGTAAAGCTCCTCTGGCGCAAACCTGCCGCGACACAACATGCGATCCCGCGCCGCTCGCCACTCATCCGCGTGCGCCGTGTTGGCGTAGTCCGGGAACCACGGCCCGCCGATCGTCCAGTGCCAGCACTTGGCGTCCGGGTTGTCGGGATACTCCCCGACCAGCCAGTTCCATGTCAGCGGCAGCGCGCCGATGTCTTTCGCCCACGCCAGCCGGTGCAGGTCGGCCGCGCTCGCCCGGTTCACGTAGTAGGGCGTCAACTTCCGGCACGCGGCGTTATCGAACACCATCAGCGACGACCAGTTTTTGCGCGGATACGGCGTCTGGACGGCCCCGTCGAACTTCGTCGTCGTGCTCGGCGTGTAGTCGTGCTGGCACACCGAGACGTCTGCGCGTTCCGGCACGTCGGCCAGCAGTTCCGCGATGTCGGCCCGCATGAGCATGTCGCAGTCCATGAAGATCGACACGTTCTTGTAATCGCTGAGATACGGCACCATGAACCGAGAGAACGCGAAGTCGGTGGACTGTCCGGGATCACGCGGGCGCGTGAACATCGGGATGTCGTCCAGCTTAAGCGGTCGCACGTTTACGTCAATAGTCGCGTGACGCTTAATCGAGTCCGCGAGGACGTGATACGCGATGCTCTCGCGCTCGTCGTAGCCGATGAACACCTGGAGCGGCTTAGACATGCGCCGCCTCCATGATCTGCATTTCTGACGGGCAGTAGGCATTCGGGTGCGCCACGACATCAGCTAATGTCGTCTCCCGCCACCCTCCGTTCCACGCGGGCACGCGCACGCGAACATGCGACAACGCGACCAGTAGATCGGCCCACTCTGGCGTGTCGGTGATGGGCGGATGCTTGAACGGCTTAGACATGCGCCGCCTCCATGATCTGCGCGGCCACCGCGCTCGCGGACTGGTGCGCCACCTTCGGCGTCACGATGACGTGCAGCAGCGGCCCCGCCGTGAGAATCTTGCCCACGGTGAAATACTTGGCTAGGTTCTTCCGCCACCACGCCTCGCCGCGCTGGATGAGATGCGTGTTGCGCCCGTCCGGCAGCGTCTTGCCCGCCGGCCCCGTGTGGATGACGTAGTAGCCGAGCTTCCGCGTGACGCGCCGCAAGTCCACGAGGACGGCGTGCAGATGGTCCGGCTCGATGTGCTCGAGCACGTCGGTGCAGACCACGAGGTCGGCCGGACGCGGGAGCGCGTCCTTGCCCTCGATGGCCGGGTCGTATTCCCAGATCGGGAAGTCCAACGCCGCTGCCAGCATGCCCTTGCCGCAGCCGTAGTCCAGCACGCTCGTGGTGTCCAGCGACTTCGCCAGCTTCTTCACGACGTCCGCGTGCTTGCCGCCTCCAACGCCGTAGAGCAGGTTCTGCGCGTGCAGTTGGGCGTTCAAACTGCGGTAGTCGTCCGAGATGAGCGCGGGCTGCGCCATTGCAATCGCCGGCCGTCCGGGCTTCGGCGTCGGCGTGTAGTCCTTCCACATCGCCTGCACGAGTCCGCGCCCGTGGAACGTGGCGGTGACGTCGCCCATCATGTCGAGCTCGTGCCACGTCTGCCGCGCCGACTCCAGCATGCTTGGCGTGGTGCGCCACATCTGCCCGGACCCCTCTGGATACTCGCAGAGGTTGTGCCCGGTGCCGTCCTGCAGCGGGTGCGCCGCCGCGTGCTTCTTCCCCGCCTCGTCGCCCTCGCAGCCGTCCATGCCGAAGATGTGCATGTCGAGAAAGCCGAAGAACCGGGCGATGGTCATGGCGCGAAGCCCGACGTTGCAGCCGCCCGTAATCGCCCACTCGCCACGCGGCAGAATCCTGAGCGCGTCGTCGCTGTGGTCGAACACATGCCACAGCTTCACGTCGGCCCCATGCGCTTGGAGGTGGTCGTAATACTTCGGGTGACAGCAGGACGCGGGCAGGTAGGTCACGCCCGGCTGCGGCGTCCCGAGGAGCGCGATCTTGTGCTCACGCGGGTCCACCTCGACGTGCCACCACGAACGCCCTTCCGCCGTGATGCCGCGCTCGTAGAGGAACTGATGCGCGCCGCTCACGGTCACAATGGCGTCGAAGTCCTTGATCTGCTCCCACGTCTCCTTGAGGCTCGGCCCAAAACAGACGATGGCGATCTTCGCGCCGTGGCGGACGCCGTGTGGCTCGATGCGCCCCACGTCGGCCCGCTTCAGGTTCGCCTTCACCTGGGCGTCACGCAGCCACAGCGGAATACAGTACTGGACCTCTTGTTTTTCTGATGCTTTCAGTGCCCCCACACATCCCCCCTTAGTTGACGCGATAGAGCCGCAGGTAGCCCCCGCGCACGCTCAGTGAGTCGGCGGCGACAGACCCGCGTGCCATCACCTGCATGGTGCCCGCCGCCGACGTGTTGATGAAGCCGGTGATCTCCATCCAGCGGATGACGTTGATATTCGCCGCGCTCACGCTGGCCGTGACGCGGGTGCCCGCCGCGACGGCCGAGAACGCGCCGTGACCGACCGGAATGCCTGCGCCGGTCTGCACTTCGCCGTTGGCCGCGCTCTGCGTCATCATCTTGATGTAGCTGCCCGCCGCGCCGAGCGCCGGCAGCGAGATCGCCCACGCGAAGCCGCCGCTGGTGGCCTTCTCCCACATCACCGCGCCCAGCACGAGATAACCCGCACTCGCGGCGAGCGAGGCCGACAGTCCGACGATGTCCACGAAGGCGTTACCGCTGATTACGGACGTCTGGTTGCTACGGCTCTTCGTCTGCACGCCGACCGCCGACGCGAGATTCGAGATGGCGTTGGACAGCGCCGCCGCCGTGACCGATCCCGCGCTAATGGCGTCCGACAGGGCCGAGGCCGCTTGCGCCGAGACGGCCGACACCTCGTTGCTCGTGACCGAACCAGCGCCGCCGCCGGCCGAAATGCGGTTCGACAGCGTGTTGAAGATCGACTGAAGCCCGCGTGTGGACACGCCGGCCGAACGGACCGAGTAGCCGTTCAGGATGATCGACAGCTCGTTGGACGTGACGCTCGTTCCGCCGCCGCCCGCCGAGATGAGATTCGAGACCTGGTTCGACAGGGCGTTGTGCGCGCTGTTCAGGTTGCTGACGGTCGCGTTCGTGACGCTCAACGCCTGCGAGACAATCGACGCCGCATTGCTGGCCGCGTTTGCCACTGACAGCGCGTTACTCGCGGCATTGCTCGCCGCCGCTGCCGCCACCGACACAATCGACACGGCGTTACTCACCGTGTTCACCCGCGCATCCACGCTCGTGGCGGCCGCGCTCGCCACGCTGATGGCGTTCGACAGCGCCGCATGCGCGACTGAGTTCGCCTGCGACAGCACGGAGAGCGCCTGACTGACTACGCTGGCCGCGTTGCTCGCCGTGTCCACCCGGACAGACAGCGCCGCCGCCTGCGCGCTCAATGCTTGCGAGACGACCGACGCCGCATTACTGGCCGCGTTCGCGACGCTCAGAGCGTTGGACGCCGCGTTGCTGACCGTCTGCACGTTCACGCTCAACGTGGAGACGTTCTGGCTGAGAACGCTGTGCAACTGGCTCAGGACCGAGACCTGCTGAGACAGCACCGACAGGGCGTTGCTCAGAGTGTTCACTCGGGCGTCCACGCTGGTCGCCGCCGCCGAGGCCGTCGAGGCGTGAACGTCCGCGATGCTCGCCGCGTTCGATGCCGCGTTGGCAACACTCAGCGCGTTACTGGCCGCATTGCTCGCCGCTGCCGCCGCCACGCTGACCACGGAGAGCGCCTGCGAGACGATGCTGGCCGCGTTGCTCGTGGTGTCGATCCGCAGGGACAGCGCAGCCGCTGCCGCGCTCAGTTCGTTCGACGTCACCGAGCCAGTGCCGCCTCCGGCCGAGATGCGGTTCGAGAGCGCGTTCAGGATGGACTGGAGCCCGTGCGTCGAGACGCCAGCCGACCGCGCCGAGTAGCTGTTCAGCAGGACGGACAGTTCGTTGCTCGTGACCGACGTGCCGCCGCCACCCGCGCTAATCAGGTTGCTGACCTGATTCGATAGCGCGTTATGCGCCGACGTGAGCGCAGAGACAAGATTCGAGGCGGTATCGATCCGCACGGACAGCGCCGCATCCGCAATCGACATCTCGTTCGACGTCACCGACCCCGCGCCGCCCGTGCCGCTGTTCGCGGACACACGGTTCGACAGCGCGTTGTGCGCGCTCACGAGGTTCGACAGCGTGGCGTTGGCGACCGAGAGCGCCTGCGAGACGATGCTGGCCGCGTTGCTCGCCGCGTTGGCGACCGACAGCGCGTTCGATGCCGCGTTCGAGACGGCCTGCACGTTCACCGACAGCGTGGAGACGTTCTGCGACAGGACCGAGTGCGCCTGACTCAAGACGCTGTGCAGGTTACTCAGCGTGTTGAGCCGCGCATCCACCGACGTGGCCGCGAGAGACGCCACCGCGGCGTGCGCGTCCGCCGCGCTCGCCGCGTTGCTGACCGTATCGACCGCCGCCACCCGCGCCGCCGTCTCGACAGAGAGCGCCTGCGAGACGACCGACACGGCGTTCGAGAGGGTGTTATCCGCCGCCGCACGAGCCGCCGCCTCCACGCTGACCGCGTTCGAGACGGTCGCAATCGAGACGAGCGCCACCGACAGCAGGTTCGAGACGACGTTGACAGCCGACTGCCGCGCCGAGATTTCGTTGCTGACAGCGTTCGATACCGCGACAATCGCCGATTCGATGTCCGTCAGCACCTTATCCGTGACCGCCGCCGCGCACTGGTCGCCCACGACAATCGTCCTGGCGCTCGTGCTTTCCTGCGCCCGCACAATCGTCAGCACGCCGGCTGCGTTGTTCGTGACGCGCACGATCTCGGCGTTCGCCGCCGTGGGCTCCGCCGCCGTGGGATACACCACGAGGTTAAACGGCACAGTCGGCAGGACCGTGCCGTCCGAGACGGTCATCGACGTGCCAGACGCGGCGGGCGATGGGGCGACCGTGACCGTGATGGCCCCGGCGAAGTTCTTGTGGTCGTCGAAGGTCGCCATTACGCGGGCCTCGTAAGGATGAACTGGCGGGCCGCTGCTCCCGCCTTGAACGTGGCGATGAACCCGATGATGAACTGATTATTCGGTGCGGTATCCAGCGGCACGCTGAGTGCCGTTGTTGCCGCGACCACCTTCGACCACACCGCACTATAGGGGTTGGTCAGATCGACCTGATTCGTCCATCCGCTCATCGCATTGAACGGGCGCGACGACACCGAGCCATACCCAAAACCGAGCGCAATTTCGTCGGCCTGCGAGAGCGTGCCCGTGGGGCCGACGTCGAGCGTCTGTGCCGGCTCGGCCGTCTCGCCTGCGGGAGTCTGATCCTTCGGGTCCGTCGTGGTCACGCCGCCCAACTCCACGACGCTCATGGAATAGGTCGAGGACGCGCTCATCGTCGCCGTGATCGTGTAGTCGCCCGCCGCGACGTTGTAGGCATACCAGACGGTCGCCGCGTGGTTGCTGCCAGCGTTGATGACGCGGGCGCACAGTTCGGCGTAGGTGTTGCCACCGCCGCTCATGCTGTCCAACGTGCGGTTGTTGGACTGCATATACATGGAAATCACGAGCGTCGACCCGGCCGTGATCCCCGTGACCGCCACAGAGGGCGTGGCCGTGGTTTGCGGGCCGCCAGACGGAAACGCTTGCAGGACGCTCGCCGCCATCGCTAGGGCCTCGGCACAGTGACCGTAAACGTCGTGCCGGCGGGCAGCGTGCTCACGGGCCCGTTCGTGTCACACCGGACCGTGCGCCGGACATCGCCGTCCGCGTAGTTGGTCGGCGTGCCCGTCACCCAGCACGTATACGTCACCGTCTGTACGGGCGGCACACACGCCTCCGTGGACGTGCGCGACTCGGGCGACACAGGGCAGGCCGCGCCACCGTTGCTGGCAGGCGTCACGACGGTGAACAGCCGCGACTCGGAGAACGTGCGCGTGCCGGTCGCCGTGCAAGCCGACTCACTACCCGCCACACGGGACCACGCGCCCCAGGTGCCGGCGCAATCGACAGGGACGGGCGGCGGCGGGGGCGGAGGGGGTGCGCTGCACGAGGCGCGTGGGCCGACCGCACAGATTATCGCGCCGATGTCGGTGCCGTCCGAGGCCGCGCCTTTTCCCGGCGATCCCGCCGCGAGCGTGTAGTCACGCGCCGCCGCGTTCACGAACACGGGCATAGTGGTCAGGTTGCCGACCTGCGTAATCGACGCCGGCAGCGACGGCAGCGTGTAGTAGCCCTGACCGGCGAATGCGTGCGCGCCCGCGATCTTCGACGAGGCAATCAGGTTATGTTCCAGCCGCGTGCCGTTGTTCGCGAGATCCCGATACGGCATCACGGCCAGCCCGCGATACTCCCCGTTGCTGTAGTCCACGACAAGGTTATCGCGGATGGTCGTGTTGATGGCCCCCGCGCACGCCGTGGAGCGCGTGACGGTGATGCCCGCGCTGTTATCCACGAGCGTATTGTGCTCGATGCGGTTGCCGCTGCTCACGAGCGAGCCACACGGGGCCGCTTCCTGAAACACGAGGATCGTGGAATTCCCCGGCGACAGCCCGTTCCGATAGAACAGGTTGCCCCGGATGATGGCGTCCTTTTTCGACCACAGCATGCCGTAATCCGTGATGTCGTGGATGCTGTTGTTCTCCACGATGACCGCATCCGTGCGGTCCACACTGTGTTTGTAGCTGATACCCTGCACGAGATCCGCGATCTCGTTGTTGGCGATGGTCACGTCGCCCACGTTGAACAGGATGATCCCGTTCGCCACGTTCGCCCGCTTGTCGCCCTGCCGCCCCTTGATCACGTTGTCCCGAATCACGATCCGGTGCGCGTTCGTGTTGACGTAGATCGACGCCGCGTTGTCGCCCGTCGTGAAGTCGCGGAGCGTGCAGTTCCGGATCGTGATGTCCGTCGTCGGCTGGTCGTTGGCGATGAAGATGTTGGACGTGCGCCCCCGCATGAGCGTCAGGCCGTCGAGCGTGATGTGATGGCGCCCGTCAATCTGGATAACGGGCGTTTCCCCGATGCCATCCGGGGGGTATGACGTCGTGAACCCCGCGTCGATGATCGGCGTCTCGCCGGGGGCGGCCTGGAGTGTGATGGGCTGGCCTGGTGCGCCAGAGTGCGCGAAGCGAATATCCTGCTCGGCGTAGGTGCCGCCGTGAATCAGCGCCGTCTGGCCCGCCGTGAGCGTCTGCGCCGCCTTCGTCACGGTGCGCCACGGCAGCGCCGCCGTGCCGGGGTTGGCATCCTGCCCGGTCGGCGCGACGTGGAAGGTCTGCGCGTTGCCGAGCGCGGGCAGCAGCGCCACGAGCAGCGCCGCCGTAATGAATTGCAGTGCCGCCGTGGGCTGATGCGCTTCCCTCCGGGCCACACGTCCCGCAGGGCTCCCAGCTTCTAGCGCCGGTAGCGACACCGCAAACGAATGCGAGCAGCAGTTGCAATGCCACTGCTCGCCCTTGACACGCTCCACATGGGACGCGCTGTCACATTTCGGGCAGTCGATGAACGCCCGCGAGGGATCGAATGTCACGCTGATGCCTCCATAGGGAGCACGCCCTGTGAGAGCCGCTTGGCGGCGATCTCGCAATACCGCTCCTCAATCTCGATACCGATGGCGCGACGGCCAAGCGACTTCGCGGCGACGAGGACCGGGCCGCTGCCTGTGTATGGGTCCAGAACGAGTTGGCCGGTCTGTGTATAGTCCGCAAGCAGTCTCGCCATGAGCGCGACTGGCTTCTGTGTTGGGTGAAGCACCGCTTCTCCGGCCTCGCTATCGCGAACAAGACCTTTCCACAGGTGGTGGATGATCGATGGCGTCTTGCGAACGTTAGACCACGCTATTTCGCAGTCTGCGAACGAGTTCCTTGGGCCTCTGCCGCCGCCTGTTTTGTCCCAGACGATCCACCCACCGGACACGGGGAGCTTGTCCGAGTAGTGATTTGCGCCGAAAAGAATGGCCCGGCCGGCGACGTCCAACAGGTGGCTCGGGTCGAACGGCGTATCGTCTCCGTATATCGGCGGTTTCCCACCCATAAGCACGCGACGATTCCCGTGGCCGACAATCTGTGGCCGAACGTGGTAGTTCACGCCGTAAGGCGGATCGGCAAGAAGCAAATCACACCGGCCGAGCGTGGGCATAACCTCGCGGCAGTCGCCGTGGTAGATCGTGATCCCGTCCTGCTCGTAATACGGGGTCACGGCTTCTCCTTGCGCTTCTGCGCTTCCCGCAACAGTTCCTCGCCGCCCTTCTTGAGCAGCCACGGGATGAGCTTCGCGGCGATCTTGCGCCACGGGATCTTCATGACGTCACCGCCTGTATGGGCTGGTAGCCCGCCGCGTAAACGATGAACCAGTCGATGTTCTGCGCTTCATCCGTCCCGTCTGGATCGATGCCGAGCGGCAGCACAAGCGAGTGCGGGCCGGCGTGCGACTTCAGCTTCATACGCGCCGCCTCCCACGCCAGATCGGTAGCCGACATGCGCCCCCACAACAGCGCCGACCGCGAGAGCGCCACGCGCACACGCGACCGTCCGATGTAACGGAACACCGGCCACGGCGCGTTCTGCGGCGGCTCCCCGTCTACCGTCCACACGGGCGTCATATTGCTAGTAACGTGCTTTGAGTCGCGGTATTCGACGCGCTCGTAATGAACCGGCGCGGACGGGTCGGCGTCGTCGTCCCATCGCAGCGGGGCCAACACCGCCTCGAAATACGACGGCGCGCTCACGTCCACGCGCTTTACTTCTCCGCTGGCGCGCAGCACCAGCACCGTCACGGCTTCTCCGTTCGGCTCGGCACGTAGGCCGCACGAATCAGCAGGCCCGACGCCGCCGCCGCCTTCAGCACGAGCTTCACGTTGAGCAGATCGCCCCACGCCTGCACCTCGGACTCAAAGCCGCCGATGATGCCCAGCAGGCCCGCGAGCAGGAGCCAGTGCTCGCCGCGCATTACTTCGGCTCCAGCCGGACGCGCCGTCCGAAGAAGCTGCCCTCGTAGGGCGGGA
>Ga0315903_10011498_pt1 | contig 10420 bp, 10 predicted proteins | sample LakEriMetagenome_7_FD_203524 | JGI IMG/M metagenome (GOLD analysis project Ga0315903, IMG submission 203524) | Freshwater fungal communities from buoy surface, Lake Erie, Ohio, United States - Buoy 2 MA119 | ecosystem: Environmental > Aquatic > Freshwater > Lake | place: USA: Lake Erie, Ohio... | reverse complement strand
GTGAAGGATTTGTATGCGGATTTCTCGCGCCAAATCAGCAATTTCCCGCGTTTTCATCGACATAGTGGCTCAACTCTATGCGTAATTACGCTCGCGTCAAGCGTCTTTTTATTCTCCAGGCTGCGACCACAACTATTGTGATGGACACTATCTGCCAGAATGAAATTGGGAATGGATTATGAGATGGTGGGTATTCACTCTGGACAATTGTGTTGCTTGTTACTTTAAAATCAGCTACTAGTCCTGCATGATCAGACCCATAAGGTGGTTCAAAGCCAAAGATTTTAGAAGTGACTACCTCAACGCCATTCCTTGTAAAAATATAATCTAAGCGGTCGGTAAATCCATATTTATTTCCCATTGCTTGTGCGGCCTTTAAACGAACCGGGTCGGGACCTGTTAATAAAGAGTTCATTCCCCAAGTAAATGTGCTTGCATCACTTGCATCTGGACCCGCATCGCTAAATTCAGCTTCTTTCATCAATCGATATGCATTGCACTTACTGCCACCTGCGGGGCATTCTTCGCTTTCCGTGGGTTGTAAGCCTGGATTAACTGAATTCTTTGAACGGGGATCGCGAGGATCTGAATTGAAATCGCCGATCACCACAGTTGGCATCCTTGTATTTTTTAAATCGCTGATTAATTGATTGGCTTGCTTTGCTGAATTTGGTATTTTATTTTCTTCCCAGATAGATTCTAAATGTGTCGATATAAATCTGACTGGTATCTCCCCAATCTTTATATCCGCCCAGGTGTAACCTCGATAAATGTTCATAAGCGTCGGCACTATGGTGTAACTATCTTCATATTCAGTGTTGCCCACTTTTATAACCTGACTTGATAATGACCTTTTTATTACAAGTGCGTCGGCTATCTGAAAACCACACGCGGCTTCATTTTTTCCGAATAGTTTTTGAAATACTTCGGGGTCTTCAACCATAGTCAAGAATGGAATCGGATTAATGGAATATCCAGGATTCAAAGCTGTAGTGCCATCTTTGCTGACCAGGACATAATCGCCATTCAAAGATTGCAGGAGGTCTTCGGTGAAGTTGAAAACCTCAGTTTTCTTGCTCCAAGGATGCTTTTTGCAGAACCAAGTTGTGGCTTCCTGCAAGCCGATCACATCTGGTTGATACTTCCTTATCTCGGAGGCCAGTGTGATTGAGCGTTTGGAAAAGTCATTCTTTTTAACTTGATCCCACATGAATTGAGCGGCCGCTGGCATATTGGGAATCAACTCGAGGGCAACTCCAACATCTGCTCCTAAATAGATATTACGGGACATTACTGTGAGCGTTGGTGTGGCGGCAAAGGTGGTAGTTGGTCCTAAAAACGCGACGAGAAGCGCAGAAATCAAACCAAATCTGACCACTCGTAATTTCATGGCCTCATTATGTACTCTTAGCGATATGAATGAGAAGGTTGAAACTCCTGAAGTAAAGAATGCACGTCCATACGATGTTGCACCTCCTGCACAATATGCAGAATTTATGCGCACTGGGTGGGCGCCTTCCAATCTAGAAGGGCTGCAGCCACTTGAAGTTGTTACTTATGCATTCACTCGCCGCCAAGTTTTATCTGCGGCGTTCCCAAATATTCGACTAGTAATTCCTTCTGGAAATTTCAAGACTCGTTCAAATGACACCGAATATGCATTCCGGCCGCACAGCGCATTTGCTTACTACAGCGGAGTGCAGGGACCTGATGCGGTTCCGGATTCAGTTTTAGTGATGGAACCAAATGAATCTGGTGGTCACGATTCTTACCTGTACTTACATCCGCGCTCTACTCGCGAAACCGATGCCTTTTACACCGATCGTAAATATGGTGAGCTCTGGGTCGGCCGACATTTCACTCTCGATGAGGCAAATACTGTCTACCAAATCCCAACTCGCGATGTAGATAAGATCGAAGATCTACTGCGCTTCAGCAAAGAAACGTTGCTGATTCGCGGTGAAGATGCGTTGATGGATAAATTAATTTTGAAGAACGCACGTGAAGCAGAATTCGTTACCTTTACATCGGAACAGCGCTTAGTTAAAGATGAGTATGAAGTTGCTCAATTACAAGCCGCCGTTGATGCGACCGGTCGTGGTTTTAGCGATGTAATCGCAGCGTTGCCAGCTGCGGCTGAGCATCCACGCGGTGAACGAATTGTGGAAGGCGCATTCTTTGGGCGCGCCCGCCTAGAAGGAAATGACATTGGGTACACAACAATCGCTGCAGCTGGTGCGCACGCTTGCGTACTCCACTGGATTCGCAACGATGGTGCGGTTCGCAACGGAGAATTGCTGCTGCTTGATGCCGGCGTTGAAATGGATTCTTATTACACCGCAGATATAACTCGCACATTTCCGGTCAACGGAAAATTCACGCCTGCACAACGTGCGCTATATATGTTGGTCTACGAAGCGCAATTAGCTGGCTTTGCTGCGGTAAAACCTGGTGTTCCATTCTTGGAAATCAATCGTGCCGCGCAACGAGTACTCGCTGAAGGTTTAGCGAATATGGGAGTGTTAACAATCAGCGCCGAAGAATCAATGAAACCTGAAGTTGGTCTGCATCGCAGATGGACTTTGCACGGCGTAAGCCATCACCTTGGCTTAGATGTGCACGACTGCGAGCATGCGCGTCAGGATATGTATCGTGAAGGTGTTTTGCGTGAGGGCATGGTTTTAACAGTCGAACCAGGACTTTATATCCAGCCAGATGATGAGCTCTTTGCGCCGGAGTATCGCGGAATCGGAATCCGTATCGAAGATGATGTGCTTGTAACTGCTGATGGATATATCAATTTAAGCGAGTACATTCCGCGTCACCCTGATGCAATTGAAGAATGGATGAAAGCGGTCCAACAAGCGCGATAAGATTGGCTAATGACTCAATCGCTAATCCACGCTCGTGGGCTAACCAAGAAATTTGGTGACTTCACCGCTGTTAATGGGATCGATTTTGATGTCGTTAAGGGCGAATCCTTTGGACTTTTGGGCCCAAATGGCGCCGGTAAGTCCACGGCAATGCGAATGATCGGTGCGACTTCCCAGCGCACATCAGGCGAGTTAACTATCTTGGATAAAGATCCAGAAAAATTTGGACCACAAATTCGCGCCCACCTTGGGGTTGTGCCACAGCAAGATAATTTAGATACTCACTTAAGCGTTACCGAAAATCTCTATATTTACGGACGTTACTTTGGTTTAAGCCGTAGATTTCTGAAAGGAAAAATTGAAGAGCTTTTGGCCTTCGCCCAACTTGAAGAGAAGCGCAATGCCAAAGTTGAATCGCTAAGCGGTGGAATGAAGCGTCGCTTAACCATTGCGCGTGCGCTAGTTAGTGAGCCTGAAATCTTGATGCTCGATGAACCAACCACAGGGTTAGATCCACAAGCCCGCCATATTTTGTGGGATCGCCTTTTTAGGCTCAAAGAAGATGGCGTGACGCTATTGATAACAACTCACTTTATGGATGAGGCGGAACAGCTCTGCGATCGTTTAGTCGTGATGGATAAAGGTGCAATCATGGCTGAGGGCAGTCCATCACAACTGATTAAAGATTATTCAACTAAAGAAGTTCTTGAGGTTCGATTCGGCTCGGAACGTAACGCACAAATGGCAGATGAATTGCGCCAGCTTTGTGATCGCATTGAAGAACTTCCGGATCGCATCTTGATGTACACCGAAGATGGTGAAGAGCTATTAGAACGTGTATATAAAAAAGGCTTCCACCCAAAGACATCTCTTGTCCGCCGCAGTTCACTTGAAGATGTGTTTCTGCGCTTAACTGGACGAACACTCATAGATTAATGAGTTATATGCAGACCAGGCAAGGTTCACTAAAGATTGTTGATGCAGCGAGAGTCGCTGCGCGTGGTGCTTTATTTGTTACCGAAGCACGATTACGCACAATGCTCAAATGGATCTGGTTAATACTTTCAATTGCTATCGCTAATCCGGTTCTCTATCTCGTTTCTATCGGTCTCGGACTTGGCTCTTATATTGATAAGAACACTGGCGCAATGGGCGTTGATGGAGTCTCATATCTAACATTCCTAGCCCCAGCTCTCCTTGCCACAGCTGCAATACAGGGAGCGATGGATGAGACCATCTACCCAACGCTCGAAGGTTTTAAATGGAATAAGACTTTCTTCTCAATGAATGCGACACCGTTAAGCGGTAATCAAATCGCGATGGGCGTCTTTTTTAATAGTTTGATCCGAACCATCTTTACTGCGGTTGTCTACTGGCTGGTGATGCTGGCTTTTGGAGTACTTGAAACTCCACTTGCTTGGCTTGCAATCTTTACCGCCGTAATGGCCGGGGCTGCTTTCGGTGCTCTTATGCAAGCGTTGGCCGGCTATCTGGAAAATGAGAATGTCTTTTTCACTCTGGTACAGCGCTTCGTAATAATGCCGCTCTTCTTATTCTCTGGAACCTTCTATCCACTGACCAATATGCCTATTTTTCTACAGTGGATTGGCTGGATTTCACCTCTGTGGCACGCAACAGAGCTAGGGCGTTGGTTAACTTACGGCTCTGAAACTTCCACATCAATGCTCTTTACTCACTTTATCTTCTTAAACTCCATTCTTATCTTCGGGCTAATCGCCTCGCGCCGAATTTTTACACGGAGATTAGGCAAATAATGATTATTTCAACGGCAGTTGCAATCGCAGAAGCGCGTATGGGCAAACCTGGAGAGCAATATTACTCAGGTCGCTCACGAGCGATTATGGAGCGCGCATACATTGCCTTTAAATCATCGACTTGGCTAATTGTTTTTTCAGGCTTCGTAGAACCTGTTCTCTTTCTACTCTCCTTTGGCTACGGACTTGAAAATCTAGTTGGCGATATGACAGTGGCTGGCCAACCAGTTGGTTACGTTGCTTTTATTGCACCAGCACTTCTTGCAACGAGCGCTATGAATGGCGCGATTTATGACTCAACTATGAATGTTTTCTTTAAAATGAATCACGACCGTGTTTATCACGGAATGCTCGCTACCTCCCTTGGACCAATGGATGTTGCGCTCGGTGAAATCAGTTGGGCGCTACTGCGGGGATTTTCGTATGCGGTTGGATTTATGGCCGTTGTTGTTCCACTTGGTTTGGTTCCAAGTATGTGGGGCATCTTGGCGATTCCTGCAGCAGTTTTAATTGCCTTTGGTTTTGCATCTTTCGGAATGGCTGTGACTTCATATATGAAGTCTTTCCAACAATTGGAAGTTATTAATGTTTTCTTACTTCCAATGTTCTTATTCTCTGGCTCTTTCTATCCACTGTCAGTATTTCCTGATTGGTTACAGACGGTAATTAGAATCTTTCCGTTGGCACACGCCATTGATTTAGTTCGTGGGCTAACGCTCGGCAATATCTCTTGGGCGCTGATGCAACACGTTATGTACTTTGTGGTGATGATTGTTGTTGGATTATTCTTTACAACTAAGCGCCTAAACGCCTTATTTATGCGTTAACTTGCTAGCTGCAAACCTAAATAAGCGGCGGCTAGGCCAAAGCCGAGCGACATAACCAAGTTAATAGTGATCTCCTTGTAGCGCTTTAACTCAAAGCCGAGATAGATATCGAGCATAAAGGTTGACCAAGTTGTGAAGGCGCCAGCAAACCCAACGGCGATCAGGTCGTATATATGCTCATTCTTTGTAAAGGTCAATCCAATGATGAATGAACCAAGCACGTTAACTAGAAAGATTCCATAAGGCTTATCTGTAAACTTCCGGATGTACTGGTCGATTGCAAAGCGCGCTGGCGCTCCAACTGCCGCACCGAGAATCACATACAAAGTGTTCATTTACGCACCGGAATTAACTTACGGCTAAGCGGCAATACAAGCAGAACAATCAATAGACTTAAAAAGATATTTTCTGCCAGGAAAATCAAGCCGCCTTCGAACGGTTCAACTACTTGTACGGTTACTGCAGAGAAAGTTGTCATTCCTGCACAAAAACCAGGAAGTAAGAGATGGCGAAGTTCGGTTACTCCGCGTCGTTCCATTAAAACCAGCAGTGCGCTGGCTAAAGCGACTCCCAGTAAATTTGCAGCGAGCGTTCCGTTTCGATCATCAGGAATTACAACCGATAGTCCAAAACGGACTAAGGTTCCTGCTACGCCGCCTATGGCGACCAGTAGCAGTGACTTCATGCCTAGTTGCGCTTTTCTCTCTTTAAGAGACCGGCAAACATACGTGCTGGATCGTATTTGATATCAACAACGCGCTCTTTCATTGGAATGATTGCATTATCAGTGATCTTGATGTGCTCTGGACAAACTTCAGTACAGCACTTGGTGATATTACACATTCCCAACCCGTGCTCTTCTTGAGCGGTGCGCTTACGGTTCTTCAAGATATCCAATGGGTGCATATCTAATTCAGCGATACGAATAAAGAAGCGTGGTCCTGCGAATGACTTTTTATTCTCTTCGTGGTCGCGAATTACGTGGCAAGTGTCCTGACATAAGAAACACTCAATGCACTTGCGGAACTCTTGCGAACGCTCAACGTCGACTTGTTCCATGCGAGCTTCACCGGGCTTGAGATCTTTAGGTGGCTCAAAAGCCGGAATCTCCATAGCTTTCTTATAGTTAAAAGAGACATCCGTGACGAGGTCTTTAATAACCGGAAAAGCGCGAAGTGGAGTAACGGTGATTGTTTCGCCTTCTTCAAATGAGGCAACCTGTGTCATGCAAGCAAGTCGAGGCTTGCCATTGATCTCCATTGAACAAGAACCACATTTTCCTGCTTTGCAATTCCAGCGAACTGCCAGGTCGCCCATTTGAGTGGCTTGCACGCGGTGAATTACATCGAGGACTACTTCGCCTTCGTTGACATCTACTTGTACATCCTTAAGTCCACCGTCATTTGCATCTCCTCGCCAAATGCGAAGATTTAATTTGCGCGCCATTAGTTGGAACCGCCTTTCGCAATTTCTTCCGGTGTCATGTACTTCTTAAGTTCATCAACCTCGAAGAGGTCAAATAGTTCTTTCGGCATAGCTGGCAGCGCCTGCTTGCGCACGTTAACTTGATTGCCATCGAAAGATGCGATGTGGTTGTACTGGCGCCATCCTGAATCCATACCTGGGAAGTCATCACGTGTGTGACCACCGCGGGACTCTTCGCGGCCGATCGCTGACTTAGCAGTGCTTTCAGCAACCAACAACATATTGTCAAGATCGAAAGCTAAGTGGAAGCCTGGGTTGAATTTGCGTCCACCAGATACTGCAACGTTTGCGCTGCGCTTTCTGATCTCTGCAATCTTTTCAATCGCTTCCTTTAACTCTGAACCAGTGCGGATAATTCCGACCAAGTTATGAGTTACTTCTTGCAGTTCTGCGTGGAGTGAGTATGAATTCTCTCCGCCTGTGCGAGCAAATGGCGCTTCAATACGCGCGGCTGCTGCAGCAACGGTTGCATCCGATACTGATGCGGTGTTGTTCTGCTTTACATAAGCAGCGGCACCTGCTCCAGCGCGACGACCAAAGACCAAGAGATCTGAAAGCGAATTGCCGCCAAGACGATTTGAACCGTGCATTCCACCAGCAACTTCACCAGCGGCAAATAAACCTGGAACGCCAACAGCTGCTGCGGTATCTGGTTCTACTTCAACGCCACCCATTACATAGTGACAAGTTGGGCCAACTTCCATAGCCTCCTTTGTAATGTCAACGCCAGCGAGTTCGTAGAACTGGTGCCACATAGATGGCAGGCGCTTTTTAATGATTTCAGCAGAGATTCGCTTTGAAACATCTAGGAAAACACCGCCGTGCTCGGTACCGCGACCGGCTTTAACTTCAGCGTTGATTGCGCGCGCAACTTCATCGCGAGGTAACAACTCTGGTGGACGACGGTTGTTATCTTGATCTTCATACCAACGATCCGCCTCTGCTTCATTATCCGCATACTTATCTTTAAATACATCTGGGATGTACTTGAACATAAAACGCTCACCAAGGTTATTGGTAAGAATTCCACCCTCTCCACGAACAGATTCAGTAACCAAAATTCCTCGGACAGATGGCGGCCATACCATTCCAGTTGGATGGAATTGTAAGAACTCCATATCAACTAAATTAGCGCCTGCCTTTAGGGCAAGTGCGTGGCCATCGCCAGTGCCTTCCCAAGAGTTAGAGGTAATTTTAAAGGTCTTTCCGACACCGCCGGTTGCAATAATTACGGCAGGTGCTTCAAATAAGACTTCTGAACCTGACTCGCGCCAGTAACCATACGCTCCAGCGATTTTGCCATTCTCTTTTAAGATTTCGGTAATTGTTAACTCAGCGAAGACTTTAATATGTGATTCGTAATCGCCGTGTTCGCGCTTATCTGCTTGCTGCAGAGCAACAATCTTCTGTTGCATGGTGCGGATTAATTCAAGTCCGGTGCGATCTCCAACGTGAGCTAAGCGAGGGTATTCGTGTCCGCCGAAGTTACGTTGGCTAATTTTTCCTTCTTTTGTGCGGTCAAAGAGCGCACCCCACATTTCGAGTTCCCAGATGCGATCTGGAGATTCTTTGGCGTGTAGTTCTGCCATTCTGTAATGATTTAAAAATTTTCCACCGCGCATTGTGTCGCGGAAGTGAACCATCCAGTTATCGTTTGAATTCGCATTTCCCATTGATGCCGCTGCGCCGCCTTCAGCCATAACGGTGTGGGCCTTGCCGAATAGAGACTTACAAATGATCGCAACGCGTAAGCCTGATTCGCGCGCTTCTACCGCTGCGCGTAAACCAGCTCCACCTGCGCCAATAACAAGAACATCATATTTGTGACGCTCAAGAGTTGTTTTTTCTGTAGTCATTTTTAATGGCATCCCTTAGAAGAAGTAGAAATTGGTCCAGGCGCCAATTGCAACTTGGCGAACATAAATATCGGCAAAGGCAACAGCAGCCAGTGAGAACCAAGCAAATTGCTGGTGTTTGTGATTGAGAGCTGAAACCCAACTCCAAAGCTTGTAACGAACTGGGTGCTTAGAGAAGTGCTTCAAACGTCCGCCGACTGTGTGGCGGCAAGTGTGACAGGATAATGAATACAGCCAGAGCATCGTTGCACTTAGAACAAGAACAAGTGAACCGACGCTCATATGGCCCCACTCGTCATCAACGCTCTTAAATGAGATGACTGCGTCGTAAGTCAGAATTACGTTAAAGACCAAACCTGCATAGAAGAACCAGCGGTGTGCGTTCTGCAGAATTAATGGAGCACGTGTCTCACCTGTGTATTTGCTGTGTGGTTCAGCAACTGCGCAAGCAGGTGGTGATAACCAGAATGAACGATAGTAAGCCTTGCGGTAGTAATAGCAAGTCATTCTAAATCCAAGTGGGAATATCAAAATAATCAGCGCTGGTGATAGTGCGAAGTTAAAAATTTCTGCACTTACTGGCGTCCATCCGAAGAGCGTTGCTTCAGGTACGCATGCTTGTGAAAGACAAGGAGAGTAGAACGGCGAGATTAAATGGTCCTTGTAATAATTCGCGCCTTCAAAAGCGCGAAACGTTGCATAGATGATGAAGCTAATTAAAACTCCAAAGGTAATTGCAGGTTCTAGCCACCACTTATCTGTGCGAAGCGTGCGCTCTTTAATTTTGGCGCGGCTTGGAGAAAACACTCCGGACATTTCTACCCCTTTAGGTCCTTTGCAGGATTGATATTCACTAAGGAGAAGTGTGCGCTTCTTAGGCAAAAGTGGCTAGGCGTAGACCCGCAGTGAGGCTATGAAGTCAGCCACAGGTGAAGAAAAACTGGCGGAGGGCGTGGGATTTGAACCCACGAAACTTTCGTTTGCCGGTTTTCAAGACCGGTGCACTCGGCCGCTATGCGAGCCCTCCGTGGGAGAGGTTACCCGAACTTGGTAAGCATTAAAAATCGACTGAAATTACTGCGGAAGTTCGAGGAGCTTCTCAATAATTATTGCCACACCATCTTGGTTGTGTGGAGGAGCCACATCTTTCGCATTTGCTGGGCCAGCGTGGTGGCCATCGATCATTGCATACGAGCGTCCCGCCCATTGCAACATTGAAAAATCATTTGGGTTATCCCCGAAGGCAACACAATCATCTGCAGTTAATCCAATGCGCGCTGCCATCATCGCCAAGGTTTCACCTTTAGAAACACCTAGCGCTGAGACTTCAAGAAGTGAATCATTATTTGCTGAGTGCGTGACATTTACGACTCCCTGCAGAGCAGGGGTGGCTAGCGCCAACATTTCGTCAGCAGAAATTTCTTGTTGTGAAAGTCGCGCCAGTAATTTCAGCGCAGGACGATTCGTCACTGTATCAATCGTTTCAACACCGACGTCATCCATTCCGATATCCCAACGTGGGATGTAAGCCTTTTCGCGGTGGAAGTGATCATTTGATTCAACCGCAAATGAAACATTCGGAATTGTTTCACGCAAAATATCAA
>Ga0315903_10011495_pt1 | contig 10421 bp, 11 predicted proteins | sample LakEriMetagenome_7_FD_203524 | JGI IMG/M metagenome (GOLD analysis project Ga0315903, IMG submission 203524) | Freshwater fungal communities from buoy surface, Lake Erie, Ohio, United States - Buoy 2 MA119 | ecosystem: Environmental > Aquatic > Freshwater > Lake | place: USA: Lake Erie, Ohio... | reverse complement strand
CCTGCATCGCAGACTGCACCATTGCCGTCTGCGAACGCATTGCCTCACGGTCCAGATTCTGCGCGGCCATTAGTTCCGCGTTGCTGATCTGGGTGCCGTACTTTAATTCCAATTCGTATTTTTTCAAGAGGTAATCTTGCGCCATCTGATCGCGCCGGTAGTCATCGTCGCGCATCATCTGCTGGCGCTTCAGCTCCAACTCAGCCGCTTTCTTCTGGATGTCGGCCTGGATAGACTCGGCCTGCACCTGCGCCAAAACCTCCTCGGGGGTGGGCTTGGGCGGCTCCTGCGGGATCTGGAAGTCAGCCGGGATCTGGTTGAAATACTGCGAGGCATCCTTAAAGCCAGACAGCTCCACCATTTTCTGCAGCGTGCGCGAGTACATCTGCGGCGTCACCAACGGATTCATCAGCCCGTACTGGTCAACAATCGCCTTTTGCATCTGCGAGATCATCGTGAGGGTCTGCAAGCGGTCATTCACGTCGCCGCCACCCAGACCGATATTCACGGACACATCCATCGACGCATCCCAGGCGCGCGGGTCAATTTGTACCCACTGGTTGCGCAAACGCACCATCCGCGGCTTGTCCTGGTGCGTGGTCAGCAGGAACAAAATGCCCTTAAAGAGCTTCTTCATGCCCTCAGCCATGATGCGCGCCGTCAGCTCCAGCCGCGACTGCGAAGCGCTGATCGTGGCCGCCACGGCCGCCTTGGTGGAAGACTGCAGCGCGTCGGCGTTCAGGCCCATCGCGGCCTTGCTCATGCCGGTGCGGTCTTCCTTGACCTGGTCCATGTACTCGAGCATCGAGTAGCCGGCCTGGCCCACGAAGGGCTGCGCCAAAGGCTGCACCATGCCGGGGGCGCGCATCCGAATGACGGCGCCGGTCTCGTTGTTCAGGACGTCGTCAATGTTGACCTGGCCCTCGACAACCGCGGTGCGCGGGTGGATCGACTGCGCCAGCGAGTCCAGAGTATTGCGCAGAACCTGCGACTTGATCTCCTGGATGTCGTGCGTAATGTCGAACACGCTCATCGCCTCAATGGGCGAGGTGTGCGGCTCAGGGTCAAACGGGAAATCGACGAAGGGAATGTAAGACGCCGGCAGGTTGCGGACCATCTTGTAGCCAGATCCCATGCAGCACAGCTTACGCAGCTCAGGCAGTCCGTCGCCGTCATAGTCCACGCGCACATACGCCTCGACGTACAGTAGGCGCCGCTGCATCGGGTTCATGGAATCATTCGATCCCATCGTGGTCGATAGCGGCTGGCGCGCCAGATATTCGTCGTTCGTGTCCAGATCGGTCGAAGAGATGTTTGGCTCGATCTCGTCCATGTCGTAGCCCATTTGCAGCAGCTCGCCAACGGTGAGCATCTGGCGGTGAGCGATGATGCCGGCCTCCTCAAACGAGCGAGCGCGCCGATCAATGATCAGCTCCTCGGGCGGCACGGCCATGATGCGGATGCGCCCGTCGCGCAGAACGCGCTTGATCTGCACATCGTGAAGCATCGGCACAGGCGGGGCCATCACCCCAGCCGCGGCGGCCTGCATCTGCGCCTCGGCAATCATGGCCTCGGAGATGGCGGGGTCAGGATACGAGACGACAACCTTCACCTCGGCGTCTTCGGCCATCAGCATCTGCACCGTGGCGTCGTCCAGGCCCGAGTAATCCTCAATCCGTACCTCGGCGGTCTCTTCCCACCAGTATTTTGCGATGCCGCATTTACGCACCAATGCGTCCTTAAAGATCGCATAGGACTGCATAAAGCCATTGTTATCGGCAGAAAAGACGTAATTGGCGTAGTCCGTGGCCTGCTGGGCGCCGGACTCGTCCTCCGGCCCGCGGGGAACAAACTCGACCACGTTCTCGGACGAGAAGAACACGCGCATCAGGCTAGGCATCATCGCCGAGACCGTGTCGCGCACCTCCATCGCTACCACTTGCGAGCGGCCGTCTTCTTCGTTGCCAAACGGATCGCCCCGGTAGTATTCGGTCCCTTTTGCGCGAATCGGCGAAATGTCCGAATCAATATAGGAAACAGCGTCCGTTAGCTCGCCGTTAAGGATTGATTGCAGCTCGGCGTCGTCCATCGCCTCGGGGGCTGCGACGTCCACGGATATCGGCATTTCGTCTTGATTCATATCCCTACCATTTCACTTTATTGGCCCAGTACGCCGCGCTCATTTTGCCCTTGGCAATGTTCTGAGCGTGCCGAGCCTTAAACGCATCATTGCGCGCAGTGCCCTCGGGCGAACCCTTCACGCCCTGCTGACCAAAGCGCACCAGCTTGACCTCGTCGCCCGATTTTGCCAGCACAGCGTGGGACTTGGTGGCGTGACCCGGCGTGCGCTTGGGCTTGTTATAGCCAGCAAAAACCTCGTTACCGCGTTTTACAGTCATTGCTCCACCCCAAACCAGGCATTCGCATACTCCGGGCGATTGGCCCGGATCCAAGGCACCGCCGCTAGCGTCAGCGCCTGACCATCCATACCCGTGGACTGCGACCCCACATGATGCACATAAGAGCGAGACAGAAAGTGCTTAAAACCCGCCGCCTCGAGGTCCTGACAGTGCACATCATCGGAGTACCAATTTAGCGGCGGAAACTTCGCCACCTCCCAAGCAGCCCGCGAGATGTATCCGAATATAGGCGAAATCACCTGCATCGGGGCGATGCAATCCTCCCACGGGAAACGAAAATAGTTCAGATCCTGGTTAAACGGATTGCTGCGAATGTTCTGCATCGGCCGCGACGCATCGCAGCGCGCACACACCCAGCCAATGGGCTCGCCCACTTCCTCCTGCAGCGTCATCACGTCCTCGAGCAAATGCTCGTAACTGGTCGGCGTGAGCACCACGTCGTCATTAGCCACCACGACAGCCTTGTGGCCGTCGGCAAACGCGGCGTCGATCACGTCGTTGTAATCAGCGCCAAACGAGCGCGCAGGGCCGCGAAGGTGACGATATACATCGTATCTACGTGTATCCACGGGAGTGCGCAAGTAAACCTTCGCCGCGGGCGCGTACTCGCGGCAGCTTGCCAGCATGACGGGCAAGCACCGCCCGCTCACGCTGGACACGACAATCGCCGGACTCACTTCTTCTTCGCGGTCTTGGCGGCCAGCTTAAAAGACTTCGCCGTCGGCGCGCCAGGCGTGCCGGGTTTGCGCATCTTCTCGCCAGAGCCAGCCTTAATACGCTCACTCTTGGCCGCGATGTTGGCATACAAGCCAGCAGGTTTAGCTTTCATCGTCGCCCTCCATCATGGGTTTGCCGTATTCCTCGCTATCGTCCTCGCCCTCTTCGTACTCGCCCTCTTCGCCCTCGCCCTCGTCCATCGCAATCCAAGCGCGGCAGGTACGCGAGGCGGCGCACTTAAAGTCAAAGATCTCGCAGTAACCCAGATCGCCCGCCTTGATGGCAGACCACGGATCGCCGCTACCCTCACCCATACCCTGGGCGATGCACTGCAGCATCTTCGGCTCGCGGTCAAAGGCGGCGCAGTTGCCGCAGCGCGACATCTGGGCGGCCTCAACCGGCACATCCCACTCCTTGGCCATCTCACGCCAAAAACCCGTATTGGGCAGCGCCGGATTCTCCGGGCCGTACATCGCCGATTCAATGGCGCGGCCGCGGTTCTTCAGATTCAGCGTAATGTCCTGCGTCGCAGGCGGGCACGCCATGCCCTCTTTACCTTGCATTTCGTCCATCATTTCCCCCGTTTTGCAGGTTTTGACTTGCCGGCTTGTGACAAAGCAATCGCGATCGCCTGCTTGGGATTCTTCACAATAGGACCCTTTTTAGAGCCGCTGTGCAGCTTTCCGCTGCCAAATTCACCCATCACAGACTTCACCTTCTTCTCAGCCTTGGTCATCTTCATCACATCGCTCCTGTTAAGCAATCCTGGGAATGTTACGACGCAGCGGCTGGTTCCACTTGCTCGAGACAGCCGAGCCATAAGCACCCACCACAGCATCGCCCGCAAACGTCAAACAAAACGCATCGGCGCGGTCAGGCGAAGGCAGGCCGCGCTTCCTGATCTCGTCCTTGCCCTCAATCTGAATCTTACCGCTACTGGTGAACGAATAGCGCACCGTCGCCAACTCCGAGACCAGCATCTCATCGCGAGGCATCCAGCAGTCGCGGGCCTCCAGCCACGCCTTGGCCTTGTGCCAGAGTTCCGCCTTTAAGTTCCTATAGGTCGAACCCATCGCCGGGGACTCGGCCACGTTAATGCCGCGGGCCGGCAGACGCAGCTCACGCAAGCGATCCACCACGCCGGCGCCTAGGCCGATACTGTCCACCAAGATCTCGCCAGGTCGCTGGCTCGGCTGCAGCGCCTCGTACTCCGCCACGACGGCGCCCGTGAGCTGCATTAAATCTAGGTTCTTCCACGTCTTCACGGGTTCTAGCAGCGCATTACCCTGGCGCTTGCACAAGGCGCTGCGGTCACTGCCAAAGCGGGCGACGTCCAGGCCCCACACGACGGGCGCGTGTTGGCTCGGGCTGACATCGCGGGCCATCGCCATCTCGAGCAGCTCCATCGGGATGACTGTGTCGTCATCGCTGCGCGGGAACTCACCCAGAACACGAATGCGGTAGGCGTTGCTCTCTTCGCCGTACCTGCTTTTCATCTCCTCGACGTAAGCCGCGCTCACCCGCGGCGAGTCCTCGCAATTGACCCGCATCGTCACCCAGTCACCCGCCAGGCGGTTATGCGTGTCGTAAAAGAAACCGCTGGAGCGCACCGGGTTGCCCAGCAGCAGCGTCACGGCGCTATGCCCCGACATTGAGCCGGCGGCAGCCTCGAATACCTGCTCCGGGATACCGCTAGCCTCGTCGGCCACCAGCATCACGTTATCGGAGTGGACACCTTGCAAGGCCTCGGGCTGCTCTGCTCTTGAGGTCCTCGCGGAGATGAACGCCTCGGTATTGGCATCTTTGACCTCGATGCGGTCTTGCTTGACTTCAAGCTGGTCCGCCAGCATCGGCGGCAGCACCTTCACCCAGCGCTTGACCTCCGCGAAGAGCGCGTCGTAGAGCTGGCTGCTGGTCGGTGCCGTGACGACGATCTTGACGGGGAAGCGCAGGAACAGATACCACAGCATCGCCCACGCGGCGGCCGTTGACTTGCCGACGCCGTGGCCGCTACGCACGCTGATGCGGCGGTTGTTTTGGGCGATGTGGTTCAGGAATTCCACCTGCCAGGTGTCCGGCGTGGTGTTAAGCACCTCGCGGACAAACCGCACCGGGTTGTTCTTGTACAGCTTGACGAACTCGACAAACGGGTTATTCGCCAGCTCAACTTCTAAATTTTTTTTCGGGGACACTTTTTACCGTGACGGGGGTAGGGGGGGTGTGGGGATGATTATGTGCGCAAATGCGGCGCTGTGGAATCGGTAACTGTTCGGCTCCACAACAACCGCCCCCGCCGCCGCGCTGAAGGGGGGGGTCTCACGCCGGCCGCGGCGGCGAGGCCGCGCTGGCGCTGTGAACAACTTGCTGCCGCTTTTAGGCATCTCGTATTCGTTCGGATGCGCTTTGCGTACTATTGGCGCGTCGAAAGAAATACAACAGTCATTATGTCAAATGACTTTCGTTGTTTCCGCGCTGAATTGCTTAATCCATAGGCGATTTAGCGCGTATCCACAGGCCTATGTGGACAACTTAGGCACTGCGTCTGTGGATAAGTTCTCGACAACCTCGACGTGCCGCAGCGCGTTCATGCGCAGGTCCTGGACGTTAATGTTGATCTGCGCGGCCTTTTGTGAGCCATAAGTCTTAGGATCCCACCGCTCGGCGATCCACTGGCGCGTTTTGATGCGCAGCGCCGCGTGCGCGGCGTGCTCGGGATCGCTCTGGTCGGCGATAGCCAGCGTCTCCGAGGCAAGTTGATCAGCCGCTTGTGCGCGCGCACGCGTGAGTTTATCACCGTCAGGATCAACCTCGTCCATCCACCGCTCAAGTGCTTTGCGGCTAATTCCCATCTCCAGGCAGATCTCGGTCTTGGTCTTGCCGCCCTCAACCATCGACCAAATCATGTCGTCAGGCAGCTTCGCCAGCATCTTCATATCCTGATGAAACTTCGGTGTCCCAGCCATTAAAACGCCCTCCAAGCCGTTTTTGTGCCCAATGGCACCCAATCCATACGCAGCGCCTGAAAGCGCCCCATATCCCGATTTAATGCCTTCATTCCATCTTCTCAAAAGGTTTCATGTCGGCCGGGAACATTTTAGGTGCTGATGCTGGCGCATCAAGGTCCAGGTCGTTGCCAAAGTCGTCGAACCCTGATCCGTTAGCCTGGACGCTGACAACAGTCGCCGGCATCCCGATCGTCGCCTTCAGCCTGGCGATGTCGTTGCCCAGTCCAGCCTCGAGCATTTTGGCGATCTCCTGAATCGACCAGACATTGCGATCCTCAACGTCTGGCCGCATTCGGTGATACGCCGCCGCGTCGGCCTCGGTTGACACCACTGCCAAGACGCCCCCGTCGTCCATCTCCCATTCGATCGCCTTGACCTCACCCACGGGCGCAATGCCTTCGGCAGTAGCCCACTGCTCCATCGCCCGCATGGCCCTGATCATTCCATCGGCGGCCGCTCGGGCCTTGTCGATGTTCTGCGATTCCTGCGCAGCCCAGACCCGCTCCACCTGCGTCCACACTTTGATACGAAACTCTACATCAACCAAATTAATTAATCTGCCGACACCCCACCGCTCCTCGTGCTCACGCTTTGCCGACTCCAGCTCCACCAGCTTGGATTTCCAGAAACGCGAGAACTCCGATTCTGGAAACGCGAGCGGTTGCGGGCTGGGTAACTGACCTCGAATCTTTGCTGTTTTTTTGGTTGCCATCTTCTTCCTTGTTAGTGTCTGCTAACTGTGACCATTCGTCACGGTCCGTGACGTTACGAATCGTAGCAAGATATACCCTTGCTACGATTCGTCACGCTCTTTCACGTACTTTCCGGCTGTGACGAATCGTCACGATTCGTCACACGATTTGACCATTCGTCACGCTCTTCCCACTCCTCAATCCAGGCCCAATCGCCTTCAATTCTCACGTTCTCTGGCCGCCCAGAATCGCTCCTTACGCGCTTCCATGCAGCCCTAAACGCTGCAGATCCGGCCTCGTCATTGCCCATTTTTTGAGCAAATTCCGCCCTCCAATCCTCCACCTTCGCGCACTTCCTGGTGCCCGCCGACACCTTCCAATGTGTGCCTTTCTTATTAATTAAAGCCCTTAGCGCGTCCACCGCCAGCACCTGCTTCTTGCCCTTGCCTGAGCGATTTAGTCCTACATACTTCGCCTCAATCGCCGTCCGCTGCGCCGCTTCATCCGATGGATTGACGGCCAGAGACTTGCGCGGCTCATCAAGCGACAGCGTCGCGGCTGACCCCTCATCGATGTCGATCTCGACCATCTCAAAGCCGTAGCGCACCCCGTCCTCGCCGTCCTTTTGCTTACTGATGGTGACCACACCCCGCGGCTGATCGTCAAAGCGCAGCAGCTCCAGCTCGGTATCCACGGCCCCGAGCAGCGATGAATGTCCCCGCAGCCCTTTAGCCTGGTCCTTACCTGAGTGGTGGATAACGAGCAGCGCGGCCTCGAAGACTTGCTGCAGGTGCCCGCAACTGGTGATGAATGCACCCATGTCCTCGGAGCTGTTCTCATTGCCCCCGCCGAAGGCCCGGGCTAGCGTGTCGATGACGATAAGGTCAATCTTTAGCTGGCGTGTTTCTGACAACTCGGCCACCGCCAGCATGAGCGAGTTGATGTCCTCGGTGCTGGATCTGAGGTTGATCTGGTGTCTGAGGATATAGATCGGGATGCCTGCATTGATTTCGTGGTGGATGCGGCACGCTTTGATGCGCGCGCCGATGCCGCCGTGGCCTTCGCCGGCGATGTAGACCACGGCCCCGTTCTCGGACGGCGTCGCCGCTTGGCCCATCCACGGCGCTGCGCGCGCGATTGATGCGGCCAGATCCAGCGCAATGAACGATTTGAATGATCCTGGCGGGCCGTACAGCGCGACAAAGCCGCGGCGAGGTATGACCCGCTCAATGAGCCACTCAACCGGCTCGTCCTTGATCTCATCCCATGCCTCGAGGGTTAGGTTCTTGCGTGGTGGCGCTGCCGCGGCGGCTTGCTCATCCGTCGCGTTCGATTGTTTCACCAATTGTTTCTCGTTGACGTCATTGGCGAGCGGCTCCGGCGGCTTCTCGCGCAGCCGCTCGGGCGCTTGGACCTCTGTCTCCGAGGTGACCGGCGCTTGCGCCTTCACCAGATCGGCGAGGTCCTGGCGCGTCTTGCCTTGGCTGTAGATCCATTCGTAAGCATCGTCGCCCTGTTCCTCGCCGCCCAGGTCCACAACGCGGATTGACTTGGCAACGGGCAGCAGCTTTGCCGCGGCTTTCTTGGCGTACTTCCAGCCTGGCGTGTCGTTGTCGGGCAGGATCACGACGTTCGCGCCGGCAAAGTATTCCGTGATGGCGTCGGGCCAGGTGCCTGATCCTGCGTGGCTGGACGTGGCGACGCTGCCGAGGCTGATGATTGCATCGGCCGCCTTCTCGCCTTCCGTCAGGTAGACGTAGCGGCCTTTACTGACGGCGTCGCGCAGCTCTGGCAGCTTGTACGGCACGATGCGGGCGTCGCCCAGCGTGGCGTGTCTGCGCCCTGCCTCGTCCACCTTGATCAGCTTGTAGTCCTTGCCCTTGGCGTCCGCGGTGCGAAATCGTTGCTTGATGAAAAGCGTCACACCTTCCTCGTCGCTGTAGTGCCACTCCTGCTCGAGCTGCCGGGTGATCGGCTTGATCAGTGCCAGAGGTTCGACGTTACGGCCTTCCAGCTCCGGCAGGAAACCGCGCTCTCTCATGGTTGAGAACACAGATCCCTGATCACATCCCCCGTGACAGTGGAATAGCGCCTTGCCGTCCGGGCCTTCGCTGATGGACAGGGACGGGTTCTTATCGCCGTTGCCTCTGCCGTGCCCCGGTACCGGGCAGCTTGCCAACCATTGACCGTTTACCTTCTTCGCGTTGCCTAATTGCTTTGCGATTTCTTCGGCTTGCATTTGTTTTATGCCCATTGTTGGGACATCGCTTCAGCAATGCCCTGATATGTCTTGCTTCTGATCTTCCACCTGTCTTTTGATGGCGCCAGTTTGTTCTGCCCCGTTGATGTCTGATTTGCTCTCCGCGTTTTTTCATCTCCTGCCAACATTTTTGTTGGCGTGAGCTTCGGTAAATTCTTCAGCCACAGACAAGTCTTTTTGCTTGCGTCATCGCCAAACCACCACGGCTGAACAATTTGATCTGGCTTCCTGATCCTGCTGCTGATTACGCTGACAGGGTTTTCAATTGCAATCTTTTCGATTGGCGCATTCATCAATCTATGCACAAATGTCAGCGCGTCCTCTGTGAGTTGAGGATCTCGCAAACCGCGGGTGGTCCAATGCATCCCACTCACAGACAAGTAAGTGCAAGGCGGATGCGCGATCATCAAATCCCAATCGTCATCGATTACATCGAACACATCGCCTTGATGGTGAGGGCCTGGCGCATCAGTCGGGAGCAGGTCACAAGACATTGCGTAATGACCCTGCTTGATGAATGCATCTCGAACTGTTCCAGAGTATTCGCACGCAACTAAAACTCTCATTTCGTTATGTCAGTTTTTATTGAGACAAAAAAACCGGGACCGTGATGGCCCCGGTCTGTTTACCGACGAGCGTTAAAACATCTCGTCTTCAGCCACCGCCCGAGCCGTGGCCCTAGCGGGCGCCGGCGCTGCAGCAGGCGCGGGTGCAGGCGCAGGTGCCTCATACTCCTCGGCTTCGCTGGGCGCTCCCATGCCGGCAGGGCGGTCGATCCACGACGTGATCACAAACTGCGGAATGCGCGTGGTGCCCTTGCCGATCTTCTCCATGCGGCTGCCCTTGTACTCAACCACGGGCAGCTTGCCCGCGTTGGCCTCGCGCTGCGCGGCGCAGGCGGTGTACAGGCTTTCCAGTCCCATGTTCGGGCCGACGCCGTTGCTGGACCACGACGCAGTCCCGATCTCCTTGTTGTAGAAGGTGACCTCAAAGCCGCGCTTGTGCTCAGTCGTAGGCTGCGCACCCTTGCGGCCCAGCTCGCTGTCGGGTTGCCAGTCACGCACACCAGCGCCCAAGAGGAGCCAGCCGGTCTTTACGTTGTCAATGTCGAACACCACTTTTTTGATCTCGACCTCGACGCCGTCGCTGTTGGTCCAGGCGTTAGCTTGAGGAGAGAAGCGCAGGAAATTGGAGTTACCTCCACCAGATGACAGATTCAGCATTTTTGCTTTTCGCTTTCAGAAGTTTCAGAGTTGACCCGTACGGGACGGGCATTATTGACGCAGGCTTGCGTCCCTTGCAATGGTGACCCCTGAGCTTTCCTTAA
>Ga0315903_10011489_pt1 | contig 10426 bp, 8 predicted proteins | sample LakEriMetagenome_7_FD_203524 | JGI IMG/M metagenome (GOLD analysis project Ga0315903, IMG submission 203524) | Freshwater fungal communities from buoy surface, Lake Erie, Ohio, United States - Buoy 2 MA119 | ecosystem: Environmental > Aquatic > Freshwater > Lake | place: USA: Lake Erie, Ohio... | reverse complement strand
AGGCTTGGCTTATCGCATTACACAAAAACAAGACAACCCCATTGCCACGCCTGCAGAGCAAGCGGCTCAAGCGGCTTTGGACGAGCCCAAAGAATTGGATTGGGACGATGTCGATCAAGTGGACTTGATTGGCCTTGAAATTGGCTACGGCTTGATTCCCTTGGTGAACCCCGAAACAGGCGGTCAATTGATGAACCGTGTGAAGGGTGTGCGCAAAAAATTATCTGCTGAGTTGGGCTTTTTGGTTCAACCCGTGCGCATTCGCGACGCTTTGACCATCGATCCTGATGCGTATCACATTGTGTTGAAGGGTGTGGTTCGCGGCAAGGGTCAAATCAGAGTGGGCAAAGAATTGGCCATCAACCCGGGTCAAGTGTATGGCCCCCTGGAAGGCCAGGCCACGCAAGAGCCCGCCTTTGGTTTGGATGCTGTTTGGATTGATCCTTCGCAACGCGACTTGGCGCGCACCTTGGGTTACACCGTGGTGGATGCCAGCACCGCTGTGGCCACACACTTGAACAAAGTTTTGCGCGACAACGCTTCCGATTTGCTCAGCCATGACGAAGTTCAGCAGTTGCTCGATAAGTTGGCAGCCAAGTCGCCTAAGTTGGTGGAAGATTTGGTGCCTGGCAAGTTGTCTTTGGGTGTGGTCACACGTACCTTGCAAAACTTGCTGAACGAATCGGTGTCGATTCGCGACATGCGCACCATTGCCGAGACTTTGTCTGAAGTGGCCAGCCGCACTCAAGAGCCTGAGCAGCTCACTTCGCTGGTTCGCCCCAAGCTGGGCCGCATGATTGTTCAGAGCTTGGTGGATGACACCAATGGCTTGTCGGTCATGACTTTGGACCCTAGCCTTGAGCAGCTCATTCACAACATTTTGCAGCAAACCGCCCCCGGCCAGAGCATTGCCATGGAGCCAGGTTTGGCTGAGCGTTTGTTTGGTGCTTTGCGCGATGGCGCTCGCGCCGTCGAAGAAATGGGTCACCCCGCTGTGTTGGTGGTGTCACCCTTGATTCGCCCCTGGTTGTCCAAGGCTGTGCGCTACCGCGTGAACGATTTGACCTTGTTGTCATACAGCGAAATTCCAGATGACCAGACCGTGAAGGTGGTCCATACGGTTCACGCTGAAACTCGATAAAACACATTCAAAGATTTAGATTGAAGAAGAGATAACACCATGGAACTTAAACGCATACTTGCCCGCGACACGCGCAGTGCCACTGAAAAGGCAATGGCTATGTTTGGCCCCGATGTGTTGATCATCTCCAACAATCGTGTGGAAGGTCAAACCGAGTTGATCGTTGCCATGGATGTCGCAGAAGCTTCTCCAGAGGAGTTTTTGGATGAAAATGAATCGAGCTTGAATGCCAAAGAGTCAGTGACCGTTTCCGTGGCTGCCATTGACGCTGCGAGACGCATTTCCAGCACACCCTCTTCTTTGAACAGCCCCTTCAGTGATCATTTGCATCAGCTGTTGCAGCCAGGTTCAAGAACCTTGCAAACAGAAACTGAGCCGGTTGCAATGGTTAGCACTGAGCAAATTTTGACCGAAGGCCGCGATCAAGTGCGCAGTCAAGAAATTGTGTCTTTGGTGCGCGAAGAGTTGGCCGCATTGCGCCAAGAATTTCGCCTGAGCCAGCAAACCGCCAGCTGGCAAATGAACCAATATTGGCCAGCGCACATTCAGCCTTTGATTCAAACCATGACCGAAGCGGGTGTTCCCACTGCTTTGCGTGCCTTGTTGCAAGAAGGCTTGCGCGAACAGCCCACTTTAGACCGTGCCTTGGACAGTATTCGCACCCAATTGGCGCACAATTTGGAGCGTCCTCAAGAGGGCTTTCCAAATCGCGGCATCCATGTGATGGCGGGTTTGTCGGGCTCTGGCAAAACTTTGATGGTGGCCAAAGCCGCTCAACAGGCGGCCATGCATTACGGCGCCGAGTATGTGGCCGTGGTGAGCTACCACGACATGCGTGCCGGCGCTTGGAGTCAAACCCAAATGTTGTGCGCCCAGTTGGGCGTCGATTGCTTCCGTGCCAGCAGCCCTGAAACCTTGCAGTTGTTGCTCAATGAGTTGTCGCCCAGAAGGCTTATTTTGATTGACACGCCCGGCGTTCAAATGACCGAGCGTTTGGCAGAAATTGTGCAAATTTGCCCACAGGCTGGCTTGCATGCCGTGGTTCCTGCCGATTCTTCGGGTGTCAGTTTGTCCCGAATCATGTCGAAATCCAAGCTGCCATGGCAGTCACTCATGATCAGCAAGCTAGATGAGTCCAATTCACCCTGGCCATTGATCCAGTTTTTGATAGCAGACGGTGCGCAGTGCATGGTTTCTGCGGGTGGTGGCTCCGACAAGATTTCCGATGGTTTGAAATCTTCGGGATTGCAAAAGCTGATCAACATTGCGATAGACAATTTGCAACCAATTTCAGACGCATTTGAAGATGACGCGCTTGAAGAGGCCGCAAAACCTGCGACACTAGACACTCAGGTTAGCGAAGTGGAAGCTGCCAATGAGCCGCTCACCCAAGACATGGGTTTGAGCCGTCCCAATTGGTCGCTTGAAATTCCTCAAAGTGAGCTTCATGGATAAAACAAGAACAACGCAGGTCATTGGCATTGCCAGTGGCAAAGGAGGAGTGGGCAAGACCACTGTCTCCGTGAACTTGGCTGTTGCACTGCAAGCCATGGGTCACCGCGTCATGTTGTTTGACGCCGACATGAGCTTGGCCAATGCTCAAATTGCATTGGGCTGCCGTTGTCCCTACAACCTGAGTCATTTTTTAAGTGGCGAAAAAACCCTTGCCGAAATCATTGTGACCACCCGCCAGGGCGTTAAATTGGTTCCTGGTGCTTCTGGTATTCAAGAAATGGCCGCCTTGGGCGACATTCAGGCGGCCAACATCGTGCGCGCATTCAGTGCCCTAGACGATGACATCGATTTCCTCATTGTCGACATGGCTGCCGGCATTTCGCCAGAGGTTTTGGCCTTCATGGCGGCCTGCTCTAGGCGCTTTGTGGTGGTGCGAGACGATCCGTCCTCCATTGCCGATGCATACGCCACCATCAAAGTGCTCATTCAAGATCATGGCTTGGATGAGATTTACTTGGTGCCCAATGGCGTGGGCAGTGCCCAAGAGGGCTACCAACTGTTTGAGCGAATCAACCAAGTTTGCGCCCGTTTTCTGAACCGAACCATTCGGTATTTGGGCTCGATTGAAAACGATGAACTCATTTTGGCAGCCTTGAAAAAATACCAGCCTGTTGCAGAATTTGCCCCAGGCAGCGCCGGTGCCAGAGACTTTAGGCGTTTGGCGGAAGCCGTGCGCCAACTCGAGCCCATCGAAGAGGCTTCGGGTGGCCTGCAATTTTTTGTGGAGCGTTTGGTGAAAACCAGCGCATAAACAACATGGCCAACTCCACACGCCTTTACGAACAGGTTCAAAACAACAGCGAAGCGCTGGTCATGGCCCATTTGGGCATGGTCAAGCGCGTGGCTTTGCACCTGAAAGTAAGGCTGCCGCCCTTCATGGAGCTGGACGAACTCATTCAAGTGGGCATGATTGGCCTTTTAGAAGCAGCACGCGCCTTCGACCCCGTCAAAGGCATGGAGTTTGAGAACTTTGCCCACAGCCGTGTGCGGGGCGCCATTTTGGACGAAGTTCGCCGGCTGTCGTTTTTGCCGCGCTCGGCTGTAGCCATTAATAAGTCGCACAGCGAGGCCACCCATGAGTTGGCCGCCGAGTTGGGGCGCACCCCCACTCAAGCTGAGTTGGCCGATCACATGGGCAAAGACATTGAGCTGTTTCACAAGGAGCGAACGCAGGCCCGCAGGTTTGAAACCTACTCCATGGAAGTGGTTACTGAAGAGGTCATGAACATTGCCACCGATTCTTCACAGCAGCCCGAGGCCATTGTGGAGCATGAGCAATTCATGGGCGCGCTCACCGATGCCATTGGTGATTTACCTGAACGCGACCAATTGTTAATGAATTTGTATTACGTTGAAGAGCTCAACCTCAAAGAAATTGGGGAAGTTTTGGGTGTGACCGAGTCACGGGTGAGTCAATTGCTCACGGCTGTGGTCAAAAAGTTGCGGGGCACTTTGAAAGTCGAGCCCGCTCACGTGGCCAAACCCAAGACTGGAAAGGGCCCATGATGCTTGCCCATGCCACTCTTTCAAGCCCTTGGTTTTCCAATGGGCCCCTTCCTGCTTCTTTTCTAGAAGAAGACTCAAGTTTTCCGGTGTCCCTCCGATTCCTGCTGTGTCAGGATCAAAAGGAACAAGACATCATGCGAGTACATTTCAAGGCGATGGAGAGCTACGGCGAAGGTAACCATGCATCACAAGCACTGGTGGCCGATAAAGTTGAGCTCATTCAAATGTTGTTTGACGGCTTGATTGACAGCCTGGTCACTGCCAAAGGTCACATTCAGCGTGGCTCTATTGAAGACAAGAACAAAAGCTTGATGCGCGCTGGCCGCATTGTTTTGGGCTTGCAAGGCTCGTTGGATTTGGACAAGGGTGGTGATTTGGCTCGCAACTTGTATGAGTTGTACAGCTACGTGACTCGCCGCTTGGTGCATGTGAACGCCCGCAATGACCTCGATGCATTGCAAGAAGTTCACACGCTGTTGAATGAAATTCGCCAAGCTTGGCGTGATGTTCCTAACTTGTTACCCAAAACTGCGCCTGCTTCAGGTGTTGCAATGTCTGCAATGCATTGAGCTTTTGCCTCTAAGGGCAAGGTTTTGAGGGAACAATGACGGGCGCAGCTGGGAAGCCAGCCGCCCGTTTGGTCGTTTTTGGAGAGAAATATGAATGCGATTATTGGTATCGTTGTTTTGATGGTTTGTGTGTTCGGCGGCTTTATCATGGCCGGCGGAAGCATGAAGCCGATTATCAAAGCAGCGCCGGTTGAGACCTTCATTATTTTGGGCGCTGGTATTGGCGGCATGCTCATTGGCAACAGCATGGACATTTTCAAGGGCGCCTTGGGCGGCATGGGCAAAGTGTTCAAGGGCCCTGCCTACAAAAAAGAAGATTATTTGAGCACCATTTTTGTGGTGTCCAAAATTATGAAAACGCTGAAAACCGAGGGCCCTGTGGCCCTTGAAGCGCACATTGAAAATCCAGAATCCAGTGCCATCTTTGGCGAATACCCCAAAATTTTGCACGACCACGCTTTGCTCGATTTGGTTTGCAACACAGTTCGTTTGATGGTGGTGTCTACCAGCCCCTTAAGTCCTTATGCGGTGGAAGACGTGATGGACTTGTCCATCAAAACTCACCACCACGATGCACTGAAGGCACAAACCGCCTTGGCCACTTTGGCCGGTGCGCTTCCCGCTTTGGGTATTGTGGCTTGCGTGTTGGGTGTGGTGAAAACCATGGACGCGATTGACCAGCCGCCTGCTGTGCTGGGTGCCATGATTGGTGGCGCTTTGGTGGGAACTTTCTTGGGCGTGTTCATGGCTTACGGCTTTGTGGAGCCCATGGCTTCGCGCTTGGCACAGATCATTGATGATGAAGGTCAAATTTACAAAGTGGTGAAACAAATCATCATTGGCACCTTACACGGCCACCCCATGCCCCTGATCATTGAGGCTGCGCGAGCGGGTATCAGTCACCACAATCAGCCAAGTTTTGCTGAAGTGTTTGACGGCTTGCGAGGGGGCTAACAGCCATGGCTGAGGCAGTTTTAGAAGCGCCCGAAAAAGAAGCCCAAGCTCTAGCGGCTGAGGCGCCGGCTGACACCCCGGCCGAAGCGCAAGCAGAGGCCGAGGGCGAAGTTGCCCCGCTCATTCCAGAAGAGGCGGCAGTCGATGCGCCTGTGGTGGTGGCGCCCAGCATCACCATCAAGAAAATCATGGACGATGGGCACGGCGGTGCTCACGGCGGTGCTTGGAAAATTGCCCTGGCCGACATGATGACCGCCATGATGGCCTTCTTCTTGTTGATGTGGCTCTTGGGTGCCTCCAATGCCGACCAACGCAAAAGCATTGCCGACTATTTCAAACCCACTTCGCACAGCAATGTGACCATGGGCAAGCTGGCGGGTTCCGACGGCATGTTGGGCGGCCGCTCGGTCATTGACCCTGATGGTTTCCCTTTCTCTGCCAAGCAAACCAGTGCCTTGAACATGGTCACGCCGCGTTCGCAAGGTGGCCCTACAGAAAACGACCCCTCGCCCAACGGCGCAGACAGCAAAGAGTCTGGACAGGATGGCGATCCAGGTAAAAAATCTGCTGCCGCCGCAGCCGCAGCCGCCGCTGCTGCAGACGCCGCCAACTTTGAAAAGTTGGAAAAAGAAATCAAAGAGGCCATGGCGAAGAACCCTAGGCTGGACAAACTCAAAGATCAAGTTTCATTTGCCCGCGACCAAGATGGCTTGCGCATAGAGATCATCGACAAAGCCGACTTTGCCATGTTTGGCTTGGGCACCACCACCATGACGCCCAGAGCCCAGGCTTTGCTCGCCGAAGTGTCTAAAACACTGGCCGCCTTGCCCAACAAAGTGGCCATTCGCGGGCACACCGACAGCGTGCAGTTTGCCAACACCGATGACAGAAACAACTGGTCCTTGTCGGCCGAGCGTGCCGAGGAAACTCGCAAGATCATTGAGAAAAAAGGCATTCCGGGCAATCGATTTGCCAAGATTGAAGGCGTAGCCGATACGGCGCCCTACAACCCCAAAGACCCCAAAGACCCGCGCAACAGGCGGATCAGCATCACGGTCATGAACCAATAAAACCCTCCCAAGCAGCTTTTTCAAGCTGCTTTTTTTTGGGCCCTTGACCCGCTTCATCAGATTGCCCATAATCATTTCAAGCTTCAACTATTGAAGTCAAAACAATTTGCAGGTCGGGATCGAAACAAGGAACCTCATCATGAACATCGTGTGCTTGGGCGGCGGGCCCGCAGGCTTGTATTTTGGGCTGCTCATGAAATTGCGGCACCCTGAACACCGCATTACCGTGCTAGAACGCAACAAGCCTTACGACACCTTTGGCTGGGGCGTGGTTTTCTCTGATGCCACCATGTCGAGGTTGCAAGTGGCAGATCCTGTCACAGCTTCAGAAATTTTGGGCGCCTTCAACCACTGGGATGACATTGCAGTTCACTTCAAGGGCGAAACCATGCGCTCAGGAGGGCACGGTTTTTGTGGCATTGGGCGCAAGCGCTTGCTCAATATTTTGCAAAAGAGATGTGAAAGCTTGGGCGTTGAATTGGTGTTTGAAGCAGAGGTGGATGCCCATGCCGACATCGGTGCGTTGTACCAAGCAGACCTGGTCATTGCATGTGATGGCATCAACTCTAGGGTTCGCACCCGTTTTGAAAACACCTACAAACCCGACATCGATGAGCGCCATTGCCGCTTTGTATGGCTGGGCACGCGCAAGCTGTTTGATGCCTTCACATTTGCCATTGAGGAAACCGAGCACGGTTGGTTTCAAGCCCATGCCTACCAGTTTGATGGCGACACTTCCACCTTCATTGTGGAAACACCAGAATCTGTCTGGAAGGCCGCAGGGTTTGAGGAAATGTCCCAAGAGGAGTCGGTGGCATTTTGCGAGAAGTTGTTCGCCAAGTACTTGGATGGCAACCCCCTCATGACCAATGCCAAGCACCTGCGTGGCTCGGCGCATTGGATCAAATTTCCGCGCGTCATTTGCGATCAGTGGGTGCACTGGGACACCACCGCAGATGGCCGCGCTGTGCCTTATGTGTTGATGGGAGATGCTGCCCACACCGCACACTTTTCCATTGGCTCTGGCACCAAGCTGGCGCTGGAAGATGCCATTGAGTTGGCCGATACCTTTGAGCGTGTTGGGCATGGTGTGAAGGGCATGCAAGAAGTGATGAGCGCCTACCAAGCGACGCGTTCCATTGAGGTGTTGAAGATTCAAAATGCAGCGCGCAATTCCACGGAGTGGTTTGAGAATGTGGCGCGCTATGTCAATTTACCACCGCAGCAATTTGCCTATTCCTTGCTCACCCGCAGCCAACGCATTTCGCATGAAAATTTGCGACTGCGCGATGCTGAGTTTGTAGCGGCTTACGAACGCTTCATGGCCTCGTTGGCAAACTTTGACGACAGCGCGCGCGCCAAGTCAACACCGCCCATGTTTTTGCCTTTGCAGGCTCGCAGCATCACTTTGAAAAACCGTGTGATGGTGTCGCCCATGGCCACCTATTCGGCCATAGACGGCGTGCCTGGTGATTTTCATTTGATGCATTACGGCGCCCGCGCGGTGGGTGGTGCAGCCATTGTGTTCACGGAGATGACTTGTGTTTCGCCCGAAGGCCGCATCACACCCGGTTGTCCAGGTTTGTGGAATGACGAACAGCAACATGCATGGGCGCGCATTGTGAGTTTGGTGCACGCCCAGTCAGATGCCAAGATGGCTTTGCAGTTGGGCCATGCAGGCCGCAAGGGCTCAACACGCCGCGCCTGGGATGGCATTGACATGCCATTGAGCGATGGGGCGCGCGATGGCTCCAACTGGCCTTTGTTGGCGCCATCGGCCTTGCCTTATATGGACGGTGTGAGTCAGGTGCCGCACGCAATGACCCGTGCAGACATGGATGCGGTGTTGGCAGACTTTGTCTCTGCAGCGGAGCGCGGCGCTCAAGCGGGATTTGACTGGTTGGAGTTGCACTGTGCGCACGGCTATTTGCTGTCTGGCTTTATTTCGCCACTGACCAACCAGCGCACCGATGAATTTGGCGGAAGCTTGGAGAATCGACTGCGCTTTCCCTTAGCCGTCTTTGTGGCGCTGCGCAAAGTGTGGCCACAAGACAAGCCCATGTCGGTGCGAATTTCTGCGCACGATTGGGTAGAAGGGGGCATCACCGTCGATGACGCTATTGAGATTGCCAAACACTTCAAAACAGCAGGCGTTGATTTTGTCGACTGCTCGTCAGGCCAAGTGGACAAGCGCGAAAAGCCAGTGTATGGCCGCATGTTTCAAACCCCGTTTGCCGATCGCATTCGCAATGAAGCCGGTGTGCGCACCATTGCTGTGGGTGCCATTTCGGAAGCGGATCATGTCAACAGCATCATTGCGGCGGGCCGAGCCGATTTGTGCGCAGTGGCCCGGCCACACTTGGCCAACCCTTCTTGGACAATGCAAGAAGCAGCCCGCATTGGTTATACCGATTTGAATTGGCACAAGGCGTATGTGTCTGGTAAGCGGCAAATGGAAACCAATTTTGAGCGAGCCGCCGCCATGGCTGCCGCCAGTTCAACACCGGCCGCAGCCAAAGGAGAAAACTGATGCGGCACGTTTGGATCACTGGCGCTGGCCGTGGCATAGGCGCCGCCCTTGCCTTGGCATTTGCGCGCCAAGGTGCAGCCTTGAGTTTGTCGGGCCGAGACCTCAAAACGCTGCAAGCCAAAGCGGTTGAATTGCAAAGTCTGTACCCTGGGTTGAAGGTTCATTGCAGTGCCATGGATGTGAGCGATGCGGCATCGGTTGCAGCCGCTTGGCAGTCTAACCATGCGGCTCTGGGCCCTGTGGAGGTGTTGGTGAACAACGCGGGTCAAGCACTGAGCCAGCCCTTTGCCAAAACAGATTTGGCCTTGTGGCAACAAATGCTCAACGTCAACCTCACCGGCAGCTATTTGTGCATTCAGGCAGCCTTGCCCGATTTGCTGGCTGCTGGTGCCAGTGGCAAGGCGGCCCGCATTGTCAACATTGCCAGCACCGCTGGCTTGAAGGGCTATGCCTATGTGTCTGCCTACTCAGCAGCCAAGCATGGCGTGATTGGTTTAACCCGCAGCTTGGCCATGGAGTTGGCCAAGAAGGGCGTTACTGTGAACGCTGTTTGCCCAGGGTTTACAGAGACCGACATTGTGCGCGAGTCGATTGCCAACATTGTGGCCAAAACAGGCCAAACAGAACAGCAAGCGCGTGAAGCCTTGGTGTCGCACAACCCACAAAAGAAAATGATTCAAGCCGATGAAGTGGCGCAAACCGTGTTGTGGTTGTGCAGCAGCGATGCGGCTTCGGTGAATGGTCAATCGATTGCCATTGATGGCGGGGAGACAATGTGATGACGACAGCTTCGAGTTCCGTGCTGAGTGTGGATCATGAATTTAGAGCCCACGCTGATCACCATGCCTCATTGAGATTGTGGTTGCGCTTGTTGTCTTGCACCACCCGGGTGGAAGACAAAATACGGCAAAAGTTGCGCGAGTCGTTTGACATCACCTTGCCCCGCTTCGATTTGATGGCGCAACTCGAAAGAGATCCAGAAGGTTTGAGCATGGGCGAGTTGTCGCGCCGCATGATGGTGACAGGCGGCAACATCACCGCCATCGTCGATCAACTTGAAAAAGAAAAGTTGGTGTTGCGCCAAGTGGGTTTGAACGATCGCAGGTCGTTCACTGTCAAGTTGACGCCCGCTGGCCGTGCC
>Ga0315903_10011488_pt1 | contig 10426 bp, 21 predicted proteins | sample LakEriMetagenome_7_FD_203524 | JGI IMG/M metagenome (GOLD analysis project Ga0315903, IMG submission 203524) | Freshwater fungal communities from buoy surface, Lake Erie, Ohio, United States - Buoy 2 MA119 | ecosystem: Environmental > Aquatic > Freshwater > Lake | place: USA: Lake Erie, Ohio... | reverse complement strand
CAAGGTTGGAAATCATTGAGCAACAAAGAGATGTGGTGGAACTTGAAAGAGGTGAAGTTGTTGGTAATGTGAATCTTGATTGATAATCAATCAATTATGGGGAACAGAAATGTTCCCTATTTTTTTTTATTTATTTTTGTTAGATTTGAAACGATTTCCGATATATTATATTATGAGTACTACACTCCAAATCCAAATGCCAAGTGGCTTGTCGGGAGTGGCAAGTCGCTTTTTCAACTGCAAAGGTCAATTCCTTTCAGCAGAGTTCGTTTCTGATGTAAAGCCAAGTAAGGCTTTCAAAGGAAAAAAACTGACCAAGCACACAAAAGGTGTGTTTAGGGCAGGTATCAACTTCGCAAACCTAAAGCCTGTGCTTGAAGGTATTGCGGATGGAAGTCGGGGTGAAGTCGGGTCTTTGCCTTGGGGTCAATGGGAGCATTTCCCATACACCATACTGCATACTCCTAAAAACGAAACGGAGGTGCAAAGGTATATTCGCCTTTATCCAACTGATAACTGCGAAATCACTTATACCTTTATGGTAGATGGTATTGAGGTGCAAGAGGAAACTTTCAAAAAGTACCTTACACCTTCCGATGCTGACAAATTAACCAAGCAGTCTATGGTTATCTGTCCAAAGGAATCTAATATCATTAAGATTGGCTAAGTAATTGAAAATCAAGGGAGGAAGAAATTTCTCCCTTTTTTTATTTTATTTTGTTAGATTTCATTTAATTTTCGATATATTATATTATGAGAACAAGAAACAATTCTGTCAAGGATTTCAAGGAAAGCCTTGGCTGGGAGGTTGAAAGACACACTCCCTTCACACAATCACAATCGGGTCTTTATGTTCCCGAAGACAAGTATGTTGCTCTTAAAAGGAGTGATACTTTGGAAACTCTTAGTTTGTTCCGTAATTCATATACGGAAACCAAGAACAGAACCTTTGAGGAACACGCAAGGCAACTTGCTGATGCTTCGGGTTACGAACTTGAAGGGTTCGCTGAATTTCGTGGCGGTACTAAGGTACTTGCCTATCTGAAAGCAACAGATGATTTGGTTCATCAGTATCTTGGTCTGAAGTCTGAAAACTACTTAGTTTTCGGTAACTCACACGATGGTACTACACCTTTGTTCGTTGGGTCTGTTAATATCTTGCTTCGTTGTTACAACCAATGGGGTCGGGTAATGCAAGGTCTGAAAGTGAGGCACACAAAGAACCACAACTACAAGGTGGATATGTTTATTGACCTTGTGAGAGGTTTCCGTGCTGAAAAGGAACAAGAGGCAATCATCTTTCAGAAAATGTCTGAAATCAAGATTGATAGGTCTATTCTTGATGCCCTTGCCAATAGGCTTCTGAATATTGATGAAAAGAAAATCAAAGAGGGTGATATTCTTTCGTCTGTTACTGCAAGGAACAAGATTTCCCTTATGGATTCCCTTAACAAGGAAACATCTGATTTGGGAATGAACCTTTGGGGTGTGTTCAATGGTATTACACATTACACAACCCATAGCAAGACTTCTACCGATACCTATGGCAACTTGCTTGGTGGTAACATGAAGTTCAATCAGCAAGGTTTGGACTTGTGTATGGAAGTGGCTCAAAAGCAAGGTATTATCCTTGCCTAAAAGAGAGGGGGCAGAAATGCTCCCTTTTTTTATTTTATTTTGTTAGATTTCATTTAATTTCCGATATATTATATTATGAGAACACAATTCGAACAAGCGGTTGCTTCTGCAAGGTCGGGAAAACTGCAAACACCAAAGGTATTTTCGGGTGATAAGGAAATTGATTACTTCGGTTATCAACTTAGCATCCACATCTTCAATATGAAGATAATGGCAAAAGGTATGACCTTCAAAGGAATAACCGCAAGGCAAATCAAAGACTACTATGGTCTGACTGCAAGGAGCAACAAGGATGCCCTGGCGCAACTGATTGAAATCCAAGAAAGGTACAAAGCAGAAAGAGGGTATTAACCCTCTTTTTTTTTCAACCCTTCAGAAAAGTATGGGCAAGTTACCTGCGATTAACCTTCCCTTGGTTCGGGCTTCTGCAACCATAGTGGCTACACTATAATATATCGAATATTACTACCAATCTAACAGAAAAATAAAATAAATTTTATTGTTAGATTTCATTTGATTTCCGATATATTATAGTGTAACCAAACCAATAAACAAATGGTAGCATACATCTTTGAGTCAAAAGGTAAATGGGATTTAATCGTTGAAACTCCCAAAGGCACACATCTTTTCATCTTAGGAGAAATCTCTAAGTTTAGAGAAAAGCATAGGTTAGATGACCAATGGCTTATTCGTGAAGTCGGGTCACTTAGTGTTTCACCCTCAGTTGAAACTGAAGGAGAGTGGAAAGGTTCTCTCACCGCCAATATGAGAACCAAAAAGTTAGGTGCATTGATTTGCCGAATACTTGGTATCAATGGTCGGAATGTGGGAAAGGTTGGTGGTGCTTTTGCTTTTGTTGTGAAGTAAAACTAAGGGAGTAGAAATACTCCCTTTTTTTATTTTATTTTGTTAGATTCAATTCAATTTCCGATATATTATAGTGTAACAAAACAATAAAAAAAATGATTAAAGAAATGTTATTATCTCTCCCGAAAGATTTGCAAAAGGAAATTCTTGCAGATGCTTATAGAAAAAGTTTTGGCTTGTTCGTTGGATTTGCAAAGGTCTTATTGGATGCGCCTATTTCAGAAGGTGGTATGTCTACCGAAGAAATTGAAGAAATCCGCAAGGCTGGCTTTCAAGAAAAATTGTATGCCTCAGATAGAATCGTTTGTTCAAATGGTTTTAGTACAATGAAATAATATGGAAGATTTCTTTAAGCAACAGAAAAGGCTAAATATGCTCTTTGATGTTATCGTGGTATTGGGTATTTCATTTACCCTTTTTCTAATAATTTGTCGGGTTTTAATTCTAATGATTGGGTTATGAAAAGAGAATGGTTATTATTTGATTCTATTTGGTTTAATGGTACAATTTTTCTTCTACTTGCAATATGTTTTGGTGCTGTCGTTTACGGCATCATTGAACATTACGATTCAAAAGAAAAACCTCTTGAACCTCACGAAGCATCACAAAAAACATTGGAATATGTTGGCTTTGATGGAAAGAAGCATCAAGCGATTGTGATTCATACTGCCCAACACAATTGGGTATTGGTAGAAAGAAGATGATAAAGGAATATCTTCGTTTCATTGCTTCTAATAAGGTTTATGATGAAGCATTTAAGGTACTTGCTATATCAGTTTTCTTGTCTGCTATATTTACCCTTTGTGTTAAGTTGGGAGTCTTTTGACTCCCTTTTTTATTTTAAATCTTTTGTTAGATTTAATTCAATTTCCGATATATTATATTATGAGAACAACACTAATAGCAATAGCAATCATCGGGATGATGACCTCTTGCATAGAAAGCACAACCAAAATGGTTATTGCTCATCGTGTAGATGGCGATACTATCACCACACACAAGATTAAGGTGGATAGAGAGTTCAAGGTTGGTGAAGTGGTATTCCCTATCAATGGTACTAACAAATTTAAAATCGTAAGGGAATGCAGAAGATAATCATTGCGGTTCTTTGCTTGTTTGCCTCATCTGTTATGGGGCAAACTAACTACAAGACTATTATGTACCGCCAAAAAAGGGATTCGGTAAGGAAGGAAATTAATCTTCATTTACAGAAGGCAAAGATATTGGAAAACACTTCTAAGACCTTACAAGTCGCTGCGGCAATTTCAGCAGTTGCATCTTATCAAATCTATAAAGATGCTTGTAATGGTAGACCAATGATTTACATTCCTTTGACCATAGGGTTATCTGCTTTGACCACTTCTTGGCTTAGTGATATTCAATACGAAAAGGCACAACGAACAAGAATTAATTTTTTTTGTAAGAAATGACCTAATTTCCGATATATTATAGTGTAACGCTAATTAGAAATGAAATGAGAACTTCAGCAACAACTTCTCCCATTAACTATGGGAAGATAAAAAGAGATATTTACCTTAGAGATACTAATGGTGATTCCCGATTTACCACTAAGGTAGGTAAGGATGCCAAGAAGTATGACCGAAATAAAGAAAAGCGCAAAGATATTGAGTAGTGGTGTTTATTGGTTTTCATAATTTAAAACCCTATCGGTTATATCGGTAGGGTTTTTTTTATTTTATTTTGTTAGATTTCATTTAATTTCCGATATATTATATTATGACACACACATTCACAATCATTCCTACTTCAATGGAATCAGGCAGTCCTCTTCTGCCATTTAAAGAGGAAGTTCTATCGTACACTCCTTGGGTGTACTTGCACGGAGAACTTGAATCCAAAGCCTCATCATTCGGAGGTTGGGATAAATTCAAGTGGTTCGGTGATGCGCCTATCAAAGATGGCATTTACGAATGCAAGGCTTGGATGGGTACTGATTCAAGCAACACCCAAATCTTGGAAGTAACTGCTTTCATTTGGGAAGCCAAGTTTGGTGAAGGTCGAACTAAGGTAACAGGTCTTATCGTTCTTAATGGCGATATACCAAGTGCTGATTTCGCCTTCAAGAAGTATCAAGAGAAATCAGATTTCATCTGATACACAAGGAGCAGAAATGCTCCTTTTTTTATTTTAAGACATTGTTACTGACATTGTTACCAACATTGTTCAGACATTGTTTGACATTGACATTGTAAAAACTTAAAATAAAATGTTAGATTCTATTTAATTTCAGATATATTATAGTGTAACAAAACCAATAAAGAAATGGAAATCTGTAAGAAAGAAATTACTTGTTTTGATGACCTCGTATTTGGGATTCATCCTTCAGCAGGTCGGGGTTCGGTTGCTTCAATGCATGAACTGCCAAATGGAATAATCATTTCCATTATCGGTGGTTTTCCAAGAGAAGGCTATACAAATATGGGTGGTGATGGAATACACCATTTTGAAATAGGTGCTTGGCACAAAGAAGGACACGATTGGATTCCCCTTGGTGTAGATAATCCTGATGGTATTTTATATTGGCAGAATAGAAATCAAGTAACTGAAGTGATTCAGAAGTTATTAAAAATGTAGTCGCTTATTGTTTTGGTGTTTTTCATATGTTTCAAAACTCTATCGGTCATATCGGTAGAGTTTTTTTATATAAAAAAATACACACAAAAGTATGGGCAAGTTACAGGCGATGAACCTTCCCTTGATTCGGGCTTCTGTATGGACATACCATACCTAATAATATATCGGATTTCATATCATTACTAACCGAAAAATAAAATAAAATTTATTGTTAGATTTCAACCAATATCCGATATATTATAGTGTAACCAAACAATACCTACTATGAAATCATTAGTTCCAACTGAGGCTCTTCTTAGCCTTCTTCAAGGTGATACACAATCCAACGGAGGTGAATTCACCGCCCTTTCAAAGAAAACAGGTAAGGACTACACCTATAAGGTTAGTCGCAAGAAATTCAATGAAAGGTGGTACACCCACATAAAGGTGGAGGTGGGTTATCTTGATTGGCTGTATCTTGGATTCTTCAAAGAAGGCAAGGTTGTCCGCAAAGGTCAAGAAATAGAAACACCCTCCGCAAAGGGAATTGCATGGATTCTTAACAATATTCAAATTGGGAATTATCAGGCGGTTGAGTCGCAAGTGGAGGTTATGCACTTAGGTAAGTGTCTAAGGTGCGGAAGACCACTAACTGATTCAGATTCAATCACTATTGGCTTTGGGCCAGTTTGTAGGGCAAAGTAATTATTAAGGCAGTCAGAAATGATTGCCTTTTTTTATTTTAAATTTATTGTTAGATTTTATCCAATATCCGATATATTATAGTGTAACCAAACCAATAAATATTATGAATACATATCACAAAAAGTTCAAATACTTTATCGAAGATTATTTCGTTGGTAATACCAATGATTGGTGTCACTTAATTCGTAGTGAATACAGCGGTAGGGTCATTTGTAGGGTTTATATCAAAGACTTTCAAGATACACACGATAAATACCTACTTGCCTACCATGCAGCAAAGGGAATTGTGGAAGACCTTAACAATTCAATTTCTAACTAATAGTAAGGAAAAATTAGGGAAGAGAAATCTTCCCTTTTTTTATATACATTTCAGAAAAGTATGGACAAGTTACAGGCGATAAACCTTCCCTTTGTTCGGGCTTCTGTAACAATCTTTGTTACAATATAATATATCGAAAATCAATCTTAATCTAACAATCTTTTTTAACAATGTTTAAACATTCTCATAACATTGTTCCCTACATTGTTTTTACATTGTATGAACATAAACATTGTCAAACCCTTACAATGTCATATAACACACAATACAGAAAGCCGTACAATGTCTATATCATTACATTGTCTATATACCCACATTGTCCTATCATTGATATTGTTAAAATTTATTTTAAATCTTTTGTTAGATTTCAACCAATATCCGATATATTATATTATGAGCAACAACAGAACACTTTACCAAATTGCTTCTGAGATTCGGAAGGATTGGAAAAACGTCAATTTCGCAGCAAAGCCGTACTTAGACGCTATGGCTCAGTTGGAATCCGTAAGCCAGAATTATGGTTGGGATTCGGGAAAATCAATAGTGCTTTATTTCCTTGGTAATGCCAATGCTTGGAGGGGTGAAAAGGCAAAGGAAATCAAAGCGGAACTGAAAGCCATGTGCAAGTAGGTTTCGGAAGGCAGTCAGAAATGATTGCCTTTTTTGTTTTCTATATAAAAAAAAGTATAGACGAACTACAGGCGATGAACCTTCCCTTTGTTCGGGCTTCTGCAAACCTTTATAGTCTGCAATATAATATATCGGAAATCCATATCAATCTAACAGAAAATCTGAAAATTTTTTTCGCCTTGCGCCAGGGCCAGGTGGACCAGGGTTTTTGACTTTTCCAAATTTATTTTCAAATAACCTTACGCAAGATTTTATTTTTCTAATCCCTTGCTTTTTTAATTTATTTTTTGCATGGCACTTTTTCCGTTTTTCAGAATACTATTTTCCATATTTCCAAATTTATTTTCTACCAACTTTTTTGGTAACCTTACCAAAATTATTAGAATCCGTTTTCAGCCTCATAACATTGCGTATAAGACACGATATGCCTTTTTGGTAGTCTGATATCAAAAACTTTTTTCATAGCAATACAAAGGAAGTCGCTGATTTTCAATGAGTTATGGTTACTACCTAAAATAAGACCTAAGTGCCTGGTTTTCAACGAGTTCTGATCCAAATCTTGGTTTTGTCCTATGGTCTATTGGTTTAGTACAGCAAATAAATTTTTTTGTTTCGTTTATTTTGTTTCATACACGCACACACGCATACACACACACTACGCACTACATATACTGATTCCTGGGGCAAGTCGCTGATTTTCAGTAAGTTATGAAATCTAACAAAAATTTTCATTTTTTTTCTCGCTGATTATCAATCAGTTATGAGTTTTTTTAAATAATTTTTAAAATAATACTTGACTTGTATTACTCCTTTGTCTTACATTTGCTCCCGTTATGAAAAACACTAACAATAACGAAGGCAAAGGCAACGGAGTTGCTACCTTCATCTGTACCGAATCCTTTAACAAAGGTTATGTTGCTATGTTTAACAAAGTAGTTGCCAAAGTTGGTTTCCGTTGGAAATACACTACTAACGGCAGTCGCTTGTCAGGTTGCACAAGTGCTGACTATGTTTCGCAAGGTATGGTCAATCTGTTGGAAAGCGGATTGAATACCAACGACAACGGCAAGGTTACCTACAACGGCAATCAGATTACCTTTGCTGAATTGTATAACCTTTGGGTTGGTGCTGCCAATCAGAAGGTTAAGAAAGAGAATGAAAAGGCTGAAATCAGCCTTTCCTATGGCGGTACGAAAACCAAAGTTTCGGTTTGTGGTATGGAAACCACTAATGAGAACGGAGAAACCACTATCCTTTCGCAAGTGGAAAACAAGGCAGTTGCTTCTGAATCAGTTTCTTATGCTCCTATCAAAAAGGTGCAAAGGGAAATTCTCAAAAAATTCAATACTGCCGACCGCAAGGGCAAGAAATTTTGGAACACCTTGTTTCGGATTATCCGTATCGAAACAAGCAAACTGCCTGTAAAGGAGGCTTGTAAGTTGCACGGCTATCAGCCTGAAAGTTACTATATGGTCAAAAAGCGCACCCTTGCTGATGACCGAATCAGCGAACTGCGGGAACTGCGGAAAGTGGGAATCCTATAACCCACAAAGCCAAAGCAAGGGAGGTGAAAGCCTCCCTTTTTTTATGCCCTAATTCGACCGCAACACAGCCCACAATCAACGCAAATAATCAGGTGGTGTTCAGATACCAAAAAGACCTTGCGTTCATTGTAGAGCCTTGTAGATACCTTAAATCGCATTCATTGTTTTGTCCTATGTCGCCTGGGCAAAGTACAATACTGGATTAGTCCTGGTGCATATTGGAAAAGTCCTAATGTAAGATTCGTGTAAGAAAAAGTTGAAAAAAGATTTGGAAATGTCAGATACCCTCCCCCCAAAACCCCCCCTCCGTATCCCCCTATAACACAGCCCACCCACCCCCCTCCCATAGATGTGGGGGCTACATGCATGAATTTTTTCTAAAATTTTTTTTAGAAATCCAAAATAAAAATTGCACTTTTCTAAGAAATAATTGCATTGTTTGAAAACAATGATAAATAAACAATGGCATTCCCGACAGATATTATGGATTCCCGACACTTTTTAAACATTCCCGACAGATTCAAAGGATTCCCGACACATTTATTTTTATGTAAAGTAAAGTGTTTACAAAGTGTAAAATAAAAAAAATTCCTATGGGGTTTTTTGTTTAAAAAGAGTAGGGTGGGGTAGGAAAATTTTTTATAATTTTTTTGATTTAGAATCTTGGTAATATTGTTTTATTTTTTCTTTATTTTTTTGGTAGTAGGATTTAAGATAATCCTTTCTATTATCATTAACATTTTTATAATAGTCTTTATCAAAGGAGTATTTATCTTTATTATTTTCTCTAATGATTTTTTGACAATGTTTACAATAGATTGATAGATTATCTTTTTTGGTTTTATCAATAGTGAATTTGGATTCAATTTTTGATAAGAGGCATTTATTACAGATTTTCATCATTAGTAGTTACTTATATAACTTCCATCTTCATAATCACTAGTATCAATTTTATCATCTACAAAATCAGAGAATTTTAAATATAATTCGTTTCCATTTTTATCTGAATAATGTCCATCTTTAATATAATTATCTTTAACATATATTACTTCAGGATAGAACTTTTTAATCTTTTCAATGAAAGTTTCGGTAGCATAAGAAAGATAATCTACTCCCCAATTTTCATCATAGATGGGATATGAATCAATTGTCTTAATTTTTTTATTTTTAAGATAAATGATATTAAGTATTCTCATAGAATGTTTAATTAAATTTTATTTAAGAGGTTTAAAAGTATCGGTAATAATGAAATAAGATTTTTTAGAATCGGCTATACCAATAATATTATAATTATTATTCGATAGATAATCAATAGCGATATCTATTGTTGAATTAAATTTATAATCAAAGGGGATTTTAATGGAGTGATTAAATCTTTCAGAGAAGAGTTTAATTTTAGTACCATCAAAATCAGTTGGTCCGATATATTTTACTTTAATGATATGTAGATTTTGCATATTGCTTTAAAATTCAATAACAATTTCGGTTAAGTCTTTAACTTTATCAATATCATTAAGGGTCATACAGATTTGAGCATCTAATAGTGATGCATCTTTGTATTTTTCAAAATCAACATTTATATAAGCGCAATTATCGAATCTATTTTCAATAGTATTATAGAGATGTAATTCTGCTTTTTTGTTGGCAAAGCCAATGCATTTAAATTCTTTTTTCATAATAGTATTTTAATTTAAATAATCAGCGATTAAATCAGCGATATCAGATAGGTTACCTTCATCAATATGTGCCATTTCAAAGAAATGTGTTTTACCGAAGTAATTTCCTTTACCTGTACCATTAAATGCTATACCATCTTCATTTTTTGTTACGGAAACAATATAGAATTCAGTAGATAGATTTTCATCCACATAATATAATGCAGTTGGTAGAAAGGCATTAATTAATGTGGTTTCATCTTTCATATCTAAATCTGAGATAAAAGTAATTGTTTGTCCAACATTCATTGAATCAAAAATGAAATTGTAGGCATTTTTATAAACCTGGTTTGTTTGTTCTGAATAACTCATAAAATTTTTATTTTTGTTTCTCCAAATATAAAGGGGAATTTTTAAATTTTAATGGAAAAATTTTTGAAATATCCAAGATTGACTAAAAATGACTAAGGATGACTAAGGATGATATAAAAAAA
>Ga0315903_10011486_pt1 | contig 10427 bp, 17 predicted proteins | sample LakEriMetagenome_7_FD_203524 | JGI IMG/M metagenome (GOLD analysis project Ga0315903, IMG submission 203524) | Freshwater fungal communities from buoy surface, Lake Erie, Ohio, United States - Buoy 2 MA119 | ecosystem: Environmental > Aquatic > Freshwater > Lake | place: USA: Lake Erie, Ohio... | reverse complement strand
GCCGAGGATGTGGCCAATATGCTGGCTTACATCGAGGGCGAACGATTCATGAATGAATGCCCAACGTTTGTCAACGCGCAGCACAGGGGTAGGCTCAGTAATGACGACCTGCTGGTTATTGTAGAAGAGCTCGAAAGCCTATGACTATGGAAAGACTTAAGCAGCTGGCCGGAAGCGTATGCGGCTGGCTGCTCCTCCTCAACATGATTTATCAGATTTATTCTAAGTTTGCCAAATGAGCATCGAGGAGCTGACCGACACGCTGGACGATTTGCCCAAGCGTATGCATGATCTGTACGGATTTGAAGTGCTTGGGGGCGGCGATACAGGCCGCGTCCCAAGGCTTCAGATCGGTCGAGCCGTTCGCGGCACTTACGCCACCATCCTGATCGACCCGGGACTGAAGGTGAGCGTCCAGGAGCACCAGGTGGTGTTCATCAACATTGAGTCAAGTGTAACCATAAACAGAAACACCTATCATGTCCAAATATCAACTTATTGATATGTCCATCATCCTGTTCGGGGTGATGATGGCGTGGGTGTGTGCGTGGAAGTCGAGATACTACTTCAATTATGAGCAATATCTGCGCGGCTCAGTGTATGCTGCGCTTGTTGTTATTCTGCTCATTATTGTGTTTGTTGAGGCTCTCCGTGTTCCGCCCGTTCCTTGATTCAAATGGGGAGCTACGTGTTCCCCATTTTTCTGCTAAACGCGTGCCAAATGCAGGGACGCCATCCTGTTGCGCACTTTTGTAAATTAGTGTTGCACAATTCATTCCGGCAGCATACTTTTGCTGCGTCTTAAGTAAATTTTTCACTTTAATTTTTAACAATTCTATGGCAATTATTGCTAAATCAGCGGGCAGCTCGACGCCCAGAGAACCCATCCCAGCAGGTGCATATGCTGCACGTTGCTATTCCATCGTTGACCTTGGAACCCGCGAGGAAATCATCCAAGGCAATGCCAAGGTGTTGCGTAAAGTACGCGTCACCTTTGAACTTCCTACAGAGAGACGTGTATTTAGCGAAGAGAAGGGCGAGCAACCCTGCGTCATCTCTAAAGAGTTTAACCTTGTTCTGTCCGAAAAGTCTACACTCAGGGCGTTCCTGAGAAGCTGGCGCGGAAAGGACTTCACCGAAGCCGAGGCCAAGGCATTTGACGTGGCCAAGCTTATTGGCGCTCCATGCCTGCTGAACATCATTCATGTTGCCGGCAAAGCCAACCCGTCCCGTATGTACGACGAGATTTCGTCTGTGTCTCCGCTACCGAAGGGCATGACCTGTCCTGCTCAGGAGAACCCCAGCTTTGAGTTCAGCCTCGACGAGTACGATCAGGCTGCGTTCGACTCCCTGCCAAACTTCCTGAAGGAAAAGGTGTCCGGCAGCTTTGAGTTCCGCGAGCTGTTGTCTCAGGGCGTAGCCTCTACGGGCGCTGCTCCTGCTCCGGCAAAATTGGCAGCCCCTGTTGCTGCCAAGCCAGCTGCCAGTAGCACTACGCCGCTTCCTAAGTTCACCCCTCCGACGGTGATCTCAGCTCCCGGTCTGGATGCCGAAATCGATCAACTTCCTTTTTAAAGTTATGAATCTGTATCAAATCACTCAGGAATTCCTCGAGCTGGCGTCCATGATTGAGGACGCCGGCGGCGAGGTGAACGACGCGATTCTCGAGGAGCTGGCTATCAGCCGCGAGAACTTTGCCCACAAGGCTCATGGCTACACCAGCCTCATCCTTAAATGGGACTCTGAGATCGAAGCTGCTGCGGCCGAGATCAAGCGCATTCAAAGTCTAAAGAAGGCAAAGGAGAATTCTGTTTCCCGCCTGAAAGAAACATTGCTCTGGGCGCTTCAGGCGTTCGGTCAGGAGGATGCCAAGACAGGCGTTAAGCGATACGAGACGGCGCTGTTTAAGTTGTCCACGCGAAAGTCTCAGGCGGTGGAAATAACAGACGAGACCTCTCTTCCGGACGATTGCTTCGTGATCAAGCGCGAGGTAAGCAAAACGGCCATCAAAAAGCTGCTGGAAGAAGGCCAGGAGTTGGATGGAGCAGGTATTAAAGAAAATGTATCTTTGCAGATAAAATAAATTCTTGGTGTAAAGTTAAACGGGAAAGAGCCCTCGACTTTTTGAGGGCTTTTTTTATTTCAAAAAAAGTATTTGTTTTACATCACATTATGCCGTGGTACAGCTAAAAGTATCCATCACCTACTTCGCCGAGGAAAGCGACTGGAACATTGACGATGTTCTTGACGGACGCCCTCTCTCCCATCCCGATGTAAAGAAAGACCTCCTCGAGATGTTCAAGGAAGACCTTCCGTATATATTTATAAACTCTCAAATAGAATTTAGCTATGAGCACAATCCTAAACGAAATTCTGGAAGCCTATCCTGACGACAGCTTCCTTACTGCTGACGGCTTCAACGATGCCGTAATTGGACTGGACGAACAAAGTATGCGTCTGGTGTACAGCGTTTCCAAATGCATTGCCATCCTTAAGGGTGAGGGCATGACAGAAGAAGACGCTCTCGAGCATTTTTCTTTTAATGTATCCGGAGCCTACGTGGGAGATCAAACGCCCATCTGGTGTAACGATAGCTATGATTTGTCAACCTTTTAAACAACACTCCCATGCCTCTAAAATCAGGAAAATCAAAGGCCACCATTTCGGCCAACATCAAAACAGAAATGAAAGCCGGAAAGCCCCAGAAGCAGGCCGTTGCCATTGCCATGAGTAAAGCCGGGATGTCTAAAAACAAACCCGCCGGAAAGAAATGAAAAAGCCAGCAGGACTATATGCGAACATCCACGCCAAGCGTGAGCGCATAGCCGCCGGATCAGGCGAGAAAATGAGGAAGCCTGGAGAGCCAGGCGCACCAACAGCAAAGGCTTTTAAGGAGTCCGCAAAGACTGCCAAGAAGAAATAAAAAACGTTATTCTTTACGTTTCATGTAAATAGGGCGGCCATTGGTCGCTCTTTTTATTTTATGTGTCGAAAATTATGTTCAATTTTGTTAAATAAATATGTAATGATAGTCAAAACTAAAATCGACGACCTCAATTGGTTCTATTCCCTTGACTGGAAAGACGTCCTGTATGTAGAACAGGAAGCTGACTACCAAAATGTAGTCACCTGCCGAGGCACCATTCGCATTCACAACAGGATGGACAAGCTGCTCGATCAGCTTCCTCATCTGTTGCGAGTCCACCGGAGCTACTGCGTTAATCCGTACCAAATGCTGGGGTATGCAGTGGACACCGAAAACCAGCGCGTTCATCTGATGTTCAAAGACGGCACGAGATTAAATATTGGTCGGGGCCGGAACTTCTGGGATGATTTTACAGAAACGTTTCAAATTGTTAAAACACAAAAAGACGACAATGGTAATTGGATTTGAAGACCTGACGGCCCACCTGTCAGAAGATGAGATAAAGGTGGCGGAAGCATTAGCTCAAAAGCTGGCAACCCTGAAAGGCCCTGAACAAGCCATGAATAACCGGGAGCTTAGAGACTATCTCTGGAGCATAGGCGTGTACACAAGCGCCGTCAGGATGCGTAGAATGATTAACTACATCCGCATCAATTCTCTGGTTAAGAATCTGGTGGCCAGCAGCCGAGGGTATTACGTTGCCGAAAAGTGGGAGGACGTTGAGCGCTACGTTGCCAGCCTAAGGCAGCGAGCTTCCGCGATCCTTGCAGTAGCTCAGAGCTATTATTAAAAAGGGGGCCTTCGGGCCCTTTTTTATTTGGCCCACCGGAAGAATCCGTTGGCCACATTGTATTCCCTTATCAAACAGCCGGCCATTGATCGGCGGCTCTCTCTGTCTCCTCTGGCGTTCACATTCCCCTCGAACGATTTAAAGAACGGCTCCTCTGGATACACCTGGTACACCAGGCCCACGTGTCCGATGCGGCCGAGAGCCCGATTATAAATAGTGAACACATCCGTTGGTCTTACCCGATCTGGGACGGCCCTGTCAGCCCTGGCCCAGGACATGGCCATTCCATTAACGCCCTTGTGCGGAATGCCGCATTTCTTCCAGAGGTATATCATGGTGTATGAGCACCAGGGCTGCCCCGGGATGCCACCGGCAAAGCGAATGATGCTATCAACCCGAGGCCCCCTGTTGTTTACAGGGCCCTCACGCGTTCCAATAAGTTTCTTAGCCTGATCTTTTATGCAGCTTATTTGAGCGCAACTAAGGCCGCAATAAGCAAGTGTAAAGCATAGGAAAACAATGCGAGCCATAGCGTCTGGAAATGATTGTCCTTTATAATACTGTCACGAAGCTTCCCATTCGCCCTATCCCCAAACACAGCCTTAAACAAGGCAGGAGTGTTAATCCTGAAGCCCAGGGTTCCGATAACAACTACGATGTAGTATCTGCTGGGAATGGCCAACATATCTATATACCTGCCAATCGGATATAGGGCAGCGGCTTCGTCGTGCAGCCAGAAACTAACTTGGTTATAAATAATTAGAAACCCGAAGTAATACACCGGAGCCAGGAGTACTTCGTGCCACTCCACCCACAAATCTTTCAATGTTTTCATTTCCCTTGTCCTCTATATTTTTTGGGCCTGCTGTCCTTTGGGCCGTAAGTTTTTTGCGCCTTGCCTTTCCTACGTTGGCCAAAAGAAGTTTTTGTATTAGACTCTGTCTTTCCTTTTTTCACAATCTGCTATTTATTTTTCCCTTCCAGTATAAAACCACCAACATTCTGTATAATATCAACAGGTTTTGCAATAGTTGGATTTGGGGCCCCTGGTTTCTGTTGCACCGGTTCTGATTTCTTAGCGCCAGGCTTGACCTCTCTAAGCCCTTTTACATAGTGATCAACAACAGCATGGTTGCCACTTTTAATGTGCTCCTTTACCCATGAAGCCATGTTTTTTGGAATGATGGCCATGTATCCATTAGAGCTTTCAATCAAAAGCTCCCCTCCTTCCGCTTCTATGTGCTTAGACATTTATTCCGTATCTTGATAAATAGTTAAACGCGTTTTGCTGCTGAATAGGCTGAGACTGGAACTGAATTGGACCGCCTTCGCCTCCAAAATTCTGCACCCCATCCATCATGGACATTCCGGTGCCACGCGAAGGATCTGATTCGCCAGCTAATTCTTTTCCAAGCTCCTTATAGCTCTGCATCATACCAGGCCCAAGGAATGGAGTAACTTCTCTTACGCCTCTTTGGAATCCTCCGACAGGTGGTTGGCCTTGAGGCCTTCTGAGAAAAGAAAGGCCAGCTTGTAGAAGCGGATTGTACTTAGCTACTCTTCCGGCACCAGCAGCAAATGCTCCCAGTTTAGATCCTTCAGCATATCCGGCATTTCCCATAAACATTCCGGCCACACCGCCAGCAAGAGGAAGATAGGTGCCAATGCCTTGTGCTAATTTGCTATCGGGAGATCCATAGGCTATTCCAGCACCAAGACCTTTTGAACCCTGCTGCACGGCACTACCTGTTGCAGCACCCCCTGAAAGAATCGCTCCACCTACAGCTCCATATGCAGTTCCATATCCGCGTAACGAGTTCTGCTCGCGAATTTCTTGTTCTGAACTTCCTCCTGCCCTTTGCAGGGCCTCATACCCTATATCTGTGAGCTGGTCGGTGGCGCCCATTGTTATTGTGTCAAGAAGGCCCTCGCCCACGCCATATGCTCCAGCTCCTAAAGACTTCCAGGTGGATTCCTGCGTAAGTTTTTTCCCAAAATCTGAGGCAGCATTTTCAACCCTATTAACCTGTTTTTTAAACCATCCACCAATATCTGCTTTAAAATCAGGCTCGTGGAACGGGGCGTGAATACGGCGGACAACACCACCCTGAACGAGAATATCTATTCCGCCTTCCTCATGGCTATTGCCCTTAAAATCCTCAATAATTTTCCACTTCCCGCCCTCCATAGCTTTCTCCTTGTGAAGCGCTATGCCTTTAATTGGCGTTATTGAAGAAGCAATGTGTTGCATTATGCAAATATAGCAAATTCCTATTGAACAAGGACGGCCTTTAGTTGTGTTACGCTTCCATTAGGGGACGATAGGAAAGCATTTGTTTCCAAGGGGCGCTTCTGCCACAACTTCCACCATTGCTTGCGCTTGCCCTTGCTTATTGCGATACGAACAGTATCGCTTATTGTCAGAGCTCCTTCAAGACTATCCCCATTCGTGTAGAGCGTTCCGTAGGGCGTGTAATACACACGCTCCGTATTGTTGTAAATTATTGTGTCTCGGCCAGGAGTGGCCACAGGGATTGTGTATTGTACGCCTGCCTGGCTATATGTCTTTATGCCCTTAATGCGAACATCAAAGCGTTCCTTTAGGCTTTCTGTTTCTTCTTTCAGGAAGTCTTTGGCCTGATCCTGGGAAAGAACAATGGCCTGTGTCTTGGCTTGCATTTGGCCAAACTTATTACGCGTTGTGTCGAGGCTTGCAGATAGGGCAACAGAAAGGCCAGAGATGTCGTTCCCCAGCCTTTCGTTTTGTTCCTTCAAACTTCTGTTTCCTATAAATAGAAAGCCAATGAGAGCAAGAAGGATGCCCTTAAAAAATAAATCGCTATTCACCAAGTCCGTCAGCATCGTTTTCCTTGACGGGCTTATTCCAGGTTTTAATTATGGCAGCGATTCTAAGTACACCGTACACCACCATGACAACATTCAGGATGAACTTGGCAAAAGGATTCCATCCTTCGGCCATGCAATTAAGCCAATCATGCAATGGCTCATAGAAGGCAACATACGCAAGCAGGGGACTGTCCTTTGCTACTTCTATTATTGTGGCCTTGATTTCAAGAATCTCCTGAATTTTCATTGTAGTGTTAATTAAAATCTGTCGCGTAAATGTAGAATGGGGAAAGAGCCTCTGACATAGCATCCCAAGGGTTTGCCTTCAAAAAGTCAGTAGGTAGAGCCATTCCAAGTTCATAATAGTTAAGCGGCTTAAAATCTGCAGGAAGTGAAACTTCTGTGCTTAAAAGCTCTTTATATGCTTTTCTAAAAGCCTTCTCACCTTCTGCCGTCCACTGATAGTTGCCCTTATCATCCCGGACGATTCTACCATTTTCCTTGTAACAATGATCAAGCCTAAGATCTTCAACCATCTCATCAAACTCATCATACTTGTCGCTAAACTTTTTTACGACTTTCTTCAGTTGTACGAGTGGCATGATATTACCAGCATCTTCGATGTTTTTTTGCAATTGTTCGTTAAATGAACGAATCATTAGCAGTTTTTTATAATTTGTCATATAACTTGTTTTTATATATTATATGCGCAAATATATAAATAGTTTCCTATTTCCGCTGAAATTTGACAGCTTTAGAGGCTACAGATTTTTTACCTACGCAGCCCCAGGCCTTCCTGGATAGGGCATTTGCACAGGGCGGATTTTTACAAGTTTTTATTCCAGAGCTTCTCGCGCAATAATTGTCGCCCTTCTTTGTTCCTGGAGCGATGCTATACCCCTTGGCTCCAAAAGATCTGGTCTTACCGCCTATTGTAGCGGTGTACTTTTTGTCTCCTTTCATAGTTTTTAATTAAACCTGCCAGCTTGGTCTGCCTCCTCAATCTTGGCTATAACCAAGTCCTGAATAACTACGGGCTCATCCATCATTGCCATATATGCATCGTATTCTTCGCCCGTGGCAGTAAGGTTTACAATTTTAGGCGGAATAATGGTAATTGATTGGCCAAGGTCGTTAAAGTAATCCACCTGAATATTCAGGATAATTGCCTTGCCATTATACTCCATGCAATTGATTTGTAGGGCAGCCATAGTGGCTGTGCGTTTAAAGCCATATGTAGGCTCGTTGCTTATTGGTACTACTATTGTATTACTCATATTATTATCCAATTAATCCGTGTGTTTTAAGGTCTGCAATAAGTCCAGCAAGAGACCCCGCAACCAATCTTAAATTAGCATCTGTTGCAGTAATAGTGCTTGAATCCCATGTATTTGCTTTATTGCCGTTTGTCGGAGTTCCATATCCAGTAATTCTCGCCCCAACCACTTGATTAGAACCTATTATCAATGCCCCGCCAGTACCTAATGTTAAGCCACTTGAATTAATTGTGGCTCTAACCGTAGTAGAATTATTAGTATAAAAAGCAACTCCGGCAGGAGATGTAAACCAAAGATTCCCTCCACTTAACGCCAACCCAATAGAATAGTCTAATGTACTTGCTGTGTTATTGGGATATAATACAATTTTAGTACCATTACTTCTTATTACCGACCCGGAAGTAAATGCTGGAACGGCATTGCCAGTGCCAGTAAATTGCATATAAGCCGCCTGCGTTGTACCGCTTAGCGTTAATGATGCAATATTATTGGTGGAATCTGCTGCAACTGTTAAGTTCAATCCTCTTGTTCCACCAGCCGACGAAAGATATTCAAACCTTCCGGCTGAAATAGGACTTCCCGAACCACCACCGCTATTTGGATAGAAATCAATCGTGGCAGGGCCTGAAAGCCAAAGGGCCCCCGGACCTGTATTAACACCGATTGCCCAGTCTAATGTACTTGCCCCTATAAATGAAAACAATACTATTTTAGTACCCGCACTTCTTGTTGTTGTTGTTCCAAATACAGGCAAAGCTCCTCCCGCTCCTCCCATATTTATCCAGTTCATGGTACTGGTATTACTAAAATTAATATGTGGATTTGATTGGCTTCCAGCACCAGATAATACAATTGCCGACCCGGTAGCTGCAGAAAGGTTAAATGTTTTAGAACCTGCAAATGTTTGCGGTCCAGTAGTAACCACTCCGCCAAATGAACCGTCTGCTGGCTGAAGATTTATGGTAGAACCCGAAATAGTCATACCATTGGCATTTGGCGTTGAACCAATAGCCGCAGGAGTAGTTACTCCGGTTACTGTTCCATTAGTCCACGACCCAACTCCGCCAGATGTAAATTGTAAATATTGGTTAGTTCCGGGAGCAGCAGCCGGAAGCGTCAAGCTATAAGAAGTGGTTGTTGCTCCAGATTGCAACGTCAATGTTTGGTTATTGGTAGAGTTCTGCAGAACAATTGTTCCGGTAGTTCCAGTTGGCCCTGCCGTCCCTACGGTGACGCTGGATGTACTTGTAAGGTTGCTAAATGAGGCAGGATTGGCAAGTAGAGCCACGGTTCCAGTTATATTTGGAAATGTGTAAGTCCGCGTGCTGGTTGCATCAAATAAAAACTGTGATTGATAGTTGTCCGTCTCAAACTCCAACGACATCGTTTTGCTTGCTGACAAAAAGCCTAATGTAGCATTTGAGGCCAGCCCTCCGGGTGTATTACCTCTGCGGAAGTGGATGTGTCCATTACCAGAGCCATTGCCGATTCTTGGCTGAATTAATGTTGCACTATCCTGCAAAACCACAACCCCAGTTCCGGTCACACCCGTCCATGTTGGAGCAGATGCGCTTCCCGCTGCAATTGCTTGAGAAAGAAAATACGTACCATCAACCGATTGAGGGGCTAACCCACTAAGAGTATCCGAGTTTCCTGTGCCAGAATAATATGTAACGCTATATTGATTGGCATTATTTATTACCCCACTACCAGCCGTACCCCATACAATAGCACTTCCGTCCCATTTTAAATATGTATCGGCTGTGGTGGGGGTGGCAATAAATGAAGTGTCGCCGGGAGCCACTTGATATAATATTTGATTCGCAGCCCCGCCATCAATATCCGTTGGAAGCATCCACTCTGGGACACCAGTGGCAGACTGCCTTAAAAATTTATATGTATTGCCACTTCCAGCGTTAAGTTCAGCCACCGTTCCAGCCGCATCGCTGCTATACCAAAGCGTCCCAACATCCGTAGTAGCCCCTACCGAAATTTGAGTGCCAGTGAATAATGTTTTATACTCAAGAGTTTGAGCTGTAAGAGTTCCAACAAACTCGCCGCCACCATCAGGGAACACCCATGTTTGATAAGTGGCTGTAAGATTGCTTACATCAAACGAAAGTGATGCTGTAGGGTTTGCCGGGTTATCTGTCAGATAGAAATCTGCCGCAGAAACATTAACCACCTGATTACTTACATCATACACGATTTGCGTGGCTCCGCCAAATGTTGATGCATCCACACGATATTGGAATTCATTGCCAGTTCCTCCGGGCGAGGAGCCACCTCCTCCGCCCAATGACCAACCTCCTCCGGCATTAAGAAAATAATCATTCACCGTTTTGCCAGAGGCGGGCACAAAATTGGCCGCAGGGACAAGCCCCATCAATCCAGCACTACCGCCGCTTATATCATAGGTGAATTGATTAAGCATTGCCGTGGCTTCTGCAGCGGTCAATGCCGTTACATTTGCGGTGTTGTTTGTCTTGTTCCCCAGAAAGGTTTTTGTGGCAATTTGGACGAGCTTGTTTAACCCAACAGCGTTTGTTTTAAGAGAAAAATCCCCATATATATTTTGCGGGTCAGT
>Ga0315903_10011485_pt1 | contig 10427 bp, 6 predicted proteins | sample LakEriMetagenome_7_FD_203524 | JGI IMG/M metagenome (GOLD analysis project Ga0315903, IMG submission 203524) | Freshwater fungal communities from buoy surface, Lake Erie, Ohio, United States - Buoy 2 MA119 | ecosystem: Environmental > Aquatic > Freshwater > Lake | place: USA: Lake Erie, Ohio... | reverse complement strand
TTTTCTAAGTGTATAATTTGCAACAGTTTGTAAGATGGCACGGTTCGTGTATCCGGCGTTGTTCTCTCGTTGTGCCCGACCCCGCCCTTATTGAAGACCATCATGTCTGCCACCTCCTCGTCCATTCCCTCCGCGCAGGTCATCGGAGACGACCAGCCCCGTTTTCGCATCCCGGCGGTGACGGACGACCCGGCATGGGCCGGCGCAGCCGCGGAAGAAGCGGCGGGGGGCGTGGCCGCTGAGGTTCGCGTCTTCCTCGACGCGCAGCTGGCCGGCGGTGATGTCGTGCTGGATGCGGCGCCCGGTTTCGGCTTCGTGGCGCTCTCGGCGACCACGGCCCCCGGGGGCATGCCGTCGGTGTTCGTCTGCGGCCTCTCGCCGGAGCGGCTGCAGCCGCTGCAGGACGCCGCCATCGAGGTCGGTGGTTGGCTCGACGAACTCCCGGCGGCCGACCTGGCGCAGGCGGCCGTCCACATCGAGGGCCGGCTGGAAGACGAGGGGCGCGTATTCGTCCATGTGGATGCGGCGCGCACCGCCGGGTTGTTGCCGGTCCTCGCCCCGCTGCTCGCCGCCGAACGCGTACTGGCCATCTGCGTGAGTGACGCCGCCGTCTCCCCGTCGTGGCCCGCTGCGGCGGCTGCGCTCGAGGACGCCGGCTTCGCGCCCTGTCACCTCGTGGAAAAGGACGGCGAGCCGGTCGTGCTGCCGCTGAGCGGCGCTCCTGACAGCCCGGTCATCGCGCTGCCGGCGGCCATGTTCCTCGCTGACGACGCCGCTGCCGACCATGCGTCCACCCCGGTCGTTGCCCCCACGCCAGCGGCCAATGGCGCAACGGCGCCCCGGACGTGGTCGCCCAGCGCCGATGGATTGGTCTTCTCAGCGCCGCACAGCCGGACCGGCTACGGCGTCGTCGGTGCACACCTGTTGCAGGCCCTCCAGGCACGCGGGGTCCCCGTGTCGTTTCGCTGCCTCGGGCCGCTCGATCGCACGATGACGAACAACAGCGCCATCGATGCCGCCCTCGCCACGACGGTGGGCGCGGGGATGCCGAGCGTACTGCTCAATCAGCAGTTCCTGCTCACGGACCATGTGGGCACGGGCCCGCGCGTCGGCTTCACGATCTTCGAGCGCGATCGCTTCACCGACGACGAACGGCGACAGATGCAGGCGCAGGATGCATTGGTGGTGTGCAGCGCGTGGGCCCGCGACGTGTGTCGCGCCAACGGGATTACCGTGCCGGTGCACGTGGTGCCGCTTGGCGTCGATCGCACGGTGTTTCACGAGCAGGTGAGTGCCCCGCAGCGATTCACCGACACCGTCTTCCTGCAGGTCGGGAAGCTGGAGGTGCGCAAGGGACAACTCGACCTGTTGCGCGCGTTCGAGGCGGCGTTCAGTCCAGCGGATCCGGTCCGTCTGGTGCTCCATTGCCGCAATCCGTTCATCAGCGCCGCCGAGCTCGAGGCGCAGCTGGCACCGTTCCGCGCCTCGCCGATGCGTGACCGCATCACGCTCGTGACGTCGGAACTCGCCACCTCGGCCGATGTGGCGCAACTCATGGCCGTTGCCGATTGCGGCGTGTTCGCGGCGCGCGCCGAAGGGTGGAATCTCGAGGCGCTCGAGATGCTGTCGATGGGGAAGACCGTCATCGCCACCAACGTGACGGCGCATACGGAATTCCTCACGCCCGCCAACGCCCGCCTCATCGACATCGATGCGATGGAGCCCGCCATGGGCGGTGCGCTGCCCGGTGCGTGGGCCGCGTGGGGCACGGCGCAACACGAGCAGCTGGTTTCGCACCTGCGCGCCGTGCATGCGGAGCGGCAGGCCGGAACACTCGCCCGAAACGACGCGGGCGTTGCGACGGCGACCCGTTTCAGCTGGGCGGCATCGGCAGAGGCGCTCGTCGCCGTGCTGCATACGCTCGCCGGCCGCGGTGACTGACCTGCCGGCGGCAATCCGTGTCGGGAGCCGCGTCAGCTGACCAGCGACTGAGCCCCGGCGCGCCACGCTGGTGCACTCACCGGCGGTCGTGTTCGAGTGCCGTATGCACCGCCGCGATCACCGACGCCCAGTCGCCCGGCGTGGGCTGGCGGAACAGCCGCACCGAGGGATACCAGGCCGACGTGTCGCCCTGATACCGCCACCGCCAGTCGGGGACATGGTGCAGCAGCACCCACGTGCGTACGCCCATGGCACCGGCGAGGTGCGCAATGCCGGTACATGTGGTGACGAGCAGGTCGAGCGACGCCAGCACCCGCGCCGTGGTCTCCCAATCGGCGATCGCGCCGACCGCGCCGGCGTGCCCCTCGAGTGCGCGCGACGCAGGTCCCTGCTGCAGCGCGAGCCACTGCACGTCGCCGCCGTGGACCAGCGCACGCGCCTCGGCGTCGTTCAGCGATCGCTCGGCGTTGCGGGAGAACTCCGCATTCCCCGACCACACGACGCCCACGCGGCGACGTCCGTCCGGCGCCGGCAACGTCGGGAGTGCTCCCGGTGTCGCGCGCAGATACGGGACACGGTCCCCGGCCACGGCTGCGCCGAGACCGAGGCGGTGCGGGAGCGACAGCAGCGGCACCGCCCAGTCGGTGTGCGGGGCCTCGCCTCGCGGGACGGCGTCGTACCCGTTGGCGCGCAACAACGACACGACACTCGCGTGTGCTTCGACGACGATACGCCCGGCGCGCCGAGCCCGCACGTCGTCGACGAATCGCAGAAACTGCATCTGATCGCCGAATCCCTGTTCGGCCATGAGCAGCATCGAGGCGCCGTCGAGCGTCTCCCCGTGCCAGTCGCGCGCGCCGGTGGTGGACACGGGGAGCGCGCGGGATTCGTAATCGGCCCACCCGAGCTCGTGCTGACCGAGCAGCAGCCGCACATGCCCGCGGAAGGCCCGGGTCGGTGCATGGTCCGGTCGAAGGGCGAGGGCCTGCTCGAAGTCGGCGAGGGCGTCGTCGAGATGGCCCAGTGCGAGACGGATCTGGCCGCGCGTCACATACGCGGTGGGCATGGTGGGGGCCAGCGCGACGGCTCGCTCCGCCGACGTGATTGCGGTGTCGAGACGTCCCGCATCGCGGAGTGCTGCCGCGAGGGCCGCCTGCGCGCCTGCATCCGCCGGCCGCTCGGCGGCGACCCGTGCGAAGAGCGGTACGGCCACCGCCCCGTCACCCGCCTCCACCAGCGCCCGCGCGTGCTCGAAACGCTCCGTGGGCGACGCCCGACCGAGCAGTGGGATGGCGCGTCGCAAGGCGTCTCTCGCTCCGAGTGTGTCGCCGGCGAGGCGGCGGGCGTTGGCGAGCAGCCGCCATACCCCTGCGTCACGTGGCGCGAGGGCCACGACGCGTTCGTAGAGTTGCGCGGCATGGCGCGCGTCGCCGCGCGCCTCGGCGGCGCTCGCCTCGAGCAGGAGCGACGCGAGGGTGGTATCGCTCATGTCGTCATCACGATGCAGGGGCGGGCGACCATGCCCGCGCGCGCTCGGCGAGCGCCGCGCGCAGCTGGGCGATGGGAGCGTCCCACTGATACGGCACGACCTGCCGGAACAGACGCACGCTATCGTACCATGGCGAATCGTCACGCACGGTCAGCCAGCGCCAGTCGGCCATGTGTCCCAGCAATACCCAGGTGGGTACGCCGAGTGCGCCTCCCACATGCGCGGGCGAGGAACACATCGTGACGAGCACATCGAGGCGCTGCAGGGCATGCGCGGTGTCGTGCATGTCGCCCAGCATCGGCGCGAGATCGGTTACGCGATCGCCGAAGGCCGACGGCAATCCGGGGTGCCGGTCGCCGACGTGCTTCTGCACCGACACGAAGCGGACCCCCGGCAGGTCCAGGATCGACGCCAGCTGCTCCGGCGGCACCGATCGCCGCGCGTTCTGGATCTGCTGGGGATTGCCCGTCCACACGAGCCCCACGGTGAACCGGTCGCGCGGCATGGCGTCGGCGATGGCCGTGGGGCAGGGGCCCTGTGGCGCCAGATACGGGCGGCCCGACAGCCGGGAGGGGTCGTCGACGCCGAGCAGGCGTGGCAATGAGAATGCGTCGACGTGGACATCGTGCGGCGGCACCGGATCGGTGCGCGCGATGACCCGCGTGGCGCCGGGGACCGACTGCAACAGGCGGAGCAACGGCGCATAGCAGCGCAACGTGACCGACGCGCCGTGCGCGGCGAGATCCGCGACGAAGCGGGCCAGCATGACCTCGTCGCCCAGACCCTGCTCCGGATTCACCACGACGTGACGTCCGACGAGTGACTCGCCCTCCCACGACGGACTGTCGAGCGCATCACGGCCGAGCGCGAGCCCGGGGACCCGGTGGCGCCACTCGTGCTCGACCCACCCTTCGCGCCACCGCCCGAGCTGCAGCAACAGCAATGACCGATTGAACCGCAGCACCGCATCGTCGGGTACGAGCTGCAGGGCGTCGGTGAGCATGGCCAGCGCGGTCTCCCACTCGCCGAGTTCCTTGAGGGCTTCGGCTGCGTGCGCGAGCGCCCGATGATTGCGGGCGTCAAGGGCGAGGGCCCGTTGCGCCGTCTGCAGTGCGTGCACACCGTGACCCGTCGCCACGAGGATGCCGGCGAGATTGCTCCAGGCATCACTGCGCTCCGGAAACCGTTCGGCGACCGCATTGAACGCCTGCAGCGCCTCCTGATGGCGGTTGAGCCGCCGCAGCGTATCGGCCTCGTAGCTGGCCGCCGTGTAGTCGCCCGGCGAGACAGCGCGCGCGCGCTGGAAGGCGGCAAGCGCCTCCGCAAAACGCTGTCGGGTGTGCAGCGCCATGCCATAGAGCAGCTGCACCTGGTCGTCCTGCGGGGCCATCGCGGCGGCCGTGGTGAATGCGGCGAGCGCCGCATCGCCGCGGCCGGCGGCCTCATGGGCCGCGGCGTTGGCGCACAGCGCGCGGGCGGCCGCATGGGGAAGCGCTCGCATCAGGCGACGGGTTGGGGAAAGCGATGGGCCAGTGCGGCCGACACCGCCTCGGTCACGGTGGACCAGTCGAACGGGCGGGTCTGCCTGAACAGGCGGACGCTTCCGTACCACGGCGAATCGGCACGGTCCCGCATCCATCGCCAATCCGGTGCATGGCCCAGCAGGACCCAGGTGGGCACCCCGAGGGCCCCGCCCAGATGGGCCGGCGCCGTGCAGGCACTGAGCAGCAGGTCGAGACGCACCATGGTTTGAGCGAGCCCGGAGAAATCGTGACAGCAGGCAGTGGCATCCACCAGCCAGGTGGGCACTGTACCGCCGCCGGGCTCGTCGATGAAGCGCTGCAGGGAAACGAAACGCAGATGCGGGTGCGCCCGGGCGAGCCGCCCGATTTCGGCGAGCGGCACGGAGCGGCGTGCGTTCAGCGGATGCGCGGAGCGGCCGCTCCAGACCACTCCCACCAGCGGCCGGCCGTCGGCAACGAGTAGCTGGTCGAGCCGGCGGCCCGCTTCGTCGTCGGGGGGCGCTGCGTGCAGATAGGCGCCCGATCCGAATGCGGTTTCCCGGTCGACGCCAAGCAGGAACGGCAGCGACATGAGGTGTGCATGCTGATCATGGCGCGGGGCCGGGTCGTGAATGCTGATCACTGCCGCGGGGAGGTTGCCCAGCAACAGCGAGACGAGCGCGGGGTGGACGCGCAGCGTCACGCGGGCACCGCGCCGGACGAGCTCCGGGACGAAGCGCACGAACTGCACGGTATCGCCGTGACCCTGTTCGGCGTCGACGAGCAGGTGGACACCGGTCAGTGGACCACCCTGCCAGCGTGGGGTGTCCGGGGGGGGTGTGAGTGTCGGGTATTCGGGTATCCGCCAGCGCCACTCATGCTCCTCCCACCCCGGCCGCCAGTCTCCAGCCGTCAGCCGCTGCAGGCCGCGCATGTAGTGCGCGGTGCTCCAATCGGGCGCGAGGGCCACGGCGGCATCGAGGGTTCGCTGGGCCGCCTCCCATTCTCCAAGGTCGGTGAGGATCTGTGCGGCATGAAAGTGGGCCGGCGCCCAGCGAGCGTTGAGGGAGAGCGCGCGCTGGATGCTCGCCAGTGCTTTCTCCGGTTGTCCGCCGTGGTACCATGCCTGTGCCAGCTGCACATGGGCGGCGGGGTGGTCCGGTTCGCTCGCCACACGCGCCGTCGCGGCAGCCAGCTCCGCCTCGAAGGTGGCCATGGCCGTTTTCGCCGCGTCGTCCATCCCGGGCGCCGTCACGGCGTGTCGGCGGGGGCGGTGTGCCGCCGCTCGCGTCGGGTGGCGAGCGCCTCGAGGGCCGCGTGCACCCGGTGCACGACGCCGGTCCAGTCCGCATGCTGCGTCTGCCGGAAGAGTCGCATGGTGGGATAGTACGGGGAGTCCTCGCGCGCCTCGAACCACCGCCAGTCGGCGACGTCGGCGAGCATCACCCAAGTGGGGCGGCCGATCGCCCCTGCAAGATGCGCCACCGACGTACACACGCTGATGACGAGGTCGCAGCTGGCGGCCGCGACGGCCGTGTCGAGCAGGTCGCCGCCATCGGCACCCGCGTCTTCCAGCCGGTCGCGCACGGCCGGCGGCAGCATCGTCAGTGCCTCGCGCCCCGGCCCCTGTTGGAGCACGACCCAGGTGACACGGTCGTAGGTGAGCATCGTGGCGAGGTCGCCGGCCGCCAGCGAACGGAACCGATCGTCCACCTGGTGCGGCGAGCCCGCCCAGGCGATCCCGACCCGGAGGGGGGCGCCGTCGCGGCCCCCGTACGACGTCGCGACGGGTGACACCGGCGCGTGCAGGTACGGCACTTCGACGGTATCACATGATGCATCGAGACGCCACTGAAGCGACATCACATCGACATGAACATCGTGCGGCGGCATTTCTTCATCCGCTGTCACGACGGCATCGATACCCCGCAGCGTGCTGAACAGTCGCACCAGCGGGCGATAGCAGCTGACGATGACGCGGCCGGCCCCGTGGTCGCGCAGCATCGGCGCATAGCGCACGAATTGGATCTGGTCGCCCAACCCCTGCTCGGCACGCACCAGGATCGTGCGACCCGCGAGCGGCGCTCCATCCCAGCAGGGGGACGCCACCGGGGGGCGATCGGTATGGCTGCGGAGCTCGAGCCGGGCCTCATGCAGTGGCCAACCGGTCGCGAAGTCCCCGCGCGTGAGCGCGAGCGTGGCCGCGGCAAAGCGGAGTTCCGGATCGCGGGGGATATGGACCAGTGCCGCTCGCACAATGAGTTCGGCGTCGTGGAGCCGCCCGACGCGATGGAGGAGCAGGGAGGCCGCGAGCGCGTTTTGCGGATCGGTCGGGCCAGCCTGCAGGGCCGTCAGCGCGGCGGCGGTCGCCGCCGGCAGGTCGCCCGCCCAGCGGAGGGCGTGCGCCAGGTTCCGCAGGATGACGGCATCCCCCGGCGCGAGCGCGGCGGCGCGCGCGAAGGCCGTGGCACACTGGCGCCAGTCGCCAACGAGGCGATAGCACTGCGCCAGCTGGACGAAGAGGTCGGCGGTGGCCCCCGGCAGCGCGGCGCCCCGCAGCAGCTCCCGTATCGCCTCCCCGACCTGCCCCGCCGAGCGCAGGGCGACCCCATGGAGGCTCGCCACGACCGGATCGTCGGGGGCCAGCGCTACGGCCGTGGCATAGTGCACCAGCGCCTGTTCCGGCGCGGTGGTGATCAGGGCCGCGCCGGCGGCGCACTCCGCCAGGGCGGTCTCGAGAGGCGTCGCGGTCGGACGGTTCATCGCGTCCTCCGGTGCAGCCGGCGGACGGGCCGGTCGGCACCTCTATAAGTAGGGGGGGAGGAAACGGTCCGCATGGTTTCCAATGTCGGAGGGAGGCGCCGTCTCTTCAATGGTCACGACCGTCACAGGACTCGCACACCTGAAAAGTCGCGCTCAAGTCCTGCCGGTCAGGGCCGACACTGATTGGTGAACGGGCAACCAACCTTGGACCCGCGAGAGGCACGGATGCCTCGCCAACCATCACGGAGGATGTACTTCCATGCGTATCAACACCAACGTCAGCGCGCTCACCGCTTCCAAGAACATGTTCGTCAATCAGATGATGACGGACAGCAGCGCTCGGAAGCTTGCCTCGGGTCTTCGCATCAGCCGCGCGGCGGACGATGCGGCCGGTCTGAGCATCGCCAACAAGCTGCGTGCACAGAGCCGTGCGCTCACGCAGTCGGCGGGTAACGTGGAGCAGGGCAGCGCGATGCTCGGTATCGCCGAAGGGTCGGCTGCGACCATTCAGCGCATCCTCGAGCGTCAGAAGGAACTCATCATTCAGCGTGAGTCGACCGGTAACAACTCCGGTGTGACGGCAACGCTGAACAGCGAAATCAGCTCGCTGGCGTCCGAAGTCGGCCGTATCATTTCGTCGAGCAACTTCCAGGGCTCGTCGGTGTTCGCCCAGCTCACGTTCTACGCTGGCGACGGCTTTGGCGGCAACACGGTGGCGGTCGATGCTCGCGTCACCACGGCCTCGGTCTCTCTGGCCGCCTCGGCCACGGTGACGGAAGTCGACAGTGCGCTGACCCACATCAACTCGGTGCTTGCGAACATCGGTTCGGGTCAGAACGTGCTGGATTACACGGTGCAGAACGTGAAGGCGGCCATCGTGAACGTGAAGGCCTCCGAGTCCACGATCCGCGACGTTGACATGGCGGAGGAGATGGCGACCTTCACCAAGAACAACACGCTGTCGCAGGCTGCACAGGCGATGCTCTCTCAGGCGAACCAGAGCGCGCAGAGCGTGCTCAGCCTGCTCCGCTAAGCCATGGCGTAAGCGGTTCAGGTTGATCCAGCGGCGAGCAGCCGGTCGGGGGAAAGTCCCCCGGCCGGCGTTGCCGCATCTGACGTAACGGACGGAGGAGACGGCTATGGGCGCCAGCGTTGGCGTTGGTGGCATCGTATCGGGGGTACAATGGCGGGAACTGGTCGACGCGCTCGTCGCCCAGGACCGCGCCCGTATGGTCACACCCCTGCAGGAACGGGTCTCGCTTGCCACCAAGCGAAAGACGGCGTGGACCGAGTTCGACGGGCTGGTGCGCAAGCTGCAGGATGCGGCCAAAGCCCTGCAGACGGGCAGCGCATTCAAGGCATACAGCGCCAGCGTGTCGCCCACGGCGAGTGGACGCACCCTGTTCACGGCGACGGCAGGCGAAACCGCGGTCCCCGGCGCGTATCGTGCCGAGGTGCTGTCGCTTGCCCGGGCGGAAAAGCTGAGTGGCAACGTGGTCGCCGACCCCTCGGTGGCCCTCGGCCTGGCTGGCACGTTCCAGGTCAACGGACAGCAGGTCTCCGTCGCCGTCGGCGACTCCCTCAATGACGTCCGGGACAAGATCGGCGCCGTGAATTCGGGTGCCAGCGCGACCGGGGTCTCCGCGTCCGTGCTGACGAGCTCCACGGGTCGGAACCGCCTCGTGCTCTCCGCGGATGCGGCGGGCTCGACCGGTGTGCCGCTTACCGATGGGCCGGAAGGCGTGCTCAAGAGTCTCGGATTCCTGGACATGCAGTCGCGCACCGTCTCGAGCGCCACCCAGGCGGTCGCGGCGACACTTGGCGTGTCGGTCCCGGCGCCGAGCACCATCAAGATCGGTGGCCAGACGATCGCCGTGGACCTCACCATCGATTCGCTCACGAGCATCGCGGCCAAGATCCGCGCGGCGAGCGGGCAAGCCGACGTGGTGGCGGAGACCAACGGCGGCGCGACCACCTACCGGCTGCGTGTCGGTGCGAACGTCACCGCCAGCGCCGACCCCAACAGCGCCGACACGCTGACCGCGCTCGGTATCATGGAAGGGGGGCGGACGGCGGTCCGTCAGGTCCTGGCCAGCAGTGCTTCGTACACGGGTGCCGGTGGCGGTGTCGCCACGGGTAGCACGTTGCTCACCGATGTCGGGCTCGGCGGCGTCAGCGCCGGCCTGAGCGCCGGCAGTGCGATCAACATCGCCGGTGTGCGCGGTGACGGGACATCGGTGTCGATCGGTTTCACCGTACAGGCCGGCGATACGATGGACACGCTGCTGGCGCGCATCAACGATCCGGTGACCGGGTTCGGCGGCGGGAGCCGTCCGGCCAGCGCGAGCATCGGGCCGGATGGCAAGCTGCGCTTCGAGGACGGCACCGGCGGCGATTCGCGGCTGGCGCTCTCCATCGGCGTGGTGTCCTCCAGTGGAGGCGCCTCGACGGCGGCACTCGGCAGCTTCGCAACGGAAACGGTCGGTCGGTCGCGTGAACTGGTGGATGGCAGCGACGCGCAAATGCGCATCGACGGCGTACTCATCACCCGCAACAGCAATACCATCGGGGATGCGCTGAGCGGCGTTTCCATCAATCTGCAGCAGGCCGAGGCGGGGACCGTGGTGGACCTCACGGTCTCTCGTGATACGAGCGCCTCGATGCAGAAGACCAAGGACTTCGTGAAGGCGTACAACGACGTCCTCAGCTTCTTCAACGGCCAGCAGCTGAAC
>Ga0315903_10011483_pt1 | contig 10430 bp, 7 predicted proteins | sample LakEriMetagenome_7_FD_203524 | JGI IMG/M metagenome (GOLD analysis project Ga0315903, IMG submission 203524) | Freshwater fungal communities from buoy surface, Lake Erie, Ohio, United States - Buoy 2 MA119 | ecosystem: Environmental > Aquatic > Freshwater > Lake | place: USA: Lake Erie, Ohio... | reverse complement strand
CCTTTCCGCCAGCACCTGACGCGCACACACGGAGAGGTCGCCTAGTGGTCTATGGCGCCGCATTGGAAATGCGGTTTGGGGGCAACCCCATCGAGGGTTCGAATCCCTCTCTCTCCGCCACCATCTCGAGTTCGGAATAGGTCGTTTTGACCAGTCTTCTCCACCTGCCAGACGGGCTGGGCTTCGCCGATCTGGTGGGACTTTTGGTGGGACCCGCCCTCGCCGCCACCCTCGCTACCTTCCTCACCATCCTCGCTCGCCGTGGCGAGCGATTCGAAGACCTTATCCATGCCCTTCTGCACCGAACCTTCGCGCGAGAGGCTGTAGTAGGTCAGGGTCGTGATGACGTTGGAGTGCCCCAGCGCCTGCTGGGCGGTGGAGATCGTCGCGCCAGCGTCGGCGAGAGCGGTCACGACCGCGCCACGGAAGTCATGGATGCGGAGATGCGGGGCGAGCTTGTGGCGCGCGCGAAACTTACCAAACCAGCCGTGCAGCTGCGTGACCGACGGTGGCCAGCCGTCGCCCCGGTCGAAGACCCATGCATCTGCCTTTGGCCCACCCTCGTGGTGAGCAAGCGCCTGCTCAATCACCTTGACGCATGCGGCGGTTCGGTTAGGGTTGCACTTATGGCGATTGACGGAGTGCCCCCTCACCTAGATGAGCTTTCACAGCTAGCAGGCGTCGGCACAAAAGCACGCGCGTTCGCGGACCCTTCTGCGGTCACGGACTTCATGAGTCGAACCGGCTACTCACTTCCAGTCGCCCTAGCCGATTTGGTGGATAACTCGCTCGATGCCGGTGCAACAAATGTCGAAATTGGAACATTGTCGGTCCAAGGACGAATCAAATACGTCTACATCAGTGATGATGGCCACGGCATCCAATCTATATCTGACGCACTTTCAATTCGTCAAAATCCAGAGAATCAGAAGAGTGGGCGTCTAGGAAGATATGGCGTTGGCTTGAAAGCGGCGGCATTCTCCTTAGGAAAGTCAATCATTCTTGTTTCAAAAACATCAGGAGACGCGCAAGCTGCGTGTGTCGAAATTGAGGAGTATAAAACTGAGTACTCTTACCGCACTTTACCTATGGCGGTGACTGAAAAGTTTTCCTCCTTGGTGATAAGTCCTGAGCACAAAACTGGGACCGCAGTAATTGTTGGGCGGCTAGATGCCATGGTTCCTGGTAGTGACAATTCTCAGAGCGCCCTTCAAGATGCGCTAAAAGCGTGCGAATCATATCTTGCAATGGTGTTTCACCGGTTTATCCAAAACAATCGTGTCAAATTGTTTTTTGCAAGTCGGGCGTCAGCTACGGGGTTTCCGTACCTGTATGCGAGACGCGAACTTGAAGCCGTCAGCCCATTTGGTTACAGCAAGTCTGGCAATGAAGATTACCCATTACCACTGCTGATTGAGTCCGATGATCTCATCGTTCCGGTGCGGTGCCACATTTGGCCCAAGCAGGGTAGCGGGAAGAGAGAGCGTGAAAAGAACTTTGATCTTGGTGGAGGCTCTGTAAAGTGGCAAGGACTATATTTCTATCGCTACGACCGCTTAGTTCAATTTGGTGGCTGGGCTGGCTTGGCGAGCATAGAGCCTCACATGTCGTTAGCTCGTGTAGAGATAGATTTGCCGCAAGGGAGTGATTCGCTCTTTCGTCCTACTATTACAAAAGATTCCATTCAAAACACTGCATTGATTACTCAAGCTCTCCAGCAGCGTCCGGAATGGACAAAATACCGAAGCGCTGCAGGTCGAGTGTATCGCTCGAAGATTCCTCGTTCGATTGAAACCAAAAGCAATGTCGCCGCAAAAGCACCTAGTCAGCCGCTGATTGAGTCTTTTCGCGGAAAACTTGTAATTACTGAGTGGGGCAGGAGTCAGTTAACAAGCAGTCAACAAGAAGCCGCGTTGCAATTAGGGAGAGGATTTTTGGCAAATCGGCCACGAGCGTCTATCGCTGTCAATTCCGCTGAAGTCGACCGCCTCATACGCCAACTCTTGAAATTGTCAATCGATGAATAGTCAACAGACTAGCCCCAGTCAACTTGAGATTGCTCATGGGCTCAGTGACCTATCGCCTCATAAAGTAGTCTTGGGAGGAGATTATCAACTTGCAATTGAGTACTATTCAGGCGAGTGCAACCTATCATTGACATTTGCAAACCCAGTGCCGGCGAGGCTAGAAGAACTGTCATCGAGTTTACAACTTTCGCCAGTGGAAAATGGGACTAGGGCTCGATTGTTCTGCAGCCACCCTGGGGTTGAACCAGAATTTGGCTCCTTCCTCGCGCTCGTTATCGAGCGAATTCGAAAAGGCGAAGAGCCTCGAAATGCAATTGCTTCCCAATTAGAACAATGGAAAGTGCTGACAGCTGGTTTAGTCAAAGTTGACCGCTTAGGTGTGACCGGACTCTATGGCGAACTCTGGTTTGCACGATGTTTGGCAATGAGAGATCTTGGGCTTGATTCTTGGACCGCATTGAGCGGATCAGTGCATGACTTTACGGTAGGAAACCTAGAAATTGAAGTCAAGACAACTACCAGACCCACGCATATTCACAGAATCAGTCGGCCTGACCAGCTGGTCCCCTCCGTTGGGAAAGAAACTTGGCTACTGAGTATTTTGGCAGCCCGTGTAGATATCACTGGGGGCGAAAGCATTGGGAATCTAATCTCTGCCTTGATTAAGCGTGGGTGGGATAGTGACCGAATTCACTCTCACGTAGAGGGATTAGCCCTAGGACCAATTGATAAAGTGTTGGAGTGCGCCTTCACTCCGCGTGAGGTTCCGATAACGGTTTCGGGAAGGATGTTGCCGCTTGTCACACCGGCATTGATTCATGAAGTTATTGGCCCTGAGGCAATTCGCCTGTCCGGTTTTGAATACAGTATTGATGTGACTGGTCTAGATGCGCCAAGCCCCATCAGTGATTGGTTAGCATTGGGAGGACTAGATGATTGAACAAAAACAAGAACTCTACAAGCGTCTAGCCGAATCAGAGGCACTCTTTGACCTTGGAAGACAGGAGCCTCCTGACCTGTCCAGATCAAGCGCATTACTCACCAGTGTGTTCAATCAACCTATAGAGACGCCTGAAACTGAAGCAAAAGTAAACAGGTTGATTCTTGAGAAGCTATCAAGACTTGTGAGGCTAATGAGAGACTCTGCGGGATGGAGCGATGACAACGCTATATGGTCCGCCATGAAAATGTCTGTTGAAAACTCAGAATTGGCCGCTGCCCGTTGGCCTAAAGACAATCCAGTGATTTTTACTTCAGACGAAGCAAATCCTCGCAAGCAATTTGAGTTTCTTTCACCCAAAGACGGTCATGGTCCTCGCTGGAAAACCTACAGTTCTCATTTAATTGACCGAAGGAAGCGAAGCAGAGAAGAAGTAGATTCACTACAAGGGGAGATTAGTCAAATCATAAAAGCCGTTCCTAAGCCTACGCTGCATGGCGAGTCGAAGGCACATAGCGTGCTCGTCGTTGGATACACGCAAAGTGGAAAAACTCAGAATTTCTTAGGTCTTGCTTCGTGGCTTGCTGACGCGGGTTACCGCCTGATTATCATTCTGAGTGGGCGAACGGAGATTCTTGGAGCTCAAACTCAACGACGTGTTGATCGAGATCTTGTTGGCGCTGGCGGCGCGGAACAAGGAGATTTGCTAAGTGAATATGGGGAAACGGAATTGCGTACCTCGTTTTCCGTAAATCCAGAAATACCACACGGGAGAGCGTGGAAAAGTTTATCAAAGCTGGTTGACGGGAAGCACACACTGTCCATAGGCGGCTTAGATCCACTCTCAAGTGAGATCTCGACGACATATGTGGTCGTTTGCAAAAAAACTAGAGGAGACCTCAATGAACTCGTTAAGTGGGCAAAACAACAGGGCGACGCGGGTAGATTCAATTGGCCCACCATATTTATTGATGAAGAGGCGGACGATGCCTCGCCAGATACTAAACAGAGTGCTAACCAGTACGGCTGGATGGAAAAGGATGAGGCTTCTTTCGTCCACGGTCGCATACTAGAGCTAAGAGACGTGTTCAAGATTCGCACCTACATTGGTTACACGGCCACTCCATATGCCAACGTCCTTGCAGATCCTGACAGCGAAGGACTATTCCCAGACGCAATATATGTAATGAAAATGCCGCAGGGATATTTCGGAAGTCACAAAGTGTTTGATATTCTTGCCGAACAACCTACTAACGAACAGTTTCATGTCAGAGAGGTCACAGTCTCCTCAACATCGAGTGCTGATGAGGCCCGAATCCAAGCAATCAAGTCGTGGCTTGTGGCGGGGGTACTAAAGGACTTCCGACGCCTGCGAAGGGGTGACTATGTAGGAAAACTACTCCGACACCATTCGCTACTCGTTAATGTTGCTGCCAGTAAAGAAGACCACAACGTCGAGTTCGCAGCGTTCAAGCGACTCCTAGATAGCCCGATATTCAGTTTTTCACAAAATACACCACAGGTAATTGCGGAGATGCTTTGGCAGTGGTTTCAAATCGAGTTTGACCCAGTCTCAAGACAGATGATCAGCAATGGATTGATGGCGAGTGTGAATGATATCCCTCCACTATCGCTGGCGGATCTGCCGACTCAAGAGAACTTTATGCAGACCGCAATTATGACTGTTGAGTTTCTTCGCGCAAAAATGCAAACGAGGTCGCATGCCGATGATTATCTGCTGCAGATAGTGAATAGCAGTCCTGGTACTAACGAACCAAATTATGATTCTTCGACAGTGGATCGCGACAGAGGCCTTTGGATAATCTTGATCGGAGGCAATAAACTGTCGCGCGGCTTCACAGTCGAGGGGTTGACCACCACTTACTTTGGGAGGAATTCGCGAACTGTTGACACAATGTTGCAGCAGGCAAGATGGAACGGCTTTCGACTGTACTCAGAGGATCTAGTGCGCCTCTATTTCAAGCGCGACCCTCGTAAAGCAGACGATCAGCAGCCCCTAGCGTTGTTCAGGGGCGCTGCTCTCACCGAAGCTAACTCGCGACTTGCACTAGTTGAGTATTCGGTTGATGGAGGCCTCAGTCCGAAAGAGTTTTTGCCGAAAGTTTCTAGCGTGGGGAAGCAGGCTCCAACCAATCGCGCAAAAATGAGAGGCGCTATCAGTAACAATGGATTTACCATCGGGAAGGTTTGGGGACTTGGGCTATCACAACGTAGGATCCTCGACGACATTGTGAAACGCGCTCAAACAAATGCAGAGTCAAAAAACATTTGTGATTGTCAACTTCCAGATTTTATCAGCAAGTCTTCGGCTCTTTGCATACTATCGCGGTCAGATGTTCTGGAGCTTTACGATTCGATCACGAGCGAGAAGAAAACCTCTCCAGTGTTGCGCCAGAACCTTGAGAGAGTCAAAGGGAAGTGGATCGGCGTGATCGAGCAAGACACAAATCCAACATCAGTGCGCAAGCCGACAGCCAAAACTGAACACAGCCCCTTGCATTCACAAATTGCGGACGTAGAACTTAAGGACGGCACATGGCACCGCGCCGTGGATGCATACGCAGGAGGAACGTGTCCCCACTGTGGGCACATACTTTTGAGAGACGTTGCGGGAACAATCCTGGTCGCGAGCAACCTCTATCTGGGTTTCGCGTCAAATCTTGAGACAGAGCCGGCAAAACCTGTCGAGAGGCAGTACGGAATGAGAGTGAAATTGAGTGACAGTGACGGCTATGTTTCAGGGAGATCACGGGCTCAGGCAACAGAGTTGCAAGCGTGAAATACCACCGCACCCATAAGGTGAAATTTATCGACTTGTTTGCTGGCATTGGGGGAACTCGCTTGGCGCTTGAGCAGGCAGGTGCCACATGCGTGTACTCAGTTGAAATTGACCGATTTGCCATAAAGACTTACGAGGCAAATCATGGACATGTTGACGCTCAAGATATTCGTCTAGTGACAGCCGAACACCTGCCTTCTTACGACGTACTAGTTGCCGGTTTTCCATGCCAACCATTTAGCATCGCCGGTGTTTCCAAGAAAAAGTCGTTGGGCAAGGCTCATGGGTTTTTAGAGGAAACAAGCGGAACGATGTTTTTTGAGATTGCGCGACTTACTGCGGCAACTAAACCGGCAGCACTTTTGCTCGAAAATGTCAAGAATTTAAACACGCATGATTCTGGCAACACTATGTCGACAATTGTGGCGACGTTAACAAAATTAGGCTACCAAGTAAAGTCCCAAGTAATTGATGGAAAACTTTGGGTGCCGCAGCATCGGGAACGTACTTATATCGTAGCCCTGAGAGATGATCTTGCGAAAAGGAAAGAGTTCGAGTTTCCAAAACTTCCGGAAAAGAGTCCAACTGTTCTGGGGGACATTTTGGAAGAGCGAGAAGATTTTTCGAAGTACATCCTCAGCCCAAAGCTCTGGAGCTATTTGCGGGCTTATGCCGCAAAGCACCGGGCTGCAGGAAACGGATTTGGTTTTGGGCTGGTTGGACCGGAAGCAACCACTCGGACGCTGTCAGCGCGCTATTACAAGGACGGCTCAGAAATTCTGGTTGACCGCGGTTCGCGGAAACGGCCGCGGCGGTTGACGCCGCGTGAATGTGCGCGTTTGATGGGCTTTCCTGATTCGTTCCTTATAGTTTGCTCAGATACTGCAGCATATAAACAGTTCGGTAATTCGGTGGTTGTGCCCGCAGTCAAACACATTGCACGACCCTTGATAAAGCTTCTTCGCGAACACGCTTAGGTTACTGACGTGTCAAACCTCGAACAATGGTTAAGCAGGGTATGGGGACCTGGTCACTTCATTTACGCAAAGCGACTGTCACTCAATGACACAGGCGGGACTAGGGCTCACCAAGCGGGGTTTTATGTCTCGAAGCGAATGGCTTTTGCGATTGAGCCAAGTTTGCAGTCTTCAATTGAGAAGAATCCGCGCGTGTCTTACGCGTGTTCAGTAAACGGTATAGCGAAGACAAAAGTTGTGAACTTGATCTACTACAACAGTCAACGCTTTAGCTCTGGAACAACCCGCGGACGAGATGAATGTCGCTTTACTGGGTGGGGAGGATCTCACTGGGGTTCATCATTCGGACCTGACTCGACAGGAGCAATGATGATCTGTGCAGTTAATCCTCATGAACGTGAGATTCACGTATGGGTGGCAAACTCATCGGCCGAAGACGAAACTCTCGATCTGGCAGTTGGACGACTCGGGCCGAGAGAAGAGTTTGTTCTCGATCTTTCGCGCCAATCAACTGATTCGACAGAAAGTGAGTCTGTTTCCGAAGAGTGGTCCAACCTTCCAGATCGATGGTTGCAGGCAATGCCGACAGGCGCTGAACTCGCCGAGTACATCATGCACCAAGTTAAACCGTATTCGGGAGAAACAGTGGATTCAATGTTAGTGCGCCGAGTGCGCGCTGAGTACCGTCTGTTCCGGCACCTCGAGAGCAAATTGTTCTCGAGGCAAACAAATCACGGCTTCGCGAATCTAGAAACGTTTCTTGAATTGGCAAAGAAACTCGTTAACAGTCGAGCCTCGAGAGCAGGTCGTTCATTAGAACTTGCCGTGAGGCTCGCATTTGATGAGAACCAAGTTCACTATTCGTGGCAACCGCAGATTGGCGAGGGTTCTATTCCCGACTTTATCTTCCCTAGTACTGAAAAGTACCTAACTCGACGAAGCAATACAGGACATCTTGCGGTTAAGCGAACCTTAAAGGAACGCTGGAGAGGCGTACTCCAGGAGGCAAAATGGGTTCGACAGAAAAATCTCTTGACCCTAGATACCAACCTTTCTCCATCACAATTACTGGAAATTGCCAATGAGGGGATTCGGTTAGTCATTCCCGGTCAGTTACAAAAAGAACTTCCAATGGAGGTTCTTTCAGACGGTGATGCCGTAACTAGTTTCTCGAATTTTATTGCTGAGCGATTGCAGGACCAGAAGCAAAACTAGGATTCTTTTGCGCAGGACGATCAATAAAGGCTAGTAAGTTCGGTCGCCGGCCCGTGGCCTCGGCGTGCGCCTGTTCATACTAGTTCGGGCATGAAGCTGGTCGGCACATGCATCGAGGCGGGATCAGTCTTGACCCGACGGCACGTTGGATTGTTAACTCCGGTCGTGTCACTCTCCGCCTATGTTTCAAGTGGACGGAACCTGCGCGAAAGGTGCTCAAAAACTCGTCAAGTGCTGCTCGTCTGAGCACGAAACGTGCGCGGTGAGCGTGACTTCTGACAGCCGGCGACTTCCCTGCCGCCACTAGGCAGGTGTCGGCGCGCAAGCAGCACCCCCTAAATGAGCACGAATACAGGTCATACCGTCCTTGCTGGCACGCCTAGAACCATCCTGAGCCCTAATCCGCAAGCGGCGGCTTAATCAACCCTTGACGCACAATAGGTTGCTATTCGCCCACGACCTCGACGATTACCTCAATGATCTGCGTGCCGTACTCGCTGATTTGGTTGTTCAACAGGTGCTCGCAGTTGGCCAGTTCGCTCAGCGAGGCGGGCTTGCGGATGACGATCTCGTCCAGGGCGTGATTGGTAAAGATCAAGGGAGGTGACACCCTGCGCTCCCGGGCCAACTCAATCCTGAGCGACTTCAATTGTTCGCGGATACGGGATTCGGCGTCGGAATCCAAGCGCTTCTCCGTCTCTTGGTCAGACTTGCCGCTCACCCCCGCACGCCCGTCGGCGGTGTCGAGGGCCTTGCGCTCGTTGTGGACTTGCCATCGGCCGCGCGTCTTGATCGGGGGTAGGTATCGGTCGGGGTTGCAGTGGGCACAGCTCTCTTCGGGCGCCTCCGTGATCTCGCACTTCTTCCATGCCATCACACGCATCCTAGGTCGTGGGGTGCAGCGTGCCAAGGAGGTGACACGCTGCGGCTGCTACAGTGTTGGTGTCACCCAAATGGTGACGCGCATCGAGAGCACCGGAGAGATTCAGCTCTGAGAAGGTGCGGCAACCAACGGAACCCCAACCCGGGGGCCGGAACGGTGCCAACGCTGACATGGCGATGCGGACGGGTCCGACGCGGACCAAGCGCCCTGTGGCGTTCTGCGTCGTGCCCCAGGCGCCGGCCCAAGCCGGTTGAACTGGGAGGTACTGGCTATGAGCAAGGAGCCGAAGAAGGCTGACGGCGAGTTCGTGTTGCCGGATTGGTGGCCGACCGAGGAAGAGTTGCTGGAGAGCTTGAAGGAGCAGCCCACGACGGATGAGGCACCGATGGTGACGCTCATCGTCCCGTCGCCGCGCCCAAGACGCAGCACGCTAGATCAGGTAGCTCCGATCGAGATCTCGAGGTCTGCGCTGGAGGCTCTTCGCAGGCATGAGGTCAATGCAACGGCGTACGAGGAGACGATGAGAGAGGTCTTGAAGACGATCCGTGCGGTTGAGGGTGATATCCACGGTGGCGACCCGGTCAAGGCCGCATGGGCGGAGGGCTGGGTTGCATGTGCCGTCACCCTGGCGCAGGCGATCAAGAAGGCGAATGCTGGGACAGAATGATGGGTTCCGACGCAGACCAGGAATTGTAGGAGGTCGAGATGCCAATCAGTTGGCACATCCATACCCCTAAGATGATGTGATGACAACGCGCGCCGTAGACCCCTTGCTCCTCATCGCGCTGCTGGGATTCGGCGTGCTGCTCACCGCGAAGCCCCCTGCACCGGCGGCCACGATCGTTGACCCTTCGGAGCGCTGGCGCACCGCCGTCAATGTCGGCTGGATCGGCTACGACGAGGATCGCGAACCACAGATCTGCAGTGGTGGTAGCGGGGGCCTGCTCGGTGAGGTGAACCTCGTGGTGACGAACGAGCACGTCTCGGCGTACGACGCGGAGTACCTCGAGGGTTGCGAAGATCCCTATCTCGCGGTCGGCTACAGCTTTGACGCGAAGGACGATCGCTTCGTATGGTTCCCTGCGACAGAGCGCTTTTCAAGCTACTCACTTGACATCGCCGTGCTAGACGTACAGCTGCAGGTCAAGCCGTGGTTTGAAGGAGGCCCCGAGGACATCGCGCCGCTCAGGGCAGGGGACTGGCCCGTCCTGAAGCTTGCTGACCTCGAGCCACAGATCGGAGATCCGATCGGGACCTACGGCTTCCCGTCGATCGGCGGCTACACCGTCACCTTCACGAGCGGGCACGTCGCAGGGTGGGTCGAAGACTATGCGCAGAACAGGTCCGGAATGATGAAGGTAGACCTCAACATCACACATGGGTCTTCGGGCAGCCTCGTGTTGAATCAGGACGGGGACGTCGTCGGCCTGGTTGCCCTCCTTGGCATTCCGATGGGGGAGGAGGAGGATTCGGTGGACTGCACGATCCTCGCAGACACGAACCTAGACGGGGAGATTGACGACGATGACACGTGCGTCTCGGTTGGTGGGTTCATCAACAGCGCCGTCTCCTTGGAGCAGCTGCGTGG
>Ga0315903_10011475_pt1 | contig 10433 bp, 6 predicted proteins | sample LakEriMetagenome_7_FD_203524 | JGI IMG/M metagenome (GOLD analysis project Ga0315903, IMG submission 203524) | Freshwater fungal communities from buoy surface, Lake Erie, Ohio, United States - Buoy 2 MA119 | ecosystem: Environmental > Aquatic > Freshwater > Lake | place: USA: Lake Erie, Ohio... | reverse complement strand
CTCGCCGACGGGACGAAGCTCTTCTTCAAGGAGGATCTCATCCCCGACCGCGCGGATCGATGGGTCTTCCGTCTGGCTCCCTACCTCGCGTTGGCGCCGGCATTTTTGGCCTTCGCGGTCATTCCCCTCGGCGGGGACTTCCGCGGCGACAGGGCGGGAACCGTCGAGATCCTCGGACACCAGACGCGACTGCAACTGGCCGACCCCCCGGTGGGGGTGCTGTTCGCTCTGGCCATCTCGTCCATCGCGGTCTACGGCATCATGCTCGCCGGCTGGTCGAGCGGCTCGAAGTACCCGCTGCTGGGTTCGGTGCGCGCCTCGGCCCAGATGGTCTCCTACGAGGCCGCCCTCGGACTGTCGCTGGCGGCGGTGCTCCTGGTGTCCGGGACCCTCTCGACGGCGGGCATCGTCGACCTCCAGTCGACGCCCGGTCGATGGAACGTCGTGGCCACCGGCGTGGTGCCCTTCGTGGTGTTCCTCATCGCCGCCACCGCCGAACTCAACCGACCACCCTTCGACCTCGTCGAGGCCGAGCAGGAGCTCGTCGGCGGATTCAACACCGAGTACGCCTCGATCCGTTTCGCCCTCTTCTTCCTCGCCGAGTTCATGAACACCATCACGATGTCGGCACTCATCGTGACCCTGTTCTTCGGCGGACCCCAGCCGCCGGCGATAGGCGACACGGTTCTCGACATCCCCCTCGTGCCCAACGCCCTCGAAGGGACCATCTGGCTCCTCGCCAAGGTGCTCGTCTTCCTCTACATCTACGTGTGGTTCCGTGCCACGCTGCCGCGACTGCGTTACGACCAGCTCATGAATCTGGGCTGGAAGGTGCTCATTCCGCTGTCGCTCGGCTGGTTCATCCTGCTGGCCGCCCAGCGCGTGGGTGCCGACGCCGGCTGGGACCAGTGGGTGGTCACGATCTCGACGGCGCTCGTGCTCCTCGTCGGCTATGCGCTCATGACGGCGGCTCAGCGCACGGCGCGGATCAACCGGGAGCGCGAGGGGGCGGGATTCTGATGGGCTACCTCGGAGGATTCCTCGTCACCGTGCGACAGCACGGCCGTCGCAACCGCGTCACCACCCAGTACTCCGGTGGCCGCGTGTTCCGGCGCACGAAGAAGGACGGCAAGGACCGCAAGATCGACAAGCCCGAGCGGCTGCACGGGCGCCACGTCCTCAACCGTTACGAGGACGGCATGGAGAAGTGCATCGGGTGCGAACTGTGCGCGGCGGTGTGCCCTGCCAAGTGCATCCACGTGCGCGGGGCGGACAACGACCCGGAGAACCCCACCTCCCCGGGGGAGCGCTTCGGTTTCGTCTACGAGATCAACTACCTGCGCTGCATCCACTGCGACCTCTGCGTGGAGGCCTGCCCGACCGAGGCCATCACCGAGACCAAACTCTTCGAGTTCTCCTTCACCACCCGTCGCGACGCGATCTATACGAAGGACGAACTGCTCGTCGACGACGCCGGCATGCCGAGGGCCCAGCCCTGGGAGGACTGGCGTCCGGGCGAGGAGACCCACACCTCGGGATGGATGCGGGCGACGGCGCCGTCGGGACGCGCCGACATGGAGGGTGTCGTGGCCTGGAGCGGTGAGCTCGGCGCCGGGGTGCGCGCGCCGGAACCCGACCAGAACGAGCGCGACCGTGGGGAACGCGCCTGATGGAGTTCTTCGTCTTCGTGTCGGCCTGCATCATGGTCTTCGCCGGCGCGATCGGTGTCGTGACGCGTTCCCACCCGGTCCATGCGGCGCTGAGCCTGGTGCTCACGCTCTTCGGAGTGGCCGTCATGTTCGTCGCCCAGGCCGCACACTTCCTGGCGGCCGTGCAGGTCATCGTCTATGCGGGCGCCATCGTGGTGCTGTTCCTCTTCGTCATCATGCTGCTCGGAGTCGACCGGGTCGAGGACCTCGAGATGGAGCCGATCGCCTCGCAGCGTCCGCTCGCACTCGTGGCCTCGCTGGGTCTCGTGGGCATCCTCGTCGCCGGAATCGTCTCGGCTCGCGAGGCGCTCACCGCCCGCGGAGGGGGACTCGCCCCGACGGTGGTGGAGGACCCGGATGCCAACATTCGTGAACTGGCCCGATCGGTGTTCTCCGACCACGTCTTCGCTTTCGAACTCACCTCGGTGCTGCTGGTCGTGGCGGTCGTCGGCACCGTCGTGATGACGCGCCGCCGCACCGGCGACGGAGCCGGCCGATGATCGCCGCGCTCGAACCCACGCCCGTGTGGTACCTCGTGGTGGGTGCAGTGCTCTTCGGCATCGGTGCGCTCGGGGTCATGACGAGGCGCAATCCGCTCGTCATGTTCATGTCGATCGAGTTGATGCTCAACGCGGCGAACCTGTCGTTCGTGGCCATGGCCACCTCGCTCGGCGACATCGACGGCCAGACTGCGGTGTTCTTCGTCCTCGTCGTGGCTGCGGCCGAGGTCGTGGTGGGCCTGGCCATCATCGTGTCCATCATGCGCCGCCGAACGGCCGCCACCGTCGACGACCTCGCGGGACTGAGGGGCTGAGGACGTGACCGACCTGCTCTGGCTCGTGCCTGCCCTGCCACTCGCCGGTTTCCTCCTCCTCGTGGTCTTCGGCCGTCGTCTCGGAGAGCCTTCCGCCGGCGTGGTGGCCACCCTCATGGCGGCGGGTTCTTTCGCCGTCACCGCGGGCATCTTCTTCGACCTCCTGTCGATGCCGTCGGACGAGCGACACAGGGTGGTGACGCTCTTCGAGTGGATTCCCGTGGGTTCCCTGCAAGTGGACCTGGCGTTGCTCGCCGATCCGCTCAGCATCACCATGGCCCTGTTCGTCACCGGGGTGGGATCCCTCATCCACCTGTACGCCATCGGGTACATGCACGGAGACCCGCGCTTCCCCAAGTTCTTCCTCTACCTCAACCTCTTCGTGTTCTCCATGCTCATGCTGGTGCTCGGCGAGAACCTGCTCGTGACGTTCCTCGGCTGGGAGGGCGTGGGAGCGAGCTCCTACTTCCTCATCTCCTTCTGGCACGAGAGGGACTCGGCCGCGACGGCGGGCAAGAAGGCCTTCGTCACGAACCGCGTGGGCGACTGGGGAATGATGGTGGCGATGTTCCTGGCGTTCACCGCCGTCGGGACCCTCTCGTACGACGGGATCAACCACGCCGCTGAGGCGGGGGACCTGGCCGCGACGACGGCCACGGGCATCGCGCTGATGCTCTTCGTGGGAGCCTGCGGCAAGAGCGCGCAGTTCCCCCTGTACCTCTGGCTGCCCGACGCCATGGAGGGCCCGACACCGGTGTCCGCCCTCATCCATGCGGCGACAATGGTGACCTCCGGGGTGTACCTGCTCACCCGCGTGGCGCCGGTGCTCGACGCGGCGCATCCGTGGGCCATGGATGTCATCGCGACGACGGGGGCGGTGACGGCCCTTTTCGCGGCCACGATCGCCGTCGCCCAGACCGACATCAAGAAGGTCCTCGCGTACTCCACGGTGTCCCAGCTCGGCTTCATGTTCCTGGCCATCGGATCGGGCGCCTACGTCGCGGCCGTCTTCCACATGGTGACGCACGCGTTCTTCAAGGCGCTCCTCTTCCTCGGCTCGGGATCGGTCATCCACGGCATGCACCACGAGCAGGACATGCGCCGCATGGGTGCGCTGCGCAGGGTCATGCCCTTCACCGCGTTCACCTTCATCATCGGCTGGCTCGCCATCGCCGGCGTCCCCCCGTTCGCCGGCTTCTGGTCGAAGGACGAGATTCTCCTGTACGTCCTCGCCGACAACCGTGCGCTGTGGGCGGTGGGAACCGTGACGGCCCTGCTCACGGCCTTTTACATGACGCGCCAGGTGGTCATGGTCTTCTTCGGTCGGGCGCGCTGGCACGATGCCGCCGCAGAGCACGGCGCACACGGCGATTCCGCACCGCACGAGAGTCCCGCCACGATGCTCGTCCCGCTCGGCGTGCTCGCGGTGCTCTCGGTGCTCGGCGGGGCGATGCAGCTGCCCTTCTCGGACGCCACGCACCGGCTCGAGCACTGGCTCGCTCCCGTGGTGCACGGCGCGGAGGCCGACGTCAAGGGAACCTGGGCCTACGACAACAAGTGGCTGCTGCTCGTCGGTGCAGCACTGGTCGCAATCGTCGGCATCGTGCTGGGTTGGCTCGCCTACGCGCGACGCAACGAGCCGCCGCGCGAACCGGCGATCCTCGCCGCCGGGTGGCGCTACGACGCCGGTGTCTCGGCGTTCGTGGGCGGTCCCGGGCGGCGGATGTTCGACGCGGTCGCGACCGCGGACGCGGTGGTGGTGGACGGTGCGGTGAACGGCGCGGGTCGGACGGCCCGCGGACTCGGTCGCCTCCTGGGGCGGGTGCAGTCCGGATTCGTGCGCTCCTACGCCCTCGTCACCACCATCGGCGCCCTCGCGGTGCTGGCGTGGTTCCTCCTGCGGGGGGTCCTGTCGTGAACGGCGCGCTCGTGGCCGCCTCCGCCGGGGGAACGACGGCGGATTTCCCGATCCTCACCCTCCTCGTGCTGTTGCCCGCCCTCGGGGCGCTCGCGGTGGCGCTCATGCCGTCCCGCCGACCGGACTCGGTGCGGCTCGTGGCCTCGCTCGTGTCGGTGTTCGTCGGCGCACTGTCGGTGTGGCTCCTGTCGGCGTTCGAGACCCATGACGGGGCTTTCCAATTCGTGTCGCGGCACGAATGGATCGGCGCATGGGGCGTGTCCTGGCACCTCGGCGTGGACGGAATCTCCCTGTTCATGGTGGTGCTCACGGGCCTGTTGTTCCCGTTCGTCATCCTCGTGGTCGACCCGCACCACGACGAGAAGCGCCACTACGCGTGGATGCTGCTCTTGCAGACCGGCGTCATGGGCAGCTTTCTCAGCCTCGACCTCTTCCTCTTCTTCGTCTTCTTCGAGATCGTCCTCGTGCCGATGTACTTCCTCATCGGCGGCTGGGGCTACGACAACCGCATCTACGCGGCCACCAAGTTCTTCCTCTTCACGATGTTCGGTTCGGCTTTCATGCTGGTCGGCATCGTGGCCACGGCGTTGCTGGCCCGTTCCGACGTCGGGTACCTCACCTTTGACCTCGTGACGATCGCCGAACGCGCCGACTTCGCCGCCTCGACGGGACGCTGGCTGTTCGCCTCCTTCGCCGTCGCCTTCGCCGTGAAGGTGCCGCTCTTCCCGCTGCACACCTGGCTCCCCGACGCCCACACCCAGGCCCCTACGGGCGGCTCGATCATCCTCGCCGGCGTGCTCCTCAAGCTGGGCACGTACGGGTTCCTGCGTTTCGGTCTGTACCTGTTCCCCGAGGCAGCGATCTGGTCGAGGCCGGTGCTGCTCACGCTCGCCGTCATCGGGATCATCTGGGGCGCAATCGCCGCCACCATGCAGACCGACCTGAAGCGGCTCGTCGCCTATTCCTCGGTGGCCCACCTCGGTTTCATCGTGCTCGGCACGTTCGCCGTCACCTCCCAGGCGCTGACCGGCTCGGTGGTGCAGATGGTGAATCACGGCGTGTCCACCGGGGCCCTGTTCCTCCTCGTCGGGATGATCTACGAGCGCCGCCGCACGCGGGCCATCGCCGACCTGCGCGGTCTGCAAGCCGTGGCCCCGGGCTTCGCCGCGGCGTTCACCGTGGTGATGCTGTCCTCCATCGGGGTTCCCGGACTCAACGGATTCGTCGGCGAGTTCCTCATCCTCATCGGGTCGTTCGAGACCGCGCGCTGGTGGACGGTCGTGGCGGCCACCGGGGTCATCCTCGCCGCGCTCTATCTGCTCTGGGCCTATCAGCGCGTGTTCCATGGTGAGCCCGACGAGGCGAACCGCGGATTCGCCGAGATGACGGCGCGAGAGGGCGCGTCAGTTCTCGTGCTCGTCGCGGTCATCGGCTTCACCGGTCTCTATCCCAAACCGATGCTGGATCGCATCGAGCCGGCGGTCGACCGCCTCATGGAACGCGTCGAGGACGTCACCGGGTTCTCACCGGGTGGTGCCGGCATCGACCACGGCACGGGAGGCGGATGATGTTCCTCGCCGCCGGACTTCCCGCCACTGAGGTGGCCTGGAGCGACCTCGCCCCCATCCTCGTGATGCTCGGCGCCGCCGCGGTCCTCATGCTTCTCGGCACGATGTGGCGCCGTTGGACGAACATCGCCAGCACCGGCGTCACGGTGACGGCCGCCGCGGCCGCGGCGGTTCTCGCCGGGGTGAAGAGGGCGGATCTGGGCGAGGAGCCGGCCTCCACGATCATGTCGGGTGCCCTGTACGTCGACCGATTCTCGGTGTTCTCCTCCGTCGTCGTGTTCGTGGTCCTCGCCGGTGCGTCGCTCCTCCTGCTCGTGCACAAGCGGGCCGAGGGCACCAGCGGGCCCGAACTCGAGGTGCTCTTCCTCACCGCGGCGATCGGTGCGGTGGTGATGGCCTCGGCCAACGACCTCATCGTCCTCTTCCTCGGGCTCGAGACCCTCAGCCTGGCGCTGTACGTGTTGGCGGCGAGCAGTCGGGGTCGGGAGGAGAGCGAGGAGGCCGGTCTCAAGTACTTCGTCCTCGGTGGTTTCGCGTCGGCCTTCCTCCTCTACGGGATCGCCCTGGTGTACGGGTCGACCGGCTCGACGCGCATCTCGGAGGTGGCGGGTGTGCTCGGTGGATCGGTGGGGGTGGGCACGCGCGACAGCGTCCTGCTCCTCGGCATCGGCATGATGCTCGTGGGACTGGGATTCAAGGTGTCCGCGGTGCCGTTCCAGGCGTGGACACCCGACGTCTACCAAGGATCGCCCTCGCCGGTGACGGCGTTCATGGCGTCAGCCGGCAAGGTCGGCGCGTTCGCCGCCTTGCTGCGCGTGGTGGTGACCGGCTTCGAGACCCGGGTCGACGATTGGCGACCGGTCGTGTGGTTGCTCGCGGTGCTGTCGATCCTGGTCGGGTCCGCCCTCGCCACGGTGCAGACGAACGTCAAGCGGATGCTCGCGTACTCGTCGGTCGCCCATGCGGGATTCATCCTCGTGGGCCTGGAGGCCGCCGGTCACTACGGCGAGACCGGCGTCGCTCCGGCGATGGCCTACCTCGCGGTGTATGCGGTGATGTCGCTCGGCTCATTCGCCGCCGTCATGGCGGCCGTCGGCGGGGGGAACGGCGACCTCGCCGACCTGCGCGGATTCTCGCGGCGATCGCCCCTTCTCGCGATCTCGTTCAGCGTCCTGCTCTTCGCCCAGGCCGGTGTCCCGCTCACCGCCGGCTTCGTCGCCAAGTTCGGGGTCATCCGGGCAGCCGTCGACGCGGGTTCGTACGCCATCGCCGTCGCGGCCATGGTGGCCGCCGTGATCGGTGCATACCTGTACCTGCGCATCGTGGTGTCGGTGTGGATGGAGGAGGGTGGCGAGACGGATCGTTCCCCCGTGCCGCGTCCGTTGGCGGTCGTCGTCATCGGTACTGCGGCGGCGGTGCTCGTCGTCGGTGCGTGGCCCCAGTTGCTGCTCGGCGCCGCCGACCTCGTCGGCTGACGCGTCACCGCGTCGATGCGGCGTGATGCGACGCGGTTCACACCGATGTCGAAGGGGTCCCGCGACCCTGTCGACGCGCAGGCGGGACGGATAGGTTGTGAGGATGTCGTTGCGGTTCCGCGCCTTCCTCGCAGGTGCGGCGGGTGCGGCGGTGGTGGCGGGCATCATCCCCATTTCGCCGGCATTTGCGGCGGGTGCCGCCCCCGACACCGCCTCCACACCGGTGTTCGCAGATGCAGCCGTGCCCGTGGCCGAGACGCGGTGGATCGTCACCGTCCGGTCCGCTGCCGCGCGGGTGTCGCTGGCGGCTGATTTCACCGCGAACGGCGTACCGGTGCTGCGCGAGTTCACGGCGGCGTTCCACGGACTCTCCGTGCTCCTCGATGCGTCGCGCGCCTCGGCATTGCGCGGTGACGGTCGCGTGCTCTCGGTCGAGAGCGACGACACGGTGTCCGCCGAGCAGATCGTGCCCGTGCCGGGGGAGCAGGTGCCCGGCCGCTGGATCGTGCGGCTGCGCCCCGGATCCTCGTCGGCGTCCCGGGAGAACGTGCTCAGCGTGCTCGGGGACCGCGTGCTGGTGCGCCACACCGGTGCCATCTCCGGCTACACCGCGACCCTCGATGATGTCGGTTTGAAGGAATTGCGCGCCCATCCCGCCGTCCTCTGGGTCGAGCCCGACACGTGGGTGACCACGACCGGTTCGCAGCCCTCCCCGCCGTGGGGACTCGACCGCATCGACCAGCGCGGTCTCCCGCTCGACGCCCGGTTCACCTGGGAAGGGGACGGTGCCGGCGTGACGGCGTACGTCATCGACGACGGCATCGACGTGAGTCACCGTGACTTCGGTGGACGCGCGGTGGCGGGCATGACCTCGGTCGGGGGCACCCCGACGGATTGTGCGACGCACGGCACGCACGTGGCGGGAACCATCGGGGCGGCCACCTACGGCGTGGCCAAGGCGGTGTCGCTCGTCTCGGTGCGCGTGCTCGACTGCTCCGGCAGTGGATCGGACACGACGGTCATCCAGGGCGTGAACTGGGCCATCGCCCATCACGCAGCCGGCGTGCCCGCGGTGGCGAATCTCAGTCTCGGAGGCGGATATTCGCGCGCCCTCAACGACGCCGTCGAGGCCCTCGTCGCCGACGGCATCGTCACGAGCGTGGCCGCCGGGAACTCGAACATCGATGCCTGCCGGACATCACCGGCGAGTGCGCCCTCGGTGATCACGGTGGGGGCGTCGTCATCCACCGACGGGCGCGCGTCGTTCTCCAACTGGGGAACCTGTCTCGACCTGTTCGCGCCGGGTGTGGGTGTCCTGTCCACCTATCCCGGCAACTCATCGCGCTTCTACGACGGCACCTCCATGGCCGCGCCCCACGTCGCTGGTGCGGCCGCTGCGCTGTGGTCCCGGACACCGACCGAACCCGCCTGGCGCATCTCGGCGGGGATCCTCGCGGCGGCCACCCCGGGGCGCATCCTGTCGCCTGGCACCGGGTCACCCAATCTGCTTCTCCACACCGGATCGGCGTCCGGCACCCCACCCTCGGCGCCGACCGCCGTCGCGGCGCGCCTCGACGGCACCGGGGTCGTCGTGTCGTGGACGGCCCCCTTCGACACCGGTACCGCGCCCGTTTATTCGTACCTGGTGAGGGGAACGTCTCCGTCGGCGGAGTGCACCTGGTCGACCGGGCCGCTCGAATGCCGCATCGCACCGATGGCCCCGGGGACGCATCGATTCACCGTGACGGCGCTGTCCGACGCGGGTGTCTCGCCGCAATCGGTCCCCTCGAACGAGGTCCTGGTCGAGGCGCCCGCCGACAATGACTGGTTCGCCTCGGCGCGCACGATGGACGGCGCGAGCGGATCCGAGCCCGACGCGACCCTCGGCGCCACCCGCGAAACGGGTGAGCCCTACACCTACGGGGCCACGGCCGCCACCAAGTGGTTCCGCTACGCGCCCGAATCGACGGGGACCCTCGTCCTGACCGCGGGCAACAACAATTTCGACACGGTTCTGGGGGTCTACACCGGTTCGAGCATCGACCGACTCAATCTCGTGGTCAAAGACGACGACAGCAATGGCGGCCTCGGCAGTCGCGTCTCGTTCGGCGCAGTGGCCGGAACGCAGTACCTCGTCCAGGTCGGCGCCTTCGGCTCGACGCTCGGCTCGTACACCCTGTCGTGGCAGCTCACCCCGGCGTTCGCGACCTCGCCGCCCTCGGCCCCGACCGGTGTCACGGCGGTGTCGGCCGGGACCGATGCGGTGAAGGTCTCCTGGTCCACGCCCGCGTCGCCGGGGACCTCCCCGATCACCGGCTACACGGTCCTGGCCGAGAACGGCGGGGCCACCTGTACGGCGCCTGCCGGCGTGACCTCGTGCACCGTCGCGGGTCTCGCGCGATTCGTGCGACACACGTTCACCGTGACTGCGACGAGCGCCCACGGCACCAGCCCCGCCTCGGGGTCGTCGAACCCCGTCGTACTCGGCCGTGAGAACGACGACATCGCCGCCGCGCTGCCCCTCCCCGCGGGAACCACCGAGTCGGACAACGAGTTGGCCGGCAGTGAGGAGGGCGAGCCCGTGCACGCCGGTGTGGGTGGCGGCCGTTCCATGTGGTTCCGCTGGAACACCCCCACTGCGGCCCGGGTGACGATCTCCACCGCGGGCAGCGGGTTCGACACCGTGCTGGCCGTCTACGCGGCGCAGGGTCTGGCCGACCCGGGAACCGTGCGATTCGCCGACCTCGTCGAAACGGCGTCGAACGACGATGCCGAAGACGCGCTGACGAGCTTCGTGGAATTCGACGCCCTGCCGGGCATCGACTATTTCGTCGCGGTCGACGGGTACTCCTCGGGGGGTGACGCCCGATGGGGCCCGATCCGGATCACCCTCGCGGCGCAGGTCCTCGTCGTGCCCTCCGCCCCGCGGTCTCCGCGGGCCCTGGCCGG
>Ga0315903_10011474_pt1 | contig 10434 bp, 7 predicted proteins | sample LakEriMetagenome_7_FD_203524 | JGI IMG/M metagenome (GOLD analysis project Ga0315903, IMG submission 203524) | Freshwater fungal communities from buoy surface, Lake Erie, Ohio, United States - Buoy 2 MA119 | ecosystem: Environmental > Aquatic > Freshwater > Lake | place: USA: Lake Erie, Ohio... | reverse complement strand
GTTCAATATCGATGTCTAACTTTCTATTAGAAACCACACCCTCTTGCATGAGTGCCCCCAGATATTCTGTGGTCATCATCTTCTCAGCGATAATCTTCTCAATCTGCTCAGGTGCCACATCAGCATCTTTCACAGACTTCTTGACTACCTTTCTAGGTTCCAAGCCAAGTTCCTTCAATTCCTCAAGATAAAACTTGTGATATTGTTTTGGGTACTTGTCTCTTAACTTATAGAACGCCCTCTTACGAGCGACATTCCGTTTATTACTTTGCATTACTTACCTTTCTTCTAGTTGTTTGATTAGTTCATTCATTTCATCTTCATACTTGTCGTAGTATTTATTGCTACACATTGTTCACCGACTTTCTAATAGAAAGTAGTTCATCAGTTAAAGACATTTGCTTTAACCAAAATTGCATGCGTACCTGTGGGTCGTAAGACTTTTTAGCACGACCACACTTAGGCTTAGTTGCGTGAGCCTCATTGCGTAATGCTTTACTGCGATTAGTCGCGAACGCTACCGAGCGTGTGCGAATAACTTTATGCGTGGGAATATCTTCCCTCATCACATAACCTACCTTTCACTTGATACCTCAAGTATACCATGAACACTACCCCCAAAACAATAGACTATTTTCTACTAGAAAGTAAATAACAACAACGAACAGCAACAGGAACAAAAAACAACAACGAGCAACAACAGGCTCACAAAATTGAAAATTGGACAATTTTTTACTTTCTATTAGAAAGTGAGCACAAAATAGAATAGCCCCCACGACAGAATCGTGAGGGCTATTCGTAGATAGTAGTTAGTTATGCCTTAACTATCATCTTTCTTCTGGTATTAATTGCACTTTCTAACTTATCAAGTGCCTCATCGTAAGAGCCGTTACCGATAGCCTCAGTCACACTTTCTAACTTAGGGGCATTAGGTAACTTGAAAGTCTTATCTTGGATAAGTTGTTTCCAGTGCTCGATGTCCTTGATGTTTAGCATGTCCGACTTATTGAACACACCAGTGATAAGTAAGTTAAGAGACTTCTGCGCTAACTTCTCAGATGTCTTAGTTAGACCGACATTCGATAAGGTCGCACCTATCCAGTCGTATCTACTAATCGTGCTCATAGATACACCAGAATCTTCACTAACTTTCTTAACCGATGTAGTGCCTTTCTGTATAGCCATATTCACCATGTAAGAGACCTCGTGGACGCGACCATAGACAGACTTAGAAACTTGACGGCGTGCGTCCTTAAGTTTCTTAATATCTTCTTTAGTCTTGCCCTCGACTTGCTTATCGTAATTAATTCCATTCTCTAATTCGCTAACTAACTTAACGATTACTTCATGGGTTAATTCGATTACTGGTGTTTCTTCTTTCTTGCTCATGCTTTCTTCTCTCTTTAATGGGTGACTAGTTTCACCCGATAGATGACCCACTAATGGGGCACCTATCCGATGGCATAACACTGAGTCGCTCATAGGTACGACTATACCCGATGACTAGCCCTAATGTCGATAGGGGCACTTTCTACTAGAAAGCAGACCCACGAATGACGACTAACTACGCGCCACCTACCCACCCACCGACTAAGGGTGTAGATCGTATTAGCTGAAGATTACCCCCCGAATTACCCACGAATTAGTTAATATCGGCGCACATAACTAATGCAGGGAATTAGCAGACCTATCACTAGTGTTAGTCGTTTAGTTATTTAGTTAGATGCCCTAATGCCCCACGATAACAAAACTAAGACCCCAGAGTGTTAAAAACGATACATACGAGGGGGCTGTTCATCCCATCTTTAACTTTTTGTGGTTGTTTGACCTGCGATTATGTAGGTGTTGTAAATTTGTTATAATATATTGTGTTAGGTTTTGGTGTGCTAACAGGTTAGATATAGTGTAAGGGTTTTTTTTTATTACATTCGCTGGGCTCTTGGCGAATGGGGTAGTGTTTAATGGAAATCGCTTGTTGCGATTTCCTTATATAATATTATATTAGTGGTGGTTTTTTATGGCGGCTAGACCTGGTGATGCCCACCATACTAGGGCTTTGAGTGCCCAGCATAAAGATGATTTCCTTAAGGCTTTAGGGTCGGGTATGACGGTGGCTGATGCCTGTAAGGTGGCTGGTGTTAAGGCTGATACTGTGAAGTATTGGACTAAGACTGATAAAAAATTTCGCGAACTTTTGGATGATGCACGTATCTCTAGGGATGAAGTGCGTTCTGGTAAGAAGTCGTCTGAGAAGTTTGATATAACGTTTAAAGAGTTTTCTGAGCAGTATTTGGATATGAAGGTTTTTCCCCATCAAGAGAATTTTATTTCCTTGCTGGAAAAAGGGGAACCTGCCTGGTTGCATGATTCTATGGTGTATGAGCCTGCGTCCCAGAATAGGGTGCTGATTAATATTCCACCTGAGCATGCCAAGTCCACCACTGTGACTATCAACTACTCAACTTATAGGATTGCGCTTAATCCTAATATTCGTATCATCATTGTGTCTAAGACTTTGTATAAGGCACGCGAATTTGTGTACGCTATTAAGCAAAGACTGTCCCACCCTCGCTGGCAAAAACTGCAGACCATGTATGGTCCTGATGGTGGTTGGGAAGAGGACGCTGATACTTGGCGCACTGACACAGTGTACCTTGGTGCTGAGGCTAGGGACTCTTCTGAGAAAGACCCAACGATTCAAGCCTTGGGTATGGGTGGTCAAATTTACGGTGCACGCGCCGACCTCATTATTTTGGACGACTGCATTACTGGTGCCAACGCGCACGAGCATGAAAAACAAATCAAATGGTTGCAACAAGAAGTTATCACACGTCTTGGAAAAAACGGTAAACTACTTATAGTAGGAACACGTATTGCGTCAAACGATTTGTACCGCGAACTCCGTAACCCTGAACATTGGTCTGGGGGCAAAACCCCTTTCACCTATTTGGCTATGCCAGCAGTTCTTGAGATTGCGGATAAGTGTGACGACTGGGTGACACTATGGTCCAGAAGCGACCGTCCTTGGGACGGTGACGAGGACACCACACCTGATTCTGATGGATTATATCCTAAGTGGGATGGTCCTGCGCTTTACCAACGTCGCTCAGAAGTCACACCCTCAACCTGGGCAATGGTATACCAGCAACAAGACATTGAAGAAGATTCCATCTTCCCACCCCTATGTGTGCAAAGTTGTGTTAACGGTATGCGCAAAACAGGTCCTATACGTTTTGGTGCCCCAGGGCATCCTGATGACGGAAACTTTAGAATTGTTATGGGCATGGACCCTGCAATGTCTGGTGCCACAGCAGCAGTAATTGTGGCTGTAGATGTTGAAACAAAACAACGCTACATCCTTGATGCAGTAAACATGACCGAACCAACCCCAGCAAAAATCAGAGACCTGATTGAAGACTGGGCTATCAAATATCAACCTAACGTGATTGTTGTGGAGAAAAATGCGTTTCAGTTATTCCTTACGAAAGACGAAGCGATACGTGATTTTCTTGCTTCTCGTGGAATCGTATTTCGTGAGCACTTCACTGGTAACAACAAATGGGACGTCGATTTTGGGGTTGCATCGATGGCTCCTCTGTTTGGAACGTCTAGCGAAAACAAATTCGTTAGAGACTCCAACCTCATAGATTTACCTTCCACTGCAAGCAGTGAAGGTGTTAAAGCATTAATAAACCAACTCATAGTCTGGAAACCAGATATGAGAAAAGGTCAACCATTTGACATGATAATGGCCTTATGGTTTTGTGAAATTGTTACCAGAGAATGGGTTGAAAGAAACAACTCAGGTCAAAAGTACATGCAATCCAAATGGCATTCAATGAAACAATTGAATAAAAGATACGTTGTAGATTTAGATGAAGCATTCGCTGAACAACAACAAGAAACATACTACGGTTAAAGGAAACAACATGGCAATGAAACCTAAAAAGAAAACTTCACCAAAAGTAGTACCTATCATTCCACCAATAGTTGGTGCAATCGCTGGAGTTGCTGGAAGAGCAGCAGCACGAGGTGCCGCTAAACAAGTAGCAAAGAACATTGTTAAACGTAAAGCAACTGGTATCAAAGATGCTAAAGGTCTTAGAAAAATGGAAAAGGCTTTAAGTGGTTCCAAAGGACCTAAAAGAACAACTCCTGCAAGTAAGCCAACAACACAACTTGAAAGAAACATTGGCAGAACTACAGCATTAAGAAGAAAGTTCCCAGAAAAGTACAACCCAACCGTAAAAAAAAAGTAAATAACCCTGACTCACCGTTCTTAAAGTTTGTTGAACCTGGTAAAAGAAACACCAAAACAATTCAACAAGCAATCAAACGTGCCGAACAAGGTAAAAAGAAATACGGTTCTCAAGGCGAAATCAATCTTGACTTCAAAAGAAATCAAAAATTTAAAAGAGGTAAGTAGTGTCATTAAACATAACACAGATAGCAAATAAAGTTGAGGCTCTAAAACGCCGTAACGCATCACGCGATGCACGCATGGGTGACGTTTTAGAAGTACGCCGAGGCAACCTTGTTAACGTGTTCCCTGAAATGTTCCCTGAAGGTGCAACAAAGGCTATGATTGCAAACTTCGTTGACGTTGCCGCACGCGACGTCAGCGAGGTACTAGCACCATTACCATCATTTAACTGCACATCAAGCAACATTAGTGACCGTGCCAAAAAATTTGCTGACACAAAAACACTTATCGCAAACAACTATGTACAATTCTCACGCCTACAAACACAAATGTATCAAGGCGCAGACTGGTACGGCACCTACGGTTTCCTACCAATCGTTGTTGAAGCAGACCAAGAAGCCAACATGCCACGTATTCGTGTGGAAAACCCTTTAGGTTCATACCCAGAATATGACAGATACGGCAGAGTAGTATCATTTACTAAACGTTACAGAAAAATTATTGCAGAACTGCTAGCAGAATTCCCAGAATACGAATCACAAATCCTTAACGGATACAAAATAGGTGAAATTGACCTATACAGTGAACTAGAAATGATTCGTTACGAAGACAAAGACGTAATCTTATTGTACTTACCTAGCAGAGGTAACCTAGTTTTAGCACAAAGTGACAACCCAATGGGTGAAGTCATGGTTCGTGTTGCAAGACGACCAGGAATTGATGACGAACCACGCGGACAATTCGATGATGTACTATGGGTACAAATCGCACGCGCACGTTTCGCACAACTTGCAATGGATGCTGCAGAAAAATCCATCAACGCACCACTTGCTGTACCAAATGATGTTCAAGAGTTCGCTTTTGGACCTGATGCAATACTTAGAACTGCTCAGCCGCAGAACATTCGCCGTGTAGGCCTAGAGGTTCCACCTGCTGCGTTCACAGAAGCAGCGTTATTGCAACAAGAAATGCGAATGGGTGCACGTTACCCTGAAGGACGTTCAGGAAACATTGACGCATCCATCATCACAGGTCAAGGTGTACAAGCATTACTAGGTGCATTTGATACACAAGTAAAAACAGGTCAACAAATCCTTTCAGACACCTTTGAAGACGTAATGCAACTATGTTTCAAGATGGATGAGAAACTATTTGGTGGCACAAAGAAAATTTCAGCCACATCTGGTGGTGCAAAGTTCGAAATAGACTACGATTCACGTAAAGATATCAACGGAGACTACGGTATCCAAGTACGATACGGTCTAATGTCAGGACTTGACCCATCTCGTGCACTAATATTCTCACTACAAGCATTAGGCGCAGACCTAGTATCAAGAGATTTCGTTATGCGTGAACTACCTTGGTCAATGAACGTAACAGGTGAACAACAATCAATTGATGTTCAACGTATGCGCGATAACTTAAACACAGCAATGTCACAACTTGCACAAGCAATCCCTCAAATGACAGCACAAGGACAAGACCCTTCAGAGTTAGCAATGAAAATGGCTGCAGTTATTAAAGCACGCCAAAAAGGTACTGCAATAGAAGTAGCAGTTAGCGAAGTATTCGCACCTGCACCTGCTCCAGCACCTACCCCACAAGTTGCCTCTGAGGTTCCTCCAATGGCACCAGTTGAGCAAGCCGTCCCCTCTGCTCCTGGTCAAGCCGCCTCAGAGGCCCCTCAACCACAGCAAGCACCAGCAGGATTACAAGAACTACTTTCACAATTAGGACAATAAATGGCTAAAGAAGTTGTATCAGGCGTCGGTAGTCAGTCTAAAAGAACAGACCAAAACCCTTCCAAACAAGCAATGCGTTACTATGCTGGTGGAAAATATGGTGAAGGTAAAGCAACTTTAGAACAACAACAAGGTGCACCAATGGCAGGTAAAGTTCCAACTGCTAAACCACAACAAACTAAACCATCAATCTTTTCACAACTAACACCAATCACTGCACCAACTGAAAGACCAAACGAAGCACCAGAAGTTGGAATGCCATTCGGTGAGGGACCAGGACCAACAGAAGTTGGTTTAAACATTGCATCAGGCAGACCTGATAACCCACGTAAACAAGACTTGCAAAGACTAACACAATACTTACCAATGATTGAAAATGCAGCAAACCAAGAAGGCGCACCAATCACATTAAATAACTTTGTAAAATATTTACGGAGTTTATAATGCCTGGCGAAGTAACAAATTGGGCAGTAAATTTTTCAAAATACCTTGACGCATTCGGTTTTGACAACGGTGGTCTGGCTTGGGGACTAGCACACGCAGACGGTTTAACACCAGACGACCACCAAAACATTATAGATATTTTAACAAAGGAATACTCTGAATGAGTTTGCTTAACGACTTCACTGACTTTATTGAAAGAAACTTTAATACCCCAGCCGAAGTTGCCCAACAAATCGATAAAAGAATTGAAACAGGCAAAGCATTACTTGGTGAAACTTTAGAATACGCAGCACCAGAAGGCACAAGAAGACGCAGCGTATTAAACAAAATGGCTCAAGTCTCACAAGCCGCAGGTGCTGGTCTGTCAACAGCAGCACTTTTAACAGATAAACAAAACCCTGCATACAAAGATGGGTTTCAAATATCTGACATTGCAGAAACATATCGTGGACCTGCACAACAAATTTCCCCATCACAAGCATTATTCGGTGCATCAGATATTGCACCATTTAATCTACCAAGACAAGCACTTAACGTAGCAGAAGATTTAGGTTTCAATGTCCCAACAGGTGGACGTAGAGACTTTGATATCTACAATGAAGAACAACGCCGTAAAGCATTTGATGAAGAACTAATAGGAAAATTTTCAACAGGTGCATCAGACTTTATGGTCTCATGGTATGCTGACCCATTTGTTGTTGGTGCCGAAGCAGGACTACTTGCTAAAGGTAAATACCTTACACCTAAAGTAAAAGTAGGTGATGTTGAAGATATTGCAAGAGCAACATCAACTAAAGGTGCTTCAGCATTTATTGACTTTGCTTTAAACACAGATGCAACAGGAATATTAAAACACCCATTTGCACAAAGGTCATCTAACCCTGACGCTGTTGCTGGAATTTTTGGTGATATCAACGTAGAAAACTATGGTATCAAAGCCAGACCAATTGCTGAAAACACTATGAAAGCAATGTTTGGTGACCCTCAAGCATTAAAGTTTTTAGAAAAAGAAGCAGCATCAATCAGTGATATCATTGACAGAGTTTCAAAACCAGCATTTAAAAGTTCAAAAGATAAAACAAAGTTTGGTATACAAGCATTAGCAGATTTACGTTATGATGGCGACGTTAACAAAATGCTTTTACAAGATAAAGAACTAGGTTTAAAATACGACGACATCCTTAAAGATGTTAAAACACGTAACGCTAGTTTAAGAAGCGTACTTAACCGTGTACAAGATAACATTATTGAATCACCGTTCCTTGGAACCAGGGCAATAACCCCATCACCTTCTTCTTTAGTTGAAAACGTTCGAGCAAAAATTGTTGAAACAAAAACTAAAACATTTCTCAACGACAGATTCACAGAAAAAATTGATGGTCTTGAATGGACTAACAAAGTTTTCAAATCAACAATCTTTGATTACCCTGTAAGAGTATTAGGTTGGTCAGGTTTACAACAACCTTCAGGTTGGATACCATTCAAAGGTATCGGCTCATCAGGTTCATCAGATGAACTAATAGCATTCATGGACAAAGTGCAACCTTGGAGAAACGCTAAAGGTACACAAGTTAAAAGAAACTTACTTAACCAATACCTTAGAGCACAAACAGATGCTGACAGAATTGTTATCATTACCAAGATTGAAAACCAAGCAGTTAAAGCAATCAACAAAGAACTTGGTCTTGACAGAAAACTAACACCTGACGAAGCAAACGAAGTATTTGCTAAAGGTATAAAGAAACCAGACGGTTCAGGTCCTGCAACAACTTTGTCAGACATAATTAAATGGGAACTAGACCAAAGAAGAAACAGTGTTTTAGAACACTATCGTACAAAACTTTTCGCATACAGTGATGGTGAATGGATATTCACTGACCCAACACTAAGTTCACAACTAGGCGACGCAATGCCAATGTTGGATATTAAACTGTATCAACAGTTTGCTAAAAGCGAATTAGCCACATTTACTTCTGGGCTTTACAAAGCAAAAAGTTTCCTTCAAGGCGCATACTTTGCATTTGATGCAGTATGGAGACCAGCAACATTACTACGTTTTGCTTACCCACAACGTAACGTAATTGAAGGTGAAATTCGTACAGCACTTTACAATAATAGTCTTTTAGAAATTGGTATGGGATTAGCCAAAGGTTCTAAAAACTTTGCTAATAACTTTTATCATGGTGTTGTTGGTAACCGTGTAGAGAAATTTCTTCTAGCCAAAGAGTTAGGTTTACCTGCACCTAAAACAACATTAGGTTCTTGGAAGTCTATTGTTAAATGGCAAAAAAGTGATTTAGAAATTGTTAGAGCACAACACTCTAACGTTGAGAAAAAGTTAAACACAGCACAAAGTAAACTTTCTGAAGTAATAGATACTAAGATAACATTACGTGAAGAGCGAAAAGCAATTCAGGCTGAAATAAAGAAAGCAAAAACACGCGAACAGAATATTGCTGTAGAACAAAAAATAGTTGCTTTCAATAATAAGGCTAATCGTAAACAAAAAACTCTTGATACAATTAAAGAGTTAGAAGCAGAAGTTAAAGAGTTAAGAAAAGAACTACAACCTTTAACAGAACAACTAACTAAACAACAAGAATTTTATGGTGAAGTATTAACTGCTGTTAATAAAGCACAACAAAAACTTGGTGGCAAAACCAACAAATACACTCAAGGTAAAGAAGATATCATTGTTGGCGATTTAATTTTTAAAGGTTACAAGTCTGGTGCACTAGGTTCAATAGGACCAAAGTTAGTATCTGCTGCACAAAAGCAGAAAAAAGAAATACGTAACCCTTTAATGCAAAGCGAAAGATATACTTCTTACGGCTGGAAAACATTAAACCCAGATAACCCTAACTACTTTGCTTCCCTTTATGTTCAGGCTAGACAGTTCCGTGAAGCAGAAGTAACAAGAAGAATGTTACAAATTGACACTACTCTTGGTAAAAGACACGTAGCAAGTCAGTTAAACAAAATTAAAAAATGGTTCTTATCTGATGACCGTCAAGCCCAAATAGAGTTTCGTAACACTAAAGTTCAACGACCAATTGTAGTTGATACAACTAAGAAGTTAACTAAAAAAGAACAAAAACAACTTGCTATCAAACAAGAGAAAAGAAGTAAATCAAAGTACGATATAGATAACTATATTGCTACAAGATGGAACGAAGTTCAAACTTATTTTCCTGACCAAAGTGTTAGATTTGATATAGCAAATAAACCTTACGAACAAATACCCACACCTTACGAACTTGAAGCACGCCTAGGTAATCTTCAACTAGAAGGTAAACTAAGCCCTATTCCTGGTGAAGCAATAGGTAAAACAAACTTTCGTATTGATAACTTTCAAGACATCGGTAAACTTTACGGTACACTTGTAGATACTTTATTTAAATATCTTGGTACCATGCCTGAAGATGCTTTCACTCGTGTTCCTTTCTATGGCAACATCTATCAAAAAACTATTGATAGTGGTGCAAAGGCTTTACAATTAAAAACACAACGCACAGGTAAACCAGCAACTGAATTAGAAATTCAAGGTGTTGAAAAAGCAGCACATCGTGAAGCGTTAAAAGAAACTAAACGCGTACTGTACACAATTGACAGATATTCAAACATTGCTTCAATTGTTGCATTTGCTTCCCCATTCATTCAAGCACAATTAAACTCTTTACGTGTATACAGCAACTTAATAGCAAATAATCCTACACCAATTATCAGACCAACTTTAATATGGGAAGATGATTGGAACCAAGAGGCTATAGATAAAGACCCACAAACAGGTGAGCCTTTAATCACAATGCAAGTACCTAACTCTTG
>Ga0315903_10011473_pt1 | contig 10435 bp, 12 predicted proteins | sample LakEriMetagenome_7_FD_203524 | JGI IMG/M metagenome (GOLD analysis project Ga0315903, IMG submission 203524) | Freshwater fungal communities from buoy surface, Lake Erie, Ohio, United States - Buoy 2 MA119 | ecosystem: Environmental > Aquatic > Freshwater > Lake | place: USA: Lake Erie, Ohio... | reverse complement strand
ATATTTGGGGAAGTTTTGGACGCGATGGATTAGATGATGATGGGGATGGAATCGGGGAGAATTGGGGGGGAGATATTTTCAGATCATACAAGGCTCCTTACAAACAATATGGGAATAAGTTATTGCAAGGGCAGAGGTCTGTGGTTCATTATAATGAACTTTCTGTTTCTCGCAGATCTGCTAAGTTTCCGAGTTTGGTATTCAGCGCATCGTACATTATTCGCTACGAGCACCAAAAAGAAGTCAACTATTTGGATAATTACTTGTTTATTGGTTTGCAATTGGATGGGTTTTTAAAGCCGGTCACCGATTTTTAAAGTATTGAAATCAAAAAACTGTGGAGGTGATTCCTATATTACCTTTGCGGCCAAATTCAAGACAAATTGAAGTCTTCAGAAGTAGTTTCAGATTCATCAAACGCTTATATGTCTAAGCTTCGAGATATTGCAATCTTATTTAAGTTGAGGTTGACCTTTTTGGTTGTTGTTTCCGCTGTTCTAGGTTTTTTTATGGGAACTTCGGGAGTGACAGATTATCGCTTGCTGTATTTGATTATAGGTGGTGTCCTGCTTACCGGCGGAAGCAATGGTTTGAACCAAGTTTGGGAGCGAGAATGGGATAAACTGATGCTTCGCACTCAGCATAGGCCTATCCCTCAGTCTAGAATGTCGCGCAATGAAGGAATTATAATTTCCACATTGGCGGGACTTTCCGGTATAGCACTATTGTGGATTTGTATCAATCCTGCAAGCGGAATCTTGGGCTTAGCGGCTTTTTTTCTTTATGTATTTGTATACACTCCATTGAAAAGGGTCACAAGTTTGGCCGTTTTCGTTGGTGCTTTTCCGGGGGCGATTCCTCCAATGTTGGGCTATGTTGCTGCGACAAATTCATTTGGTCTTGAGGCGGGTCTTTTATTCGCAATGCAATTCATGTGGCAGTTTCCTCATTTTTGGGCAATCGCTTGGGTAGCGCATGAAGATTATACTCGCGGTGGCTATAAACTTTTGCCTTTTAACGATGGTAGAACGAAACGTAGCGCCTTTCAGATTTTGATTTATTCATTGTTTCTTATTCCGATAAGCCTATTGCCATGGGCGATACCAGGTGATCAACCTCTTGTTGGAAATTTGGCAGCAGTTGTAGCAACAATTTGCGGAATGGCAATGGCATGGCTTGCCTTTAAACTTTTTAAGACATGTGAAGTTAAAGATGCGCGAACATTAATGTTCGCTTCCTTCTTTTACTTACCGATAGTGCAGTTGTTTTATGTAATTGATAAAATTTAATAGTATGAGTCAAGAAGTAGATTCTACCATGGATGTCTTTAAGGACAAGGATCCTGAGGTGAAAGTTCGTACGAAGAAAATGATGATGTGGTTGATCATTTTCGCATTGGTAATGCTATTCGCTGGAATTACAAGTGCAATGATTGTGATGAATGGTTCAATGACCTGGTTGAAAATTGTACCGCCTACCGGGTTGTGGATTTCTAATGTGGTGATTGTCTTGTCAAGCATAACCATGATTTTTGGGGTAAGGGCAGTTAAAAAAGGTAATTCCTCACTCGGTTTTACAATGGTTTTGGCTACTCTTTTATTGGGCTTGGTCTTTACTTACACACAAAACATGGGCTGGAAACAGCTTTCTGCGATGGGTATGGGTTCATCACAATCAACTAACGACAAGGGGCTAACGGTTACAAGCTGGAAATCACTTGATCGTCTTTCTGGGGTTTATGGCCAAGATTATTACATCACTTTTCGTGGAGAAAAGCTAGAGAAAATTGATAATGAGTACTATAGCCCCTCTGACACTGGTCGCTTGAAACCGCTAGGAGCAGAGATAAATGGGAAGTTCAATGCGGCTGCAGCTTTGCTTGCTGTGCTTATTTACATTCACATATTCCATTTGTTTTTTGGACTTATTTACATGGTAGTTAATCTTATAAGGCTTAAAAAAGGAAGGATAGACCAAGGGAATTGGATCAGTTTACATGCCAACGGTATGTATTGGCACTTCATGGGAATTCTTTGGTTGTATCTTTTTGCATTTACGTTTTATATTTATTGATTGTGAAGTGCTGATTTACAGCACAAACGATTGATGGGAGAGAAATTCTCTTGTTTAGAGTGGATATTTTTTATTAATAAGCTTTACCATTTAGTTTTTCTAAACTAAACTTGCGCTCAAATTTCGAGAACCATTATGTCAGGACACGCAAATCCAATTAGCAAAGAAGAACTTTGGGGTGGTGGACAGTCTCCCTTTAGTATTTCCTACGGAAAAATGATGATGTGGTACTTCCTAGTATCAGATGCATTGACATTCGGAGGTCTTCTAACAGCGTACGGCTTTTTCCGTCATTCTGCTACTGAGCAATGGCCAGTAGGGGAACAAGTATTCGAGGCTCTGCCTGGTTTACACGGAAGCTACCCATTGATGTACGTTGCCTTGATGACGTTCATTCTTATCATTTCTTCTGTTACAATGGTATTAGCCGTTGAAGCTGGTCACCGAATGGACAAGAAGGGTGTTGTAAAATGGTTGGGGCTTACCATTATTGGTGGCTTCTTCTTTTTGGGCTCACAAGCTTGGGAGTGGTCTCACTTTATTCACGGTTCTGGCGGTGCTTTTGAGATTTCAAATCCAATCACTGTTAAAGCACAAGCTACAGACGGTGAGATGGTGGATATGACATTGCCAGCAGGAACATGGGTTCATATGGAGTCTGAGTTTGGTCATGCTTATGAACATGCTCTAGAAGGCGGACATGCAGTAGCTGCAGATGCACACGGTGCTCATGGCGATGCTCATGCTGCTGGGCACGGCGATGCTCATGGAGCAGAAGCTCATGTAGATGCTTCTACTATGGTTCCAGAGACATTGATTTTGAACAAATACACTCTGGTTCGAGAAGGAGAAAAAGATTTGCGCAAACTCATAGTAACTGGCGAAGAAGCTAAAAAGCTTTGGGCAAATAAAGCTGCCAACACTGAAGTTTTCGGTGCTAACTTGAGCAAAAACGAATACGCAATACAACAACAGTATGCTGATTTCTTCTTCTTTGTTACTGGATTCCACGGATTCCACGTATTCTCAGGAGTGGTTATTAATATCATCATTTGGTTGATGGCTATTAAAGGCGTGTTTGAGCGCAGAGGTCACTACGAGATGATTGAGAAGATTGGTCTTTACTGGCACTTTGTCGATTTAGTATGGGTATTCGTATTCACATTCTTCTACCTTGTTTAATCTACCATCTTTAACAGATAAAAAAAATTGAGTCATGGAAAGAGACGATTTAATAGTAAACGATAGCTATTCAGTAAACGCTCGTCACTCTGAAGAGGAAGGCAAGAAGCTTCGTAAAAAAATATACGCTGTAACGGTATTGCTCACTGTGATTACCATTATTGAGGTTTTCATGGGTGTTGCATTCAAAAGAAATGGCACTTCTACTTGGGAAGTAATTAAGTTGTTATTCCTAGGTTTAACCATTTTCAAAGCAGCTTATATCGTATTGTCTTTTATGCACCTAGGTGATGAAAGAAGAAACTTGAAATATGTAGTTCTTCTTCCTTATGCTTTGTTCATCTTGTATTTGATATTCATTGCCCTCACAGAAGGACTTGGACATCATGATGCTTTCAACACATTTGGTTGATAGAAAAAATGTCAAAAAACAATAAATGGAAAAAGTATATCGGAGTTCTCGGTATACTTTTTTTATTTCCACTTGCTTGGGTTTTGTTCTTTGCCTTAGGCAGCGAACATCACTTCAATACAATGCAGTATTATGGTCCAGAGTCCAACGAGCCTCAGGCCTATTCTGATTATACACTACCAGATTTTGTTTTCGAAAATCAGGATGGGAAAGTATTCTCATCTGATTCATTGAAGGGAAAAGTCTGGATCGCCTCGTTTTTTTCTATGAATGATCCACATTTACCGCAGATCACAGAGCGTCTGCTGAATATCAATTGGAAATATCGCGATGAGCCGGATGTATACATTATATGCTTTAGTACAAATTCAGAATATGATATTCCGGCGTTAACGGTGCCTTATGTGAATCAAAATACCAGATATAACTCCTTTCCGGGGAAATGGCAGTTTTTGCGAGGAGATAAAATGGCCATGGATAGTTTTCTCAGAAATGGATTTTTCGTAGAAGACCTAAAGAATGAAGCCATTTTTAGGTTGGTTGATGATAAAGGGCATATTAGAGCTCTTTATGGGAATACGGAGTTTCATATGAAGAATGCTGCAGAGGACATTGCTTTACTGAAGAAAGAGATAGATTTGTCTAGATATAACGAAAGGAAGAAGAATGAAAAATCTGAATAGGATTTGGGTTTTTATGCTTACTGCTAGTTCTCTTACGATAGCTTGCAATGCTCCAATTGGTGATAAGCCGGGGGCTGCAAATAGTGAATTGAAGAAGTTGCCGTATATTGGAGAGCATGATGTGGAGTTCGTGAAGAAAGGAGATGGCGAAATTATTCCAGACACTGTTTATTATACGATTCCTAAATTTTCATTTATAAATCAAGATGGGAAGGAAGTTTCTCATCGAGATTATCAAGGAAAAGTTTTCGTAGCCGATTTCTTCTTTACAACTTGCCCAAGCATTTGCCCGATGCTTAGCAGTCAAATGTCTAGACTGCAAGCCTTGACAAAAAAGGAATCTCTTCAAGGAGATGTCATGTTTTTGTCTCATACCGTGGATCCTCTTCATGATTTGCCCGATACTTTGAAAAAATATGGGACAGATTTGGGTGCGGACTTTTCGAATTGGAATTTTGTAACGGGAAGTGCAGAAGAGATTTATTGGCAAGCTGAGAATGGTTATATGCTTACAGCCTTTCCATCAGATAGTGCAGATGGAGGTTTTTTTCATACCGATAAAATCGCATTAATTGATAGAGAAATGCATATCCGAGGATTGTATGATGGGACGTCTACAAAAGAGGTCGATAAGTTGTTTGAAGATTTGAAATTATTAGTAAAAGAAAAGAAATGAGTACTAAGAATGTATTAGCTCCAAGCCTAGCGAAGAATGATAGGAAAGCAAAAATGTTGATTTACCTGGTTTCAGCTGTAGTTTTTGTAGCGGTTGTTGCTTTGAAATATTGGAAGTTACCTGTGGAGTTGGGGTTCGATGTTCATTTGTTTGCGAAGGCGAACGCCACTATTAATGGCACGGTAGCATTGATGCTTGTGCTAGCCCTTGTGGCCGTGAAAATGAAGAATTTTAAGCTTCACAAGGCACTGATGCTCGTAGCGATGGGGTTGTCTGTGTTATTCCTTTTGTCATATATCGCTTATCACTTATTTACGGCTGAGACTCCCTTTCCTGCCGATGCTCCTGGTCGTGGATTGTATTTAATCATTCTTGCAACGCACATTATACTTGCCGGTTTGATATTGCCCTTCATTTTATTTTCGGCATATCGAGCTCTCATTGGAGAGTATGCGGAGCATAAGAAATTAGCTCGTATTACTTGGCCTATTTGGTTTTATGTGGCCGTAACGGGTGTCATTGTTTATTGGATGATTAGTCCATATTATGGAAGTTAAGTGTAATAATTGGCTAACTTTGTATCTATGAAAAAGGCAATTTATAGTTTGGGTATTGCGGTTGTTCTGTTATTGATTTCGGTGGTCTCAGAAGCTCAATGTGCGATGTGTAAGGCAAATGCGGAAAGTGCCTCTGAGAATGTGGACAAGGGAATTGGAGAGAGTCTCAATGCTGGAATTGTCTACTTAATGGGCATTCCTTATTTTCTGCTCGCAACCGTAGCAATCATTTTTTTCAGAAAGAAAATAGCCGCATTCTTTAAGGGATAAAAGTCAATATTTTGAATTTTGGCCCAAAGGTTGTAAATTGCCGGTTGATACTTAACTATTATACACGTTAATTCGGCTTTAAAATGAGGTCTATACTATTCTCTTCGTTGGTTTTTTTCGCCGTAATGATGGCGTCAATTACGGCTTCATCTCAGTTTGTAACGGAGAAAGCAATTGATTCTACTAAGGTGGAATTAGAGGATCAGAAAATGATTCTTAAGGTGCTTGATGGTGTTACTAATTCACTAGTGGATGCAGACGTTATCATCAAGGGCTTAAATCCTCGTAAACCAGTCATTCTTTCTGCTGTCAAGGATACTACTTTACTTCTAAAAAGCTATAGACTTTACACTGTTTCAGTAGTTAAGAAAGGGTATATGTATTTCGCGCACAAATTCTGGCCTGATGAAAAGGAAGTTCACGAAGAGTGGGTTATTTTGAAGCCATTAGAAATAGGTCAAAAAACAAATATTGAGGATATTACCTTTCTTGGAGATCAAACTGAAGTGTATTTCAAATCGGCGCCTGCATTAGAGGAGTTGATTGATTTCATGAAGTTAAATCCAACGGTTAAGATTAGAGTTATCGGACATGCTAATGGTCCTGATACAGAAAAAAGAGGCGCTTCTTTTTACAAAAAAGCTTCTGAAAAGAGAGCTGAAGCGGTTCGCGACTATCTTATCAATCATGGGATTGAGCCTGGTCGCCTCGTAACAAAAGGCGCGGGCAATACAGAAATGCTTTATCCTAATCCAGAAACGGATTGGCAAACGCAAGCAAATCGTCGTATCGAAATAGAAGTAATAGGGTTATAAGTCTCCATTAGTCCTTCTATCCTTTTAATTTACCATTAAAAAACTAAAGTGTCACTTAGGTGAACTATAGTCCTATGTTTGTTAGTGTAAAATGTAGGACTCATGAGAATCACAGTGGTCTTTATTCTTTCAATCGTTTTTCTTCATTCAAGTGCCCAAACCTTATGGACATTAGATAGTTGTGTTGTATACGCTTTATCTAATAATATTTCGGTGAAGCAAGCAGAACTTAATGTCGAATTAGGCGATATTTCGAAGCTCCAAGCAACAGGAAATCTCCTACCATCTCTTAACGGACAGGGCAGTCATGGTTATAACTGGGGGCAACGAATAGATCCTTTCACCAATCAGTTCGCTACTGCACGAATCCAAAGCAATAGTTTCGGACTTGCCACAAGTATCAATTTATTTAGTGGATTTCAAAATTGGAATGCACTGAAGAAAGCGGATATCGACAAAGAGGTTAGTGTTTGGAATTTTGAGAAAATGAAAAATGATATTGCCTTAAATGTGGCAACAGCATTTTTGAATCTTGTAGTCAATCGAGAAGTTATGCAGATTGCTAAAAACAATCTGGAACAGACAGACAAGCAAGTTAATCGAATTGTCAAGTTGGTAAACGCAGGCCAATTGTCTGAGGCCAATTTGAGCGACATACAAGCTCAACGTGCAGCGGATGAGGCTAATTACATTAGTTCTCAAAACAACGTCTATTTAGCGAAGTTATCCTTGGCACAGCTTCTAATGTTAAGCGGTGAGCAAGCGGAAAACTTCGATGTTATTATACCAGCAATAGACAATGTAGAGTCCATCGAGCTAATTAATAATGTGGATATGATTGTGCAAGCCGCACTTAGCAGTTTTCCAGAAATAAAAAGTGCTGAGGCATCAATGCTATCTGCAGATTTGAATTACAAAATTGCAAAGGGTGGTATCTATCCGAGATTGACAGCGAGTTATAGTTATGGTACAGGTTATTCTGGTGCGTCGAAAGTTGTTACAGGAAGTCCCGATTCATTGAGTTTTCCTATTGGTCAAGTTTTCGGATCTAATCAATTTGTTTTTTCTTTTCCTCAAGCTTATTATACATCAGAGGATTATTCAACTAAGCCTTTCAGTGATCAGCTTCGAGATAATGTAAACAAGTCGCTCTTTTTTAATTTGAATATTCCAATTTTTAATGGCTTCAGTACTTATAGTTCTATTAAAAGAGCGCAAATTGGAAGTTTGAGTGCAGCTTATGCGTTGGATCAAACAAAATTGCAATTGACTCAAAGTGTTGAAAGATCCTATGCTGATGCTAAGGCTTCGCTAGCAAATTATATCGCGGCGAAGTCTAGTTTAGATGCAAGTCAGAAAGCATTTGGTTGGGCGGAAAAGCGTTATGAGCAGGGCGTTGCCAACTCGGTGGAGTATGGAGACGCGCGGGCACGTGTTGATAATGCGCAAGCGACATTACTACGAAATAAGTATGAATATTTGTTTAAGTTGAAAGTGTTAGATTTTTATTTAGGCAAACCAATAAGTTTGAAATAATGAGCAAGACTTGGAAACTAATAATTGGGATACTTGGTGGTATCGTAATCTTGGGAATTATCATAGCAGTTTTCGCAGGAGGTAAAAAGCACAAGTCTGTGGATACAGATACGGTGGTGCGAAGAAGTGTTATTGAAACTGTTTCTGCGAGTGGCAAATTGCAACCAGAATCAGAGGTGAAAATTCAGTCGGAAGTAAGTGGCCAAATCGTAGAGCTGCCTGTCAAGGAAGGCGATATAGTTGAGAAAGGACAGTTGTTGGTTCGCATTAATCCAGATTTGTATACATCTGCATACAATAGAGCAGATGCATCATTTAACAGTGCTAAGTCAAATTTGGCAAGTGCAAAAGCTCGATTGGCACAATCGCAAGCACAATTCAAAGCTCAAGAATTGAATTTCAACCGTCAGAAAAAACTGTTTGAGGAGAAAGCAATTTCGCAAGCTGATTATGATAATGCTACTAGTCAGTATGAAACAGCAAAGGCGGAAGTTACTGCAAGCATCGAAAGCATTAATGGAGCTGAATTCGCAATAGAAAGTGCGTTGGCAAGTAGAAATGAAGCATCAGATAATTTAAAGAGAACGACAATTCTCGCTCCTATGAAGGGAACTGTTACTGCACTTACTAAAGAAATTGGAGAAACAGTTTTAGGAAACAACATGATGAGCGGAGACGTGATCATGAAAATTTCTGCGTTGAATTCGATGGAAGTAAATGTTGAAGTAAATGAAAGTGATATTGTAAGAGTTAATGTGGGCGATACAGCTATTGTTGAAGTTGATGCATTTACAGATGAAAAATTTAAAGGAATAGTAACTGAGATTGGAAATACGGCATTGAATACCATGGCTTCAGCCGTTGCTTCAAGTGAGGTAACTAATTTTTCAGTGAAAATTAGAATCTTACAAGAATCGTATCAGCATTTGTGTGAGGGACAAGGAGAGGGGTATTCGCCTTTCAAACCAGGTATGAGCGCAACGGTTGAAGTGGAAACGGAAAGAATGCAAGACATCCTCACTGTTCCAATTAAAGCAGTAACCTCTCGTGAGGATACAACGGCGAAAAGACTGGTAGAAGAAGGTGAGGAAGAAGTCAAGTCTCCGAAAGACGTAAATCAAGAGAAGCGTGATCCATTCATCGTAGTTTTTGTAATGAACGGAAATTCTGAAGCGGAGATTCGCGTTGTGAAAACGGGAATTCAAGATGATGAATACATTCATATTTTGGATGGTTTGAATGAAGGCGAAACTGTGATTACTGGTCCTTATGAAGAGGTTTCGAAGAAGTTGGTTACTAAGGATAAAGTAAAAAAGGAGAGCGAGGAGGAATCTGAGAAATGATATTGTGCATAGAAACATCATCACATAATTGTTCGGTCGCATTGGTGAATGAGCAGGGGGTGGTTGCGCTTCGCGAGTATCGTCCTGACTCAGGTTATGGACATGCCGAAAGTTTGCACGTTTTTATTCATGAGATGATGTTGTCTTCCGGAGTTCCGCTTCGAAGTTTGAATGCGGTTGCTGTTAGCAAGGGGCCAGGGTCTTATACAGGATTGCGCATTGGTGTTTCAGCGGCAAAAGGGTTTTGCCATGGATTAGATATTCCGTTGATCTCTATAGACACGTTATTGATGATGGCTGAATTTGTTAAGGCACATCATCGGGCGGATTATTTCATACCGATGATTGATGCCCGACGGATGGAAGTTTACACCTCAACTTATGATTCTTCGCTTAATTTGGTTTCACCAATAGAAGCGGTGGTATTGGATGAATCCTTTTTCAATATAGAAATAGGAAAGGTGCTTGTTTTCGGCGAGGGTTCTGATAAGGCCCTTGACATTTTTCCATCCAATTATGAATTCCTTCCAGGCATCTTTCCTGGAGCTGAAATGATGTGCCATCAGGCTTGGACAAAATGGGTACTTCAAAATTTTGAGGACACCGCTTATTTTGAACCGTATTATTTGAAAGAATTTATTGCAGGAAAACCTGGGGTGAAAAAAGAAAGTTAGGTCGACAATTCCGATCTTTGTTTTAAGTTAGTAGACTAATATGAGAATGTTTCTTTTTATCTTGATGGTTGTGATTTTGACTTGGTCGTGCAAGGACAGGCAGAGTCAGATACCCTATGTTCAGGTTAATTTGAATATCAATATCAACGAGCCCCAGTTTTTCGATTTATCAGTTCCAACAGGATATGTTTATATAACGGGCGGTTCTCTTGGA
>Ga0315903_10011471_pt1 | contig 10436 bp, 13 predicted proteins | sample LakEriMetagenome_7_FD_203524 | JGI IMG/M metagenome (GOLD analysis project Ga0315903, IMG submission 203524) | Freshwater fungal communities from buoy surface, Lake Erie, Ohio, United States - Buoy 2 MA119 | ecosystem: Environmental > Aquatic > Freshwater > Lake | place: USA: Lake Erie, Ohio... | reverse complement strand
CATCAGTAATAACATCTGTGCCGCTGCTGCTCACAGACAAAGTAAAGTTCTGCACCGTTAGAACTGAGCCTCTTTGGTTCAACAATTTTGCTGTGAACAACTTTCCAGCAAAGTTATCGGTATAAGTAAGTGTGGTTGAGTACGCCCTGCCTTGATACGCAGTAAGTTCTCCACCTTCGGTTGCCCAAGTAACTGGCTTGTCGCCATAAATCGGGGTAGGAACGTCCACTCTTTGAGGGTAAGAACGGTCATCAACTTCTTGTGGTCTGTATACAGGCACATAGCGACCAGTTGCTTTGGAGATTCTGCGGAAACTTAGTACATCTATCTTGTACAAACCAAGACCTAGATGAGCACATAAATCACGGTATTGACCTTGACGAGCAGACACCATGTCCATAAGTTGGCGGTATCTTTCAGAACGAGGGATACTCACGCCATCAGGGGCAGCAATGTCTATATCAAAAGAGGCGTCTGTCGCCAAAGTATAAAGGGCAAGGGTAACCGCATAGATAGCCACAGGGTACTCTTCTAATTGCGGCAATGTTTCTACCGTTAATTTTCTACCCAGAGAATCCGTATGCCCAGCAGAGTGCTGTGCCAAAGCGTCATTAATTAAAGAGGTTAATTCAACATCAGTAAAGTAACGGTAATACAAGCCACTTACAGTCAACTCATCACCATCAGCAGGGATAAAATCTAGAACAAGGACTCCCGTTGATTCTTCAACATTTGCTTGGGTAGTAACTTCAATCCCGTTATTGTAGACAACTACGCTAGTTGCGTCTAGTGGGGAGTAATGTAGTTTAAATCGGTTGGTTGAACCATCAGCAACAAACTGGGTAACAAACGTTTTACCCATGTCACCAAGTTCAAGACGAACTTTACCGATAAGGCTTGCAGTCGTAGCCATTTATCCTCCGAAATCTTCTCTTCTATGTTCTCTCATTTATCCAATAAATACAGGATAAAAGGAAAGCCCGTTCTGCTGGTGAGGAGGGCGGGACCAACAGAACGGGCAACCTGGGAAGTTGTTACTGTCTCCAGATGTAGCCAAGACGCTCTAAATGAGCAGCAAGTTCTACAGGGACAGAATAACGAACTCCAGCCTTGAAAGTGTAGTTTTGTGGGGCTCCATCAACTACACCAAAAGTCATGTCTTCAATGTCAGTAATTGTACGAATAACTACCTTGTCGCTAAGAACAGAAACGCCAACCTCTTCAATCTCATCGATTAAAATAGGCTGGGTAGGGTTCTTAGGGTCAAAAACGTCATTCTCTAAACTGATTTCTTCAGCCTGACGTGCCATGGAGATTTCACTCTCTCGCTGGGCTCTTTCTGCTGCAACTCGCTTTGCAGTATCTTCAACTGCACGACCTGTTGTGTCCAATGGACTTGTTGGTTTATTTGCCACGATATGTTTCTCCTTGTTAGGTTATTTGTTTGTGTTGGGGGGCTGGCGAACCAACCCCCCGTCACGAGAGGGTTTGGCTACTAGTTGGTGTAAACCTTGTTGATAGCCTGGTCGGTGATTACACCGAGACCCCAGATAGCGTACCATGCTAGTGCGTGCTCACGACCAAAGTCTAGAACACCACCGTCACGAAGTTCTACTGGGAGAGAGATTGCGTGACCAAATGCGTTGTCACCAATCATGATTGACTCGTACACGTCAGCGGTAAGAGTTGTGGTGTCAGTTGGGTAAGCAGAGCCAGTACCACCAGCACCGTTTCCGAACTGGGTCAACTCTGGGTTACCACCAAGACCAGGACCAGTGTTAGTCTTAACTGGTACCTCGACCTGGTTTGCAGGAGCACCTACAACCGAGGTGTAGTTCTTCACGGTTGAGTTAGTTGCGTACTTCTTGACCTGAGTGGTCTCGATGAACACGACGTCGTATAGACGACCAATCTCACCTAGCATGAAGTTACCTGGAGCAGCGTACTTGGTTACTTCGATGAACTCTGGGTTCGAGCGAAGGTCACGAGACTGCTTAGGGTGAATGAACTGGACGTAGGTCTCACCAATCCTTGGGATGTTCTTTGAAGCAAGAACAAGGGCTGAGTCCTTGATAGCACCAGTGGTCAACTTGTACTTACCAGCGTTGGTACCAGAGCCTACAGAGGTGTTTGAACCTGAAACTGCGGTTGCTGGGCTACCTTCCTGGTATAGGTTGAAGTTGGTTGCACCATCGTATGCAGAGCGGTCATAACCGAAGGTTGCTGAGGTACCAGCAGCCAAAGTGTCACGAGCCTGAATGTCGAGGTACTGTGCCATGTGGCGACCTAGCAAACGAGATGCAGAAGCCATGATGTCGTCGAAAGATGCGTTTAGCAACAGTTCAGAAACTGCAACTGCGTATCCGTGCTCGGCAACGGTAATAGCAATCTGCTCTGCGGTTAGAGCGTTGGTTGACATACGAACACCTTCGGTTAGTGGGGTTGCCACTACATCGAAGTTCTTGTAACGCAGGAAGTTAACACGAAGACCTGGTGCAACACCAAGTTCAGTCTTCTTAACTGCGAACTGCTCAAAGCGAAGAATAGGCATCGCCTGGAACAGGATTTCCTTTGACCAGATGGTCTGAATTGCCGTAGACAACTGGCTGTTTGAGCCAGAGTAGGCGGTAGGGGCACCAGCAAGTTGGCTGGAACCAGTAATAGCAGAACCTGCCATTTGGGTTTCTCCTTTCAAGAGAAATAGTTAGGGGTTTATCCGAAGAGACCCTGACCTCTATTATTAGTGTTGCCAAGGAGTTTGGCACGGTTCTTCGCATAGTCTGCCATAGACATATTTGCAATATTGTCTGGAGTAAACGAACGTTGTTCCGAATCATTATCGAGGGGTCCAGAGGCAGGTGCCGTAATTCGAGCACCAACCATTTCTTTTCGAGACTGCTGCACACCTTGTGCAACGTTCTCAAAAATCTGAGCAGACTTTTCCTTGAGTTTAAGGATGCTCTGCTCGATTTCATCCTTTGAGTTTCCAGAAATCATATCGATTAGTTCTGGGATGATTGCTTCTCGTTCAGCCTCAAGACGCTGTTGACGATACTGCTGGAGTTCTTGGAACTCACGCTCACGTTCAAGGAGAGCAAACGCCTTTTCACGTTCTAAGCGTTCGGTCTCTAGTTGAGCCTTCCACTCCTGCTCTTTTTTGCTCAGTAAGTCACGGACTTCAAGTTCCGCTTCTTCCTGCTTCTTACGCTCCTCGGCTGCCAAAGATTCACGCTGGCGACGCTTCTCAGCACGCTCTGCTTCTTTAGCCTCACGCTCTTGCTCCTTCTGACGAAGGGTTGCAAGTTCTTCCTGAAGTTTTTCCATCTGTGGATACAATTTAGCCTTTTCCTGAGCACGAGCCTTTTGAATGGCTTCTTTAACGCTGTCGGTGTTAGGCAAAAGGGTTTCCTCAACGGCTTCTTCTGCGAAGATTTCTGGAGTTGCAAGGGTATCGACAGTTTCTACTGTCTGGTTGTTATCATCCATAAGGATTCTCTTTTCATTCTCAGGGTCGTTTTCCGAATTAATAGCACATGACCGTAACTGTTATTACAAGATAAGTTAACCGCATAAAATTTCTTTTGTGTGGCTGAACTTAAACTTTTTTTTTAATCTCTGTCAGCCGCTCTACGGGACGATGTTTGTGTACCGTATGCTTGGGTTAACAAATCTTGGCGTATGGCTGCCGCAGCCTGTAGGTTCTGTTGGGCTTCAACAGGGTCTCCGCCACCTTGAGGCTGTGGACCTAATTGACCATCACCTAGCACATCTCCATCACCCATCATCATAGGGTCGACTGGAGTGGCGGTACCGTCAGGTCCAACCATCATGCCTGTTAAGTCCATAAGTTGCTTAGTAATCTGAGCCCTAATTAGGTTGAGGGCACCTTCACCTTGAGCATCATCAATCAACTCAGCACGAATCTCAGCCAACTTCTCAGCAGGGAACTCTTCACCCAAAGCACGCAAAGCACCTTCTTTAGACTCAAGACCCATAGACATCAACTGTGCCAATTCATTTAGCAGAACGATGCGGTCCAAAGGCAGTGGTGGCTGGAAATGAACATAGTTCACATAGGTCAAAGGGTCATTAGGGTCTAATTGAACTAACTGATTGTTCTCAAGTGGACCATCTTCGTCTGGGTTGTAATTAAACGATTCTGGTTCTTTAACCGCCAAATTAAGCAGAATTAGTTCATTAATGCGTTCAAGTCCTTTACCATAAACCGAAGTTTTTTGTGACCAACGGTTCATCAGAGGCTGGAACTGGATGGCAAGTGCAACACCAGAGGTATTTGAAATGCCCTGAACCTGACCCAAAGCAGTCTCTGGAATGTTCATCAACTCGTGCATAGAACGCTTCAGGGTTTCAAGATACTGCAAAGCACCCTGAATACCATTGCCTCCGCCTTCAAGGTTAAATACCTGAGCGTCTTTTGGAAGACCTCCCCAAACCTTTTTTGCACCTTTTTCTAAGTTAGAAGCCTTGGCACCAACAATTACTGTTACAGGTGCAGCATGGTAATTAATGATGTCTGCAACATCGGTAGAAATCTCGTTGTAAGAACGGTTAAGAGTAATAATGTCGTGAGCGTCTGATAGACCCCAAGGAGAACCAGAAACTGGGATGTTAGGAATATGAACAACTGGAATCTGACCCAAAGGATTTGGGCGAGAGTCGATAAGTTCATCGTTGATGTATTCCTCAATAATGTCGTCAGTAAGAATTTCGGTGTAAGTAAACACCTGTCGTGTACCTTCTAGAGACGTACCCCAGAAACGATACTTCTGCTTAAATCTAAGCAAACGAGTTCTATCATGCGGATGGAACTCAGGGAAACAGAACGCAGAGTTCAAAGGAAGAACACGTACTCGTCCAGGATGTAGACGACCAATGCTGTCTTCCCAAGCCTCTTCGTAAGCAATCTTTACAAAACAGTCACCAGTGATTCCACCAGTCTGTGCCATCTCCAACAACACACGCTGTTTATCATTGTCTATTTCCCAAACACGCTCTAAACGGTTTGGAACAATAGCACCCGTTGCTTGTGGACTACGAAAATGAACTCCAGGTCCAAATGTAAATCTTGCAAGATAGTCTAGAAATGCTCGGTAATAGTTTACCGAAATTTGCATTTCACCTTGTTCACGGCGATAACCCCAGTGGTGACCAAGATACATAGCCCAGTTAAGGCTGTAACGGTTTAGACGAGGACCGTGGACCTCAAACTCTTCATCGGCTAGTTCCACCAAACCTAACGGAGAAATAGAAATGGTTAGGTCAGACGAAGCCGCCCTATAACTAGGGGGCGAAAAATCAACAAAACTCATTTAGTTCTTGCCCTCTTTTTTACTGTTTTGCTTTCTAGCCTGTTCACGTTTTTCCTCCAACTTACGTTCCCATAATTTCTTCATGGCTTTTTTACGAGCAGTGTGGTCAGTGCTCTTTTCAAACTTACCACCAAGTTCGATATAACGTTGGTGAACCCAAGCACTCGCTCCAGGCGATGGATAAGTTCTATATTTGGTCTTAGCCTGAAAAATAACCATCGTCCAGAGTTTTTCATTTAAAGGTTTTTCAGGACCTGGCATGATAACTCCTTGATGACAACAGCCTACCGCCCCTTAACGGGGCGGTATGGCTATTGAGTTAATTAGTCGTTTACGACAGTTGGGTTCATACGCATGGTACGACCACCAGAAACAACCTTGAGTTCTTGAATCTGTTCAGAGTTCTGTGTCATAGAACCGTGTGCAAATTCACCAAGGAAGGTTGGTGCTTCAATCCATGCAGCAGAACCTACGTGAGCACGCTCAGATAGAGTCTCGGCGGCAGTCTTCTGCCAAACAGGTGCGTTGCGGTTTGGACGACCAGGAGCGGCAGCAAAGCCGTTCATGATTCCAGTCTCAAAGTCTGAAGGAACGTCAGTGTCAGTAGCGACACCTTCCTCAAAACGAAGAGGTCCACGACGCTCTAGGTTGTCAGCCAACTTGCGTTCGTACATCTGAGGCGAACGCTCAGGGAATTGTGGTGCGGGGGCGATACCCATAGGTACTCCTTAGATAGAAGGTGGAAAGGAACTAGTATTTCCTCTACTAGTTTCTATGTTTATTGGCAAAATTTCATGCTAAAAGAAAACATTATTAGAAACTTCTACATTTGGCATAACTAGTTCTTGAGTGAGTGAACAAGCGATAGCAAGGCTATCTACGAAGTCATCGTGGGCATATGCCTCTTTTGGTGCCGCAACAAGGAAGTTTGGTCCTTTAAACTGTATTTCAGCGTCAGTCATTTGCTGGTAGAAACGTTTCCAAAGGTTTAGTCTTCTTGTTTTAGCATGTGCAGGGTACACTAACGACCCACGTTGAATTAACGCCTGAAGATGCTTAAACCGCTTTGATTGCTCAGATTGGCTTGATGTTAGGCTTATTACCTCTGCTCTGGGCATAAGCACTTTTAAACGCTGGGCTACTGCGTCACCCACACCATTCGCATCAACACCGATTGCCAAACAGTCATAATTAGATAAGAAGTTCACTATTTGGAAATACTGTTCTTCCCAATCGTCTCCTTGGATTTCAAGCCAATTTAATATTCTGTGGTCAAAATAACCAAACTCATCAGGGCGGTCCCAGTCAACCCAGACTACCGTGACAACAGTGGAGTCAGTTTTACGGGCTGGGTCAATACCTACAACTACTGGGGTTTGATGCCACATCTTTACGAGTTCTTGCGAAGTATCGCCCAGTTCATCCAACATGGTAGAGGTAACGAACATACCTCGTTCTAGCAACCATTTGCAGTTGTAAGACATCTGGAATTCATCAGAGTCTTCCCCAATACGCAACATCTCTTTACGAATGTGCTTTTCATAGTTTGAGTTAACTTTAGCGACATCTCGCCAATCCCATTGAAAATGGTTTTGTTTTGATTTCTTACTAGTTTGACGGCGTTTATTAAACTGAATCGATTTATAGAAGTTATTTTTGCTGGTTGTCGGAGTTCCAGTCTTTACCATGGTACCCGCATAGTACGCCATCATAGGAGAGATTGACTTATCCACAACGTAGTCATCTGCCTCTTGGCACTCGTCAATAACAATAAGATGAAAAGATTTAGACTCAATCTTGGCTCTGGGGTTGGCTGTCATCATAGTCATGGTAGAGCCAAGTTTCTTCAGTTTGATTGACTTAGTTACACCACCAACACGGGCAGCCTGGTCGTCAATCTCTGGGTCACCCAGAATTTCAATAGCACGTTCGGATGTAAGGCGGTTGATTGTTCTACCAAACAATGTTTCTGCCTGACCTTCGGTAGGTGCAAAAAGACCTATCCAAATTCCTTCTTTAAATCTGCCAAGCAGGTCTGGGTATCTTTTTGCCAAAATAGGCAGCAGAACCATTAAAGTGGCGACAGTATCTGCAATTGTTTCGGACTTGCCTGACTGACGAGAAGCCAGAGCGGTTATTTCTGAACCATCGTTAATTATGACGGATTCCATTATTCTGCGTGCCAAGGGCTTTTGATACGAGTGTAAATCATGACCAACTAAGGTATTTAGAAATACCATCATTTTGTCAATTAGTTTTCTTACAAACTCTTGAGTAAGTTCGTCTGTCTCTACTTCAAGAGACTCTAACGCCTCATCTTCTTCGTCTCGTTCTTCTAGATAATAGTCGGGGTTTATTTCCTCAAACTTATCTTCAAACTCACTCATTTTTCTGCTCGCTTGATTAGTTCGTCTGTAATCGCCAACAACGCCTCAGCACCTAACCGTGCCTCATGTAAGGCATCAATGCTACGGTCACGCTGATGATGGGTGATTTCTTTACCAATAACATAGAGGGCATTTTCTGCCCACATAATTAAATCAGGCGTCCCAATCCCAGACACCCGCTTTTGCAGTTTGCTGGCTGGCTGGAGTCCAGCCTTTTTCTTTGTCAAAATCTTCATCTTTTAATACCCGTCCTTGCATAGCGTTATTGAGTGCCGTTTCTTCGTCTGGTTGGGAACCAGTCCATTTACCAAAAACTATTGCTTTATGAAAAGGCAATCTAATAATAAATGGTGCAGCAGTTCTGAAAGGTTCTTCAATTTCTTGAGTCCATCCCCGAACAACTAACTTCCATCCCCATTTTACTGGAAAATCTATGAATTGTGTGAACCGAGTTTTACCGAGTTTATGTACCTTAGGCATTTACCTAACTTGCTTTCCTTTGTCTATTTGCTTTTGCAGGGTTGACACCACCACGGTTGGCGATGTCTGCTCTGGTCCTATTTGGAACCGTCATTGCTTGACGCTTACGACCTCTACGGCTTTGTTCTAGACCATAGAAATCTCCAGCCCTACGGTTGCGGTATACTGTTTGAGTAGTACGTCCAGCCTTGGGCTTAGTTTTTTGTTGCTGTGTTCTTGCCACACGATAAAGTGCTTCCCTAATCTTAGGGTCAACACTAGCCATATCGCCAGCATCTCCACGAGGTTTACTGATGAACAAACCATCAGCCGCTTGTGTATGGCTTTTCTTGTTTAGCCAGGGGCGACCTTTTGAATACGATGCGTGAAACGCTTCCCATTCACCAGCAGTTACCTCATAGTAATTGTAAAATGTTCCATCACGGAATACAACTGTCATAACTTGACGACTAGCATCATACCCAGCAGCGACAGTGCGGGGACGCTTATAGTCTGTTGAAGATGTCGGGACGTCCCATTCAACAAACGCAGACATACTGCCGCCAGCATCGTCAATTACGTCATCTGTGGCAGTTTGAGATTTATCATAAGAGGCAGGTGCGTAGAACTCGCCAGCCTCTTGGTAGCCGCTTTCAATATCTTTTTGAGTTAAAGCGTCATTAAATATACGACCAGCCTGTTTACCATACAGTTTACGGCGGTCAACTCTAAGTTTGGATACATCCCCACTTAAAATGGGACCCAGGAGTGCATCAATTTCTTGACGAGAAGGGTATCTTCCGCCTTGAGGCACTCCTGGGTTAGCCATGGTCTAACTATTAAGCGTAAGCAACCACAGTTATTGCAGCACCAACAGCAATGCTGTCAGCACCAGCGGCAACGCTCTGAGTCTTCACTGTACCAGTCACACCAGTCAACGATGCAGCAGGAGTAATTGCTCCAGTGTCTGCTACGGTGAAGCCAGTACCAGCAATAGTGATGTAAGTGCTGGTTGCAGCAGTTACAGTCCAAGTACCAACTACAGCGGCTGGGATACCAGTTCCCGAACCAATTGTAACCTTAGTACCTACTGGGTAAGCAGTGCTTGCGGTAGTAGTGTAAACATCAGCCGCAGTAGTAGCGGTTACGTTAACACGAGTAATTGACTTAGCGGTGTTAGATGCCGCTGAACCATCAGTAACAACCAAACCAGCATCCTCAAGGATGTCTCTGGCGTTAGCAGAAGTCTGACCAATTACGCTAGGAACTACAATGTAGCCAGCACCCTCTAGACCTGCTAGACCTGGGCGGCTGAACAACGGGTAGCCATTCCAACCTTCGTAAGCGATAACGTGGTTATCAAGAGCGGCATCAAGCAAACTGCCACCGTTCTCTTCACGTACATCGTTTGGCTGTAGTGGGAAGTTACCCCACACGAAGTCAACAGCCACGTTACCTGCATCATCTAGCAAGTTTCCGTTTTCATTTACTGCCATTTTTAAATCTCGCTTTCGCAATCATGATTGGGGGTTTCGTCCTCGTAGAGGATGTCGCCGCAGTCCCGACAGCGGAACATGCGAACGTCGTCTAGTGCTTCGTGTAAAGAGTCCGAGTTCTCTTCAGTACCATATGCTCTGGGGTTCTGTGCTAGAACCTCAGGAGGGAATGGACCTAGAGGACGTGTGTAGCCGCTAGGAACAGCGTGTCCCTGAACGGCAAACTTTCGTATAACAGGCATTACTCTGTTACAGGCTCAGTAGTCTCAGTTTCTTCTTCAACTACAGGCTCAGTAGATTTCTTTTTTGAAGATTTTACTGGCTCTTCTACAATAGCAGGAGTTACTAGTGCTAAGTCGCCTGAAGTCTTGCGAGATGCTAAAAATCTTGGCAAGTCATTTTCACAGTAATTAATCAAAGTTTCCTGATTAACCACATAGGTGTATTCTGCGTTTGCTTCGCAGTTTGCACATTTAACCATTTTGTTCCTTACTTATTCGGTTTAAATTTAGATGCGTCTGTAACTTTTTGTGCCGCTTTACGGGACTCTAGGTAAGCAGATTCGCTATCTGCTAGATGAGCCTCAAAACTACTATCTCTGCGGTCTACAGAACGAGTCTTGCCTTTAGAGTCAGTAACAAAACGCCTAGTGTTGTCTTGAGCCTCTGGTGCTGAACTTGACTCCGTTGGTTTTTTTGAGCCAGACTTTGGTGCAGATAGTGCCAACATAGGTTTTGCAGTAATAGCGGCTTTAGCATTACCAA
>Ga0315903_10011467_pt1 | contig 10439 bp, 9 predicted proteins | sample LakEriMetagenome_7_FD_203524 | JGI IMG/M metagenome (GOLD analysis project Ga0315903, IMG submission 203524) | Freshwater fungal communities from buoy surface, Lake Erie, Ohio, United States - Buoy 2 MA119 | ecosystem: Environmental > Aquatic > Freshwater > Lake | place: USA: Lake Erie, Ohio... | reverse complement strand
AAAAGAGAAAATTACTATTACCCCTCTTGCTTTTATTATGAAAGCACTAGTTAACGGAATGAAAAAGTATCCTAATTTTAATTGCTCACTTGAGACTACTGGTGAGAATATTATTTATAAAAAATATTATCACATTGGAATTGCTGTTGATACTCCACATGGTCTAATGGTTCCAAAAATTAGAAACGTTGATCAAAAAGATCTCCTAACCTTAAGCAACGAACTTAGAAAAATTAGTAAATTAAGTAAAGAACTTAAAATCGATAAAAAAGAGTTTTTTGGTGGATCAATGACTATATCTAGTCTTGGTGGGATTGGAGGAAGCTTTTTTACTCCGATTATAAACAGTCCTGAAGTTGCAATAATAGGAATAGGAAAAACAGAAACAAAAAAAATATTTATTGATGGAAAATTTATAGCAAGAGCAATGATGCCAGTTTCCCTTTCTTATGATCATAGGATAATTGATGGAGCGGAAGCAGCAAGATTCTGCCAAGATTTAAAAATTAGTCTTGGTAAAAACTTTGCTTTCAATTTATCATTTTAATAATGGTGAGTGGTTACTGCGAAGAAAAATATGTTCCTGTAAAAAAAATATTTGAAAATTATTTCTTAAAACAACAAGAAATCGGTGCTGCATTTGCAATTTATAAAGAAGGTAAGCCATTAATTGATTTATGGAATGGTCTTAAAAATAAAAATGATAAAAAATGGGAAGAAAACACTATTGTAAATGTATTTTCTGCAACAAAAGGTATTTATGAAATTGTTACTTCAATTCTAATTGATCAAAATATTTTAGATTTAGAAAAATCAGTTTCCTATTATTGGGATGCTTTTAAACAAAGCAATAAAAGAGAAATTAAACTAAAACATATTTTATCTCATCAATCTGGGCTCTATAGATTTAAAAAAAAAGTTACTCAACAAGATCTTTTGGATTGGGATAAAATAATAAATATTTTAGAAAATCAGGACACAGATCATCCAAGTGGTCAAAAAACATATTACCATGCTAAAACACATGGATTTTTAATTGGTGAAATTATAAAAAAAACAACAAAAAAAAGTTTAGGAGAATTAATCTCAGAACTCCTAGCAAAAAAACTTGGAATAGATTTTTTTATTGGAACTCCAAAAAATCAACTTTCAAATATCGCTTATCTCTACGAGAATAAAACTAATACTAAAGTGATATCGGAATTTAATGCATTTAATAATCCTGAACATGAAATAAATTTTTATAATAAAGAAAACTGGCAAACTGCTGAGGTTCCTTCAATGAATGGACATGGGAACGCGAGATCTATTGCTAGAATTTATGATATTTTTGTAAACGACTTAATTTTAGAAAAAAATACTTTATTATCAAAATCTTCAATTAAAAAATGTTTAATTGAAAGTGTAAGTAGAATTGATGGAACTTTAATGCTGCCAATTAGATGGACTGAAGTTGGTTTGATACTTCGTGGTGGATGGTTATTTGGAAAAAATAAAAAATCTTTCGGTCATAATGGCTGGGGTGGATCTTTAGGCTTTGGAGATCCTGATTTAGGAATAGGTATAAGTTATACAACAAATAATATTAATTCGACTATGTCTTCTGATAAAAGAATAGTTAATTTACTTAAAGAATTTTATAAAATTGTATACAAAAATTAAATAAAAAAATTATTTAAAAAATGAAAGTTTTAGACTGCTTAATATTTAATGATGAACTAGAAATTCTTGATATCAGATTTAATATTTTAAATAGTTTTGTTGATAAATTTATTCTAGTTGAAAGTGCTATCAATCATCAAGGCAATTACAAAAGAAAAAATTTTGATATCAATTTGTTCAAAAAATTTGAGCAAAAAATTAAATACATAACAATTGAAGAAATGCCAAAAGGTTTTTCTGCGTGGCAAAGAGAAAATTATCAAAGAAATTATATCTCCAAAGGATTAGAAGAGTTTTCTCCTGAAGATATAGCAATTATTTCTGATGCGGATGAAATACCAAACCTTCAAAATATTGATTTTAAAAATTTAAAAAATAGTTATTACACATTTGAACAAGATCATTTCCATTACAAGTTGAATTTAAAAAAAAAAACTAAATGGAATGGTTCTAAGATGTGCAAAATAAAAAATCTCAAATCTCCTCAATGGTTAAGAAACTTAAAAATGCATAAAAAATATTCAATACTAAGAGTAGATAAATATTTTAGCACAAATTATGTATTTGATTTTAAAGTTATTAAAAATGGTGGATGGCATTTTGGGTGGCTAAAAACTATAGAAAATATGATTTTAAAAATTAAATCATTTGCGCATACAGAGTACAATATTTCTCTCTATAAGAATGAAAATTTTATTAGAGAGTGCATTAAAAATTATATAAACTTTCTAGACACAAAGGAAACGTTAGAAAAGGTAGAAATTAACGAAAATTTTCCTGAATATATAAGAAATAATACCAAAAAATTTAAAAACTGGATTATTTAATTTTATAAAATGGCGGAGAGAAAGGGATTCGAACCCTTGATACCTTTAACAGTATACACGCTTTCCAAGCGGGCGCCTTCAACCACTCGGCCATCTCTCCAGATTTTTCAATTATTTATATTATATTTATAAACATTATATCTTAATCTTGTTAACTAAAAACAAATGATAAAAATAAATAATACAGTTACAGTAGCAATAGTCACATTTCACAGTTCGAAAATTATTGAAAAATGCTTAAGAAAAATAGAAAAAAGGTACAAAGTTTTGATAATAGATAATACTTATAACCAAGAAATCAAGAAAAGAATTCAAAAAAAATATCTAAATTGCAAAGTTATCCTAAATAAAAATAATGGATACGGAACTTCAGCAAATTTAGCTAGTAAGCTGATTAAAACAAAATATATTTTTTTTATAAACCCGGATGTTTTTATTCAAAAAAAAACTATACCCCAGTTAATTTTAAGTGCAAAACTTTTAAAAGATAAATTTGCAGCTTTACTTCCTAATGAAAATAATAAGTACAAAAATTATAACGATATTACAGAAACTAACATAATTAAATCTTCATCATTTTTTTTAAATAGAAAAAAATTTATAAATGTTGGTGGATTTGATAAAAAAATTTTTTTATATTTCGAAGAAGTAGATTTAAGTTTAAAATTTAAAAAGATTAATGAAAAAATATATATAATAAAAAATTCTGTAATAAAGCACCTAGGTGCAAAATCACATAATAAAAAATTTAATTTTGAAATTGAAATATGCAGAAATTGGCATTACATGTGGTCGCTGTTTTATTTTAAAAAGAAACATGATGGTATCTTAGTTGCATATGCTATTACTCTTCCAAAACTTTTTAGGTATATTATAAAAATGTTCTTTTTTTTCTTTTTTAATAAAAATAAATTTATGAAATTTTCTGCAAGATCTAAAGGATTAATAAGTTCTTATCTTAACAAAAGATCTAGCTTTAGACCTTTAATAAATAACCAGATTAGCAAAAAATGAGAAGTATAATTGTTACCGGGGGCTTGGGGTTTATAGGCAGTAATCTGATAAACTTTTTAGAAAAAAAAAAATATTTTATAATTAATATCGATAAAGTTTCTTACTCTTCAAATTTTAACAATATTAATAAAAATATTAAGAATTACAAACATTACCGTTTAAACATTGGTGATAAAAATAAAATTTCTAAGCTAATTTTAAAATATAATCCTATAACGATATTTAATCTAGCTGCAGAAACTCATGTGGATAGATCTATAGATAGCCCTGAGGATTTTATTAGAAGTAATATCGTTGGCACATTCGGTTTATTAGAGGCTATACGAGAATCAAAAAATAGAAATCTAAAGTTGGTACATATTTCAACTGATGAAGTATATGGAGATATTAAAAATAGTAGCAATTCTAAAGAAACAGATCCCTACAAACCAAGATCTCCTTATTCAGCCTCAAAAGCAAGTTCTGATCACCTAGTAAAAAGTTACTATGAAACATATGGATTAAAATCAATAATAACAAATTGCTGCAACAACTTTGGTCCTAATCAATATCCTGAAAAATTAATACCAACTATTATTTACAATATTGTTAAAAATAAACCAATACCTGTTTATGGTAATGGCAATAATATAAGAGAATGGATTTATGTAGAAGATCACTGTGAGGCTTTATATAAAATTTCTAAAAAAAATTTTTATGGAGAAAATTTTAATATAGGTAGTAGTAATATTTTTACTAATTTAGAAATAGTGAAAAAAATTATTAATTTTTTTACTAAAAAAAAATTACTTAAATCTAATATAAAAATTAATTACGTAAAAGATAGACCTGGTCATGATTTTAAATATAGTCTCAATTCTAATAAGATAAAAAATAACCTTAATTGGGAATGCAGATATGATTTTAATGAAGGTTTAGAAAAAACCATCTTATGGTACATTGATAAATTTAATACTAAACATTTTAAAAATAAAAATTTTATAAAAAGACAGGGGTTAAGTAAATGATTAGAAAAGGGATTATATTGGCTGGAGGAAAGGGAACTAGACTAAGTCCCTTAACTAAAATAATTAATAAACAATTACTTCCTCTTTATGACAAACCTTTAATATTTTATCCTCTTTCAGTTCTAATGTTAGCTGGAATTAAAGATATTTTAATAATTACTAATCCAAATGAAGAAATAAACTTTAAAAAAATTTTAGGCGATGGGTCAATGTATGGCATAAGGATCACATATATTAAACAAGACAAGCCTAACGGACTTCCAGAAGCATTTATTATTGGTGAAAAGTTTATTAATAAGGAAAATGTCGCTTTAATTCTCGGGGATAATTTTTTTTATGGACAAGGTTTCACTCAAAAATTAATACAACAAACATATAAAAATAAAGGAGCAACAATATTTCTATATCAAGTAAACAATCCTCAAGATTATGGCATTGTAGAAATTAAAGATAAAAAAATAATTAGTATTAAAGAAAAACCAAAATCTTCAGAATCAAAATTAGCCATAACCGGTTTATATTTTTTTGATAAAAGAGTTGTAAATTTTTCAAAAAAATTAAAACCCTCTAAAAGAGGAGAGTTGGAAATGGTTGATCTTTTTAAGAAATATTTAAAAATTGATAAATTAAATATTAATCTACTTGGAAGAGGCAGTGCTTGGTTAGATACGGGAACTATAAAAAATCTTTTTCAAACTGCAGAATTTATTTCGAGCATTGAGGAAAGGCAGGGTCTTAAAATTGCTTGTTTAGAAGAAATTGGATTAAAAAATAAATGGATAAATAAAAGTTCAATAAAAAAATCAATTAAATTTTATGGAAAATGTGAATATTCTAATTATCTCAAAAATTTAATCTTATGATTATAAAAAAAACTATAATAGCTGGCATCAAAATATTCAAATCTAAAAAATATTCAGATAAAAGAGGTTATTTTTCAGAGATATTTAAAAAAAAATTTCTAAAAGAAAACTTTGTATTTGGTTGTTTATCAAAATCAAAAAAAAATGTTTTGAGAGGATTGCATTTACAAAAAAAATTTCAACAAGCTAAATTTATAACTGTTTTGAAAGGAAGTATTTTTGATGTTGTGGTAGATCTTAGAAAAAAATCTAAGACATATGGAAAATATTTTTCAATTATTTTGTCTGAAAAAAATTCAACTTCATTGTTTATACCAAAGGGATGTGCACATGGTTTCTTAACTTTAGGTCAAGAAAATATAGTTTTTTATGTATGTAACGAATATTGGAAAAAAAAATATGAAATTTCAATAAACTGGGCTGACAAAAAATTAAAAATAAACTGGCCATCTAAAAACCCAATACTATCAGATAAGGACAAAAAAGGAATTTCATTTAATGAGTATAATCAAATAAAAAAATAATACCAATCACTTTAATCATTTGAGAAAATCTAAAGTCTTAATTACAGGGTCAACTGGATTTATAGGTACTGCAATACTGAAATTTTTAATAAAAAAAAAATTTCAAGTTTATGCAATATTAAAAAATAATAAAAAAAGAAAAAAAATAACATATCCAAACTATCATTTAATTTTTTATAAAAATTTACCAGAATTAGAAAAAAAATTAAAAAATTACAAATTTGATATTCTAATTAATTGTGCAACTTTATATTCTAAAAAAGATGATCTTAAAACTATGTTAAATATGATAGAAACAAACATCTCCTTTTTTTCAATAATACTAAAGCTGACAATAAACGATGTAAAATTAATAATTAATTTTGGCTCTATGATGGAACATCTTCGTTATAAAAAAATATATTATGAAAATTTTTACTCAATAACAAAATCTACAATGCATAATATAATAAATTTATTCACTAATAACAAAGATACTAAATTTATAAATATAAAATTATTTGAAACTTTTGGGGAAAATGATCATAGACAAAAGATTATACCAACGATTATAAAAAACTATAAAAACAATAAAATAATTCAAATTAAGCCAGCTAATCTTAAACTTAATTTTGTTAATGTTACTAGTATCGTAAAAGTTATAAGTGATATCTTACTTAAAAAAAAATTTACTTCTGGAGATTATTGCCTAAGAAATTATAAATTTATTAATATAAAATCTTTAATTATCTTACTAAATAAAGTACTTAAAAAAAAAATCAGAATAAAATCTTATAATAAAAAAAAATTAACAAATTTTAAGGTAAAAAGTTTAGATTTAAAGAATATTTACACTAAAGATAACATAAAAGAATTTTTGTTAAATAAGTTAAATAAAAATATATAATAATTATCTCTATAATTTATGAAATGTAAATTTTCAGGAAAAAAAATTAACCCTTTTATGTCTTTTGGTAAAATGCCAATGGCAAATGCATTTTTAACAAAAAATCAATTTAAAAACGAATTTTTTTATAACCTTGAAATAGGTTTTTCTGAAAATTATTATTTATTACAAGTTAACGATCATCCATCATCAAAAAAAATATTTAATGACAACTATCCTTTTTATACTAGCAAATCTAATTATATGATTAATCATTTTAAAACTTTTGCTGATTGGATAAAAAAAAATTATTTGAAAGATTCGTCCAAAGTTATTGAAATTGGTGCGAATGATGGAACATTTTTAAAAAATTTTCGTGAAAAAAATATTGTTCATTGTGGATTTGAACCATCAAAGAAAATTTCTCAAATCGCAAAAAGCAAAGGATTAAATATGATTTCAGATTTTTTTAATGAAAGAAACTCAGAAAATTTAAATACTTTCAAGAAAAATACAGATGTTGTATTTGCAGCAAATGTAATTTGCCATATTCCTGATCTAAATGATCTAATCAAAGGAATTGATAATGTTCTTTCCAGAAAAGGAGTTTTTATATTTGAAGAACCTTATTTAGGGTCAATGTTTAAGAAGAATTCCTATGATCAAATATATGATGCTCATGTTTATATTTTTTCTTTGCTTTCTGTAAAAGAAATATTCAAAAAATATGATTTTGATCTAATTGATGCATATCCTCAAATTACACATGGTGGATCTATGCGATATGTTATCGCACGAAAAAAAGAAAGACCAATTTCAAAAAAAATTAATTCAATGATTAATAATGAAATCTTTTTAAAAATGAATAGCTTAAAATCATGTATAGATTTCAAAAATAATTGTGAGGAATTAAGAAATAAATTTATAAAAAAAATTCTATTTTATAAAAATCAAAATAAAAAAATTTGTGGCTATGCAGCCTCGGCTAAAAGTACAACCGTGCTTAACTACTGCAAAATATCTACTGAAATTGTAGATTTTATCGCTGACTCAACTGAAGAAAAAGTTGGCAAATTTTCACCCGGAATGCATATTCCTATCAAATCAATAGAGTATTTTAGAAAAAATATACCAGACGTCGCAATTTTATTTTCTTGGAATCACAAAAACGAAATTTTCGCTAAAGAAAAAAAATTTACTCAAAATAGTGTAAAATGGGTCTGGCACAATAATAAAAATAACTAAACTGTAAGTTTTGTGCAAATGCGCAAATTTAAATAATAATTTTTTTCACAACTTTACAGTTTAATTAAATTAATTAATTTTAATTTTTGTTTAATATTCATTTAGTATAATTTTAAAAAACTTTTAATAAGTCTAAAAATTTATAAAAGATTGATCTTACATAATAAATAAAATATTTAATAAATTTTACTATTTTTCTCAAAGTTATTAAGTTGTTACCCTTTATTGGTTTAAAATTATTTACTAAAATATTACTTAATTCTTTGTTAGACATTTTTTTTATAATAATTAAATTGTGATAAAAATGTATCTCAGTAATATTTTCGCAAAAAAAATCTTTTTTAAAAAATGGATTTTCTATTTCTTGATAATTTATTTTATCAACTATACTTTTAAAAAAATTAATATGATTATTTTTGTTATTTAAATAAAAACCATCGCCTCCATAATTTAACATATAGGAAGTCTGTGTATCTTCTATTATATAATATCCACTATTCTTTAATTTTCTAAATAAAAATAAAAATGTTTTTACTACATCTTTATTAATATGAGAACCGTCATCAATAATTATATCTAATTCACCTGTAATTTTTATTACATTCTCAAGAAATTTATAATCAGTTTGTGATCCAGTAAATGTTTTAATTCTATCAGAATCGCAAAATTTTTTATCATAAATATCAATTCCATAAATCTTACCATATTGAAAAAATTCTTCCCACATCTTTAAAGATGCTCCGCCACTTTGGGAATTATTTTCACCACCAATTCCTATTTCAAGTAAATTTATATTTTTTTCTTTAAGAGGTAATAAATAAGTATTATAAATGTTTATATAGTTGTGATCAGAATTTTTATCAGTACCATATTTAATTGCTAATTTTTTCAAAATATTCATAATAATCTATTAATTTTTATTAATTTTCAAAACTTCTATAAATGCCTCTTGAGGTATATCAACACTTCCGAACTGTCTCATTCTAGCTTTACCCTTTTTTTGTTTTTCTAAAAGTTTTTTCTTTCTATCTCTTGCCCCACCACCATGTATTCTGCTGATAACATCTTTTCTATAACCAGAGATTGTTTCTCTTGCTATAACTTTTCCGCCAATTGCAGCTTGGATTGGGATCTGAAATTGATGTCTCGGTATCAAGTCCTTTAATCTTTCACACATTAATCTTCCTTGTCTTACAGCAAAATCTTTATGAATAATCATGGACAGTGCATCAACCATCTCCTCGTTTACCAATATGGATAATTTAATTAGATCACCTTCTCTATAATCATTCAATTCATAATCAAAACTTGCATAACCGCTAGAAATAGATTTGATCTTATCGTAAAAATCAAAAACAACTTCGTTCAATGGCAATTCATAAGATAGCACTGCCCGATTTCCTGAATAACTTAAACTTTTTTGCTTTCCTCTTTTTTCTTCACATAATTTAATAATTGAACCCAGATATTCATCAGGAAGAATTATTGTTGCATTTATCCAAGGTTCATTAATAGATTTAATAAAATTTGGCTCTGGCATATTTGCAGGGTTTTGAAGATCCATAACTGTACCATCATGTTTGTTGATTTTATAAACTACACCCGGCGTTGTGGTAATTAAGTTTAGATTATATTCACGATCTAATCTTTGGACAATAATTTCAAGATGAAGAAGTCCCAAAAAACCACATCTAAAACCTAATCCTAAGGCCGCAGAATTTTCAGGCTCATAAACAAAGCTAGAGTCGTTTAGCTTCAATTTTGCAAGACTATCTCTTAATAAATTATACTCTGTGCTATCAACCGGAAATAATCCGCAAAATACCACTGGCTTACTGGGCTTAAATCCTGGTAATGGCTCTTTTATAGGGTTTGAATAATCAGTTATCGTATCTCCAATTTTTGTATCCGAGAGATCCTTGATGCCTGTAACAATAAAACCAATTTCACCAGATCCTAAATATTCCTTATTTTCTACTTTAGGAGTAAACACACCGACTCTTTCAACAGGATGTCTCGTATTTGTAGACATCAATAAGATTTCCATTCCTTTTTTGATTACCCCATCTAGTATTCTAACCAATATAACAACACCCAAATAACTATCGTACCAGCTATCAACTAATAATGCTTTCAAAGGCAAATCTTTATTTCCTTTTGGAGCAGGAAGCTTTTCAATGATTGCTTCTAATATTTCATCTACTCCTTCTCCTGTTTTTCCAGAGGCTGTCAAAGCATCTGACGTGTCAATTCCTATAACATCCTCAATTTGTTTTTTTACTCTCTCGACGTCTGATGCTGGTAAATCTATTTTATTTAAAACTGTTATAATTTCATGATGATTATCCATAGCCTGATAAACATTTGCTAAGGTTTGAGCTTCCACTCCTTGAGTGCTATCTACAATAAGTAATGATCCTTCACATGAGGCA
>Ga0315903_10011466_pt1 | contig 10439 bp, 23 predicted proteins | sample LakEriMetagenome_7_FD_203524 | JGI IMG/M metagenome (GOLD analysis project Ga0315903, IMG submission 203524) | Freshwater fungal communities from buoy surface, Lake Erie, Ohio, United States - Buoy 2 MA119 | ecosystem: Environmental > Aquatic > Freshwater > Lake | place: USA: Lake Erie, Ohio... | reverse complement strand
CTTGTGCTTTGTGCATTGGCCTTATCGAATGGTAATCACTAGTAAACCAAGATACAAACTCCAACGCCATCTCTGCTGCTTTGCGTAGGTCAGTCATAGCATCACCAATACCATGTAACCTGTGGCGCAACACGCTACAAAGGCTAATGCGTCAAGCAGCGGAAAGCTCTGCTTTTCGTTTGTCTTTGGCAACCGTGATAGCGGCGATAAACCCCGCATCTGATTGAGATGCCTGGTACGCTGCTTTCCAATTTGATTGTAAATCTGTGACATTTTTGCTCTCCTCGATTAGTTTTACATAAGCCTCTGGCTCAGGTTTTGAGCCATCCTCGGGTAAATCTTCTCCTGCGTAGATGTATAAGCCTAGACCGTGTAACGCAATTCCTTTAGCCAGACAGCGCATGATGGCCGTGTTGACCTGAAAAGCGTCTGGGTTAGGGATAGCCTTGTTCTTGTGGTCAAGGACAGGAAGTTGGCAAGTAAGCGTCTTGCCAAACATCGTAACGTCTACGAATACCATCTTGGTATCGCCGATTGAAACGTACGGTTTATCGTACGATTCACCGAACATCTTGACAGTCCATTCTGCTTGTGGGTCTGCCTTGATTGCTTCTTGCCAAGCCCATGCCCACGACAGGTATGTAAGGTTTCCCTTCTTCTCCGTGTGGTCGTTGACGTTAATTTTTAGTAAATCTACTGCGTTCATTTGAACCTCCTCACAATGTCGTCGTGTTCCTCAAGTGCCTCTAACAGATATTTTACAGCAATTCTTACATAGTCCTCATCACCTTTAGCGTCACGTATTGTTTGGGCGCAACCTATCATCTTGCCGTGGTTGCCAGACATCAGGCGTTGACGTTGCCACAGGGCTTCGGTCTCTTGCTGCTCTTGCTCTTGCTGTTGTGCGTGGGCTTGGCAATCAGTCACGGTTAGCCTCCCAAGCGCGTTCTTGAAAGTAAGAATCGTCGTCTTCGTCTTCCTCAGACTCGGGTTCTTGGAGTGGTGTGTAATACCAGTCTTCGTCGTATTTCATATGCCCTCCTCGGCGTATATGGCGGGATGCCATGAACAGAATCTTACACTACTTTTCGGGGTTGTGTAAGAAATATACCTAGGACTAACCCTAATGTATGGTTATACAGTAAGTTTTTCTCTAAATTTTCTAACAGCATCAGAAGCTTCTTGTGGTGTGGCAAATGACCCAACATGGCATTTTTTGCCGTTTACCCAAGTTTGACCAATCCAAGAGTTATTTTTTGTATGTTTTGTAACGCACCTATAACCAGAAGTATTTGTTGACCAAACCTTGCTGTTTAATGCGTTTTTAGAAGCGTTTGAATCTTCTAAATTCTCAATCCTGTTGTCTGACCTGTTTCGGTTTTTATGGTCTATGAGAGAAGGAAAATATCCGTGATGCCAAGCAAAAATTACACGATGCTCATAGTAGACCCTGTTTTTTATTTTCAAAACCCTGTACCCAGAGTCTTTTTTGGGGCTTCCTGCAACCTTTCCTTTTGATATTCCTCTTGCCGATATTTTGTAAACAAGAAAGCCATCTTTGTAATCAAAAATAGATTGCAAATACGATTGGGTTAAAATGTCTTTAGACATCTTCCTACTCCTTTAGGCAGATTGTTTAGGGGCGGCTGGTGTTAGCGCATCAGCCTGTTCCCGAATTATATAGGATTTTAAGAATGTCTCCAACACAAAGGTCGTTGAAATACCTCCGAGAGCAAGGGTACAGGTGCTGGATTACCGAAAGGTGGTGTCCCTACTCCCGCAAGCGGATAGACCTGTGGAACTGCCTGGACATCCTAGCCATAGGCAATGGGGAGACCGTAGGGGTACAGACCACCAGCAGGGGCAACGTCTCGGCTAGGGTCAAGAAAATCCAAGAAAACGAGTATTACCCAGAGTTGGTGCGGTCAGGGTGGAAAGTTCACGTCCACGGGTGGGGGAAACTAAAGGCTGGTTGGACGCTGAAATTAGTTGAACTTAACTAAAACCGTGGTATCCTAGCGATGTCAGCGGTGTGGCAACTGCTGGATGAGATAGATTCTGAGAACAACCCCGAGTATTTAGCGGGTGTGCGTGATGCGCTGGTTCGAGGTGTTGGAATCCATCTTACCCATCGTGTTGCCCATGCCAAGGGTCACACCCGCTAAGTTCTTGGGGTTTTTCTTTGGTGCTGACTGCGACCATGCTGGTCAGGGTAACGGGCGGCGGCATGGGTCTAAGAGCAGACCGTGGGGAAGTTCCTGAAATACTGCACTAGGGCGGCGAAGTCAGCACCCTTGAGAACGATAAGGCTGGCGAGTCAAGTGCGGCTCCGAAGGGCAAACTTGTAAAGGACTCTTTCATCTTATGACAGGGATGGCTGAGTCTTGCTCACCAAAGGGCAAGTATCTACTACTATACATACTAGAGGAGATAAGAATGGATACAGAGCAAGAATTCATAAAGTGGGCTACTAGGTATAAGTACCGATTAGATATGGACGACAAAGGTTATTATACTTCTACCCACACACAATCAGCGTGGGATGCTTGGAGGGGAGCAGATAAAATATGGAAGACTTTGACAAGTTCTGGGCGCTATACCCAAAAAAAGTAGCCAAGGCAGACGCTAGAAAAGCGTGGGCGCAGACAAAGGATATACGGCCAGAGTTAACAAATTTGTTAACTGCCATCACAGCCGCTTGCAAGACCGAGTCTTGGATGAAGTCAGGCGGGGCGTTTATACCCTACCCTGCAACCTGGTTGCGTGGGGAGCGTTGGGACGACATCCACGAGGTTACTCTGCCAAACGTAGTCAACGAGAAGCCTTGGCACGAGACGGCCACGGGTATAGAACTCAAGGGTAAAGAGTTAGGTTTAGACCCTAGCCAGTTTGAGTCCTTCCCACACTTTAAGGTTGCGGTTATGAGAGCCGCGCTTAAGTCCGCGTGATTCTCTCCCCGCACAACAGGAACCTAGCCCGTGAGATGGTGGATAACGCACCTGACGGGCATATCCTAGAAGTCCGGCCACCTAAACGCAGCCTGGACAGCAACAGGTACTACTGGGCGGTCTTAGGTGATATATCCGAGCAGGTAGTTCCTGGTAGGTCTTATGAGCCTAGCGTCTACCACGAATACTTTAGAACTTTGTTCCTACCTGAACGGATGGTGGAGTTGCCAGACGGAAGCATAAAGATGCTAGAGCCAAGTACGAGCGAGTTAAACCAGGCGTCCTTCTCGGAGTACACGGAGAAGGTGGTGAAGTGGGCTTTGGAACATGATGTAAGATTTAGTGACAATACGAGGGGGCTGAAGTGAGGGTATTGGTAGCTTGCGAATTTACTGGAACTGTCAGGGATGCGTTTATTGCCCGTGGGCATGACGCTATGAGCTGCGACCTAGAAGCAACAGATGTTCCGGGGCCGCATTACCAAGGTGATATGTTCGACATAATCAACGATGGTTGGGATTTGATGATTGCACACCCGCCATGCACCCACTTAGCTGTATCAGGGGCAAAACACTTTGAAAAGAAAAGGGCAGATGGCAGACAACAACAGGGCATAGATTTCTTTTTGAGAGTTGTCAATTCGCCTATACCAAAGATTGCAGTTGAAAATCCAATTGGAATTATGTCTAACATTTACCGTAAGCCAGACCAAATTATCCAGCCTTGGCAATATGGACACAAAACCACAAAAGCAACTTGCTTATGGCTTAAAGGATTGCCATTACTAAAACCTACAAATATCGTAGACAAGGGTGAGTTTGTTGTATTTCCAAGTGGCAAGCGAATGTCTAAATGGTATGCAGACTCAGCTAAGAACCCGCCAAAGGAAAGAGAACGTATCCGCAACAAAACCTTTCAAGGAATAGCTGACGCGATGACAGAGCAATGGGGATGACGAAAAATGAAAAAAACTATCTCTCTAAAGTTGCAGCCCTCGGATGCATGGTCTGCCGAAGAATTGGGTACTCTGATAGCCCGTCTGAAAACTAGGAAAGGAACCTAATATGGACGAACAATGGAAAGATGTTGTGGGCTGGGAAAGTTTTTACGAGGTTTCTAATCTTGGAAGCATTCGTTCAAAGAAAAGAAAAGTAAACACCTCGTTTGGTATTGCAGAAAAAGGCGGCAAAGTATTAAAGCCAATTTTTCACAAAACAAATAAATACATGATTGTCAATTTAAGCACAGCCACAGAACGCAAAACTGAACTTGTGCATAGGATTGTTTTAATGGCATTTGTTGGCTCTCCAGGAGCTGGCTTAGAGGCTTGCCATAACAATGGAGTTCGTTCTGACAATAGATTAGAAAACTTGCGCTGGGACACCAAGAAAAATAACCACGCTGACAAACTTATACATGGTACGGCACAACGTGGACATCAAAACGGAAATGCAAAGGTATCGTTAGAAGTTGCTAAATTAGTTAAGTTTGGGACAGAGCCACTTAAAAAAATAGCGAATCAATATCAGTTAAAAATAAAAACGCTAGGGAATATCCGTTATGGCCAAACGTGGAAGCACTTACAAAACGTCTGATGAAAAGAAGCATATGTCTGCGGTTGCAGAATTGGGATGCGCTGTCTGCCGCAGATTGGGCTATGAGGGCACGCCTGCTGAGTTACACCATATTCGGAGTGGACAAGGGTGGGGTAGACCGAGTAATTATTTCGTCATCCCCCTCTGCCCTAGCCATCATCGTGGAGATGAAGGAGTTCACGGACTCGGAACCAAGGGCTTCCCAAAGCACTACGGATTTACAGAACAAGACCTGCTTGACGACGTAAACAAGGAACTGAATGAAAGCAATAGCGATAGCAACAACTGAGGGGAAGTGCCTTCCTGTCCTAGCCGCCTCCGTGACCTTCTACGTTCCAGAAGATGTGACGGTATTCCTAGCGGGTAGCGACATTATCTTCCCGCGCCATAGGACTGTGAACCTGCCTAACGACGCGACTAACTTTGGCGATGCCTATAACGCCGTGGTCAAGCGGGCGTTCGAGGAGTTTGACGAAGTTGTGGTCTGTAACGACGATATTGTGTTCAACCCTAGCACCTGGAAGCTACTTGGCGAGGACGTTGCGTTTCTGCGAGACAAAAGCATCCCCCTCGGCTGGGTAGCCGCTAGGAGTGATTATGCCCGAGGATTGCAGAACATTAGGCTAGGGCAGGGAAAAATGGAGTGGTTTAGGTACGAGACCGAGAACCTTATTAACATCACCGATGTTATAGCACCGATTTGCGGTTACATACACAAGGACGCATGGGTAGACTTTCCGCCCCTGAACTGGTACTCGGACGACGTGCAATGCTTGGACATCCAAAAGAAGGGCTTCCAGCACGCCATCAGCAGGGCTTACGTCCACCACGTCGGTTCTCAAACGTGTGGATTTAATGCCAAAGAACTTATACAATCTGCCCAACCTTGGATTAAGGAAAACAGACCGGAGTTATACGACTTATGGTTTCGGAAGACAGACTGAAAAATTGGGCATTTTATTGTGTGTTTGGCCCTCCTCTTGGCCCAGAGGTTCGTACCCGCGCAGCGAGTGCAGAAGGCAATTTTCAATCCGAGGACGTTTTCGACGGGGAAGAACCCCGGCTTGAACCAGACATGGTTGACGGGCAGGAAGTAGAGAACGCGGTTAGGGTTTTACCCGATATAAGTCGCAGGGTTTTGAAGGCAAGGTATATACAGTACCCGTATAACTTGAGCCACAATGTAGCCCAGAGATTACGGATGAGTGCGGATAGGTTAGAGGCAGAATTACACATAGCCAAGAGGAGGCTGTATGACCGATTACAAAGAAATAGTCCAGGGAACAGAGGAATGGTTACAGGCGAGACTGGGGTTTTGCACCGCGAGCAAAGTTAGCGATGCCTTGGCGGGCAAGGACACAGAGACCCGCAAGAACTACCTTTGGCAGCTCGTAGCAGAAAGACTCACCAAGACCCAACAGGCGGGTTTTGCGCCCAACGCGGCCATGATTAGGGGTACGGAACAGGAACCCATTGCTAGAGCCGCATACGAGGCTCACACGGGCGTTTTCGTAGACCAAGTAGGGTTCGTCCCACACCCGACAATACAATGGCTAGGAGCGTCTCCTGACGGCTTGGTGGGGGATGAGGGTCTGGTAGAGATAAAGAACCCAAACACGGCCACGCACCTGCAATACAGGAAGGCGGGCAAGGTTCCGACCAAGTACAAGAACCAGATGATGCTCCAACTAGCCTGTACGGGTAGGAAGTGGTGCGACTTTGTGAGCTTTGACTCCAGACTGCCGGTCAGCAAGATGCTGTTCATCGTGCGGTTTGAGCCGGAGCAAAAGGAGATAGACGAGATGTTGGACAAGATTAAAGCGTTTCTAGCAGAAGTGGAGGCCGAGTGTGACGATTGACGACCTGGCGGTAGAGGCGGGACTGTTTCTCAAGGAGGGGGAGTTGTTGTTTAATTTTCACGAAGACTCAAGAACCCAGTTGCAAAAGTTTGCGGAAATCGTGCGCGAGGAGGAGATGTTGCGGTGCGCGAGGATGGCAGAGGATTGGGGATTTAAGAGCTTGGCTCAGGAGATGAGGGGTTGAGCCAGCAGGTGATGATAGAAGCCCTGTATCAGGAGATTGTGGGGGTTCTGGGCAAGTTTGACGAGGCACTCCCTCTAGCCTCTGTTGTGGGGGTTTTAGAGGTAATCAAGTTTCAGCTTTTGAACAATACGGAGGAAGACGAATGAGAGACGGACTTATAGCTGCACACTTCTACGCGCAGGACGCGGCATGGTTCTTACTATTTATGCTTGGCGTTATTATCTTCGCGGGGTGGACAGAGTGGCGGCGTGGTTAATAGCCGGTATCGGTGTTGTATACCTTGTGGTAGCGGTGCAGTTGCTATTACAGGGTAAGGTGGGTCTTGGCGTGGCTTTCTTAGGTTATAGCCTTGGCAATGTGGGTCTTTATTTAGCAGCCAAATAGGAGAAGTAAATGGAATACGATAATACGAATAGCGGTGTGTTGTTTAAGAACGAGTCGGACAACGAGAAGGCTCCGGCGTACAAGGGCAAGTTAAACGTAAACGGGACTGAGTACCAACTAGCCGCGTGGATTAAAACGGGCAAGTCTGGGCAGAAGTTTATGAGCCTAAAGGTGGAACTGCCGAAACCCAAGGCAGAGCCTAAGCAGCAAGCCTTAGAGGACGACATCCCATTCTGACACAGCAACAACTAAAAGCCCTGTTTGATTACAGGCGCGGACGACTTGTGTGGAAGCCTCGACCCATTGAGGCTTTCGCCAAGTATTCTGCTTACGTCATGTGGAACCGCAGGTACGCAAATAGGGTAGCCGGTCACATAACCCCTCGCGGTTATCGCAAAATCGCTATATTTAAGAAGCCTTACTTTGCCCACAGGATTGTCTGGGCGTACCACTACGGGTACTGGCCGGAGCAGGTTGACCACATAAACTGCAAGTTCGCGGATAACAGGATAGGCAACCTCAGAGAGGCCACGCAGACCGAAAACCGTTGGAACTCCAAACGCAGAATCAAAACCAAGTCAAACGTGAAGGGTGTGTATAAGAGGGGAACAAGGCTTTACGAGGCGCACATAATGGCCAACGGAAAGAGGTACTATTTTGGGAGATTTGTTCGAAAATCTGACGCAGCCAGAGCCGTCACCACCGCAAGAAAAGCGTTGCATAAAACATTTGCTAGGGCTGGTTAATAGAGGAACCTTTACCGCTACCCCAGAGGAGTTCTATCAGATAGTGTTATCGGAGCATGAGGCAAAAATCGAGGGGCTTGCGAGATACGTTTTGACGCTTCCAACGAAGGAGGCGAGGAGGAAGTGGCTAGACCAGTTTGAGGCCAAGCACAATTTGACCGTAGCAGAGGAGTTACGGGAGAGGATTACTCAGATTCATAGAGAGCGCGTTCGTGCTTCCTCCGTTTAACTAGACCAGGCAGTTCCTTACCACCGGCCTTAGTCCACGCCATAAATCCTTCCGCAGCACCCTCGAAGTCGCCACGGTTGTGCTTCATGCGGATGGTTGACCTTTGGAGGTTGCCAAGCCCGACGTTGAAGGAGAAGGAAACCAGAGCGTCAAAGCGGCCTTGAGTAAGTCCACTTGGACAGAGGCGCAGAACACCTCGCTCGAATGTAGCCAAGTCTGCTGCAAGGATAGCATCGACCTCAGCCATGCTAAGAACTCTGTCCCACTCTGGGGGCAGGGGTATATTTTTGCGTTCATCGAGCTTCACCCTGATATGGTTGGGGTCTATGACGTGCCCTACACCGACAGTCCAAAGCAAGGCGGGGCAGCGGTAAGGTTTTGTCCTTACCCCTTCGTCCTTCTTGATGCCCTCAATCGCTTTCTTGCTGACCTTCACTTCTTACCCCATTGGCGGCTCCCGAACCAAAAACTTACGATACCGCTTAGTAGTGCCATCTCGTCCTCGGAGAAGATTACGTCCGTGGCGGCGATGAACTGCTCCACGTCCATGCTACCTAACCCACCACGGAGCAAGAAGTAGGTCAGCGCGATGTTAATCATCACCAACTCTATTACGAAAATAAAGGTAACTGCCGGGCGCACTATACCGTTCAGGTTTACGACCCAGTTGGAAGCCCGAGCCATGATAGCCTTGTCGTGGTCTAAAGCCGCGCTCTGGCGGTCTGCGTCGGTCTGGAGTGCAATCTGGTCTGTACGAATCTCCTCGACCTTCTGCTGGGCAAGGAAACCGCGTTCTGCAAGGGCTAACTCGCGCTCGGTCTGCATCTGGGCTAACTTCAACTCTTGGGCCTTGTCAGCCTTGTCTTGGAAGAAGTTTAGGACTTGCGGTAAGCCAGAGGCTAGGAATCCAATAGCGGAGGAAATTAGGGATAGCATTACAGGTGTCCTTTAAAGATGTAGTAAGTAGTGACTATGATTAGCGAGGCTATGAAGCACATAACCTTGAGTTCACGGAGTTTCTTTAGGTCACGCCCCAGTTCGTCGCGCCCCTCCTTGACCTCCTTCATCTGGCGTTCCTTGATGGATTGGATGTCCTTCCACTCAAACTCTGCCTTTTCCTTGCCGTAACGCTCTACAAGCTGTTGGAATAGGTCGTCTTCGGCTTCCTTCACTTCCTTGAGTCTTCTCCACTCTGCGAAAGCCGTGAGGATGGTGGTATCACCTTTGACTACCCGTTGTTTCTTCTGAAACTCTTGCTTGGCTTGGAGTTCTGCGACCCCTAGTTTTTGAATATCTTGGACTACTGATTCTATTTCCTTACCTGCCGCAATCGCGCTTTTTATACCCTGCGCTGCACTTTTTGCCGAGGCTACTAAATCACTCATTTATCCCACTTTCTCTCCTCGAAAGTAAGCCACCCCATTTATTACTTCGCATAGTTCTGGAGGTAATAACATACCATTTTTGAATGTCAGGACACAGAATCCTGAGCACCAGTTAACTGGGTTTTCTTCTAAATAAACAAACTGGTCGCCACCAGGTTCTGCAAGGGTTCCAGTATCTATTCCGTATCTGCGCCCATTGTAGTCAACCCAAGGGGTAACCATCAGTTTGTGCAGGTGTCCCGTGACGATGCTTCTGCCAGACTTTAAGGCGTTGTTATAAGTTGCGTGCTGCCCGTTGTGCCACCGATGCTTGACTATCAGCGAGTTGTTTATGTCTATTCGCCAGCCCGTGTGCCATCCTGGGAAGTACGCAAACAAGTCCGAAAACTCTACTAAAGCGTCTGCATGGGTAGCGATGTAGTTAAAAAGGCGTGTATCGTGGTTCCCATACGTCCACAGCTTAGTAGCGTTCTTAGAAGCGTTTGCAATCTCGTTTAGACGGTCTTGGCAGGCTTCTATCTCTTGCTTGGGGGTAGGTGGGTTAGTTCCCATCAGGGCGGCGTGGCGGCTGATTCTAGCCCCGTCAAAGACATCCCCGTTTAGGATGATTGTCTTGGGCTTAAATTCTGTCAGCAGGGAAACAAACGCCTTGTGCGCTACGGTTTCCTCGCCAGGCCAGTAATGGCAGTCGGAGGCTATAAAGACATGACCGTTCTCAACGGTGTGGGATATAACCCTGCGGTTATCTGGGATGTATGTGTTGGCGATGCTGTGCTGTCTTGCGGCAAAGGAGGGTAGGGATACGTCCTTTAGTGCCGCCCGCCTTCGGTAAACCGTACCTACGTCTATGCCTAAAACCTGCGCTACCTTCTGTGGACTGCCGTATGTCTTAAACGCCGCTATTAGTTCCTCGTCCGACGCCTTTTTTAGTGCTACCACGCTTCCTCCCGCTTAGAGTCATTACGTCAATCGGCTCATGGGAAGATGTATCGTACAGACACGCCAGCTTTACTGCTTCTGCCGGAGTTAAGCCTAAGTGCATGGCAGCGATAGCAAAGTTTGCCCCAGTTCCAATTGCCCAAAAGTCGTTCTTTATCTTCGCAGGAATG
>Ga0315903_10011465_pt1 | contig 10440 bp, 6 predicted proteins | sample LakEriMetagenome_7_FD_203524 | JGI IMG/M metagenome (GOLD analysis project Ga0315903, IMG submission 203524) | Freshwater fungal communities from buoy surface, Lake Erie, Ohio, United States - Buoy 2 MA119 | ecosystem: Environmental > Aquatic > Freshwater > Lake | place: USA: Lake Erie, Ohio... | reverse complement strand
AGCTTCTCAATCACCACAGCACTAGCTCCTCCTCCCCCGTTGCAGATACCTGCGCTGCCATATTTTCCTCCTTTGTGTTTCAACACTGAAATCAAAGTACAGATAATGCGAGCGCCGCTTGTTCCCACAGGGTGACCGAGTGCAACAGCTCCTCCGAAAGCATTCACTTTTGCAGGGTCTAAGCTGAGCAACTTAATGTTGGCCATCGTTACGTTAGAAAAGGCTTCATTGATTTCAAAATACTCAATGTCTTTTATAGCCAAGCCTGCTTTTGCAGCAGCCTTAGGCATAGCCAGTGACGGTGAAGTCGTGAAATCGTCAGGAGCTTGCTCGGCATCTGCATAGCCTATAAATTTTGCCAATGGAGTTATGCCCAATTCCTTCACTTTTTCTCCACTCATCAACACTAAAGCCGCTGCGCCATCATTGATTTTTGAGGCGTTTACGGCTGTTACCGTACCATCTTTACCAAAAGCAGGTTTCAAACTAGCCACCTTGTCTGCACGGAGTTTTTTGTATTCTTCATCATCTTTTACCCAAGTACTCTCACCACGTCCTGCGATTTCCACGTCAAATAACTCATCGGCAAACCAAGCGTTTTGATGTGCTTCTGTGGCTCTACGGTAGCTTTCTAAGGCAAAAGCATCTTGGTCTTCGCGGCTGAACTCAAATTTTTTAGCACAACGGTCGCCACTTGCTCCCATCATTTCTTTGCTGTAAGGATCTTGAAGTGCATCGCGTACTATAGCATCTGCTAATTCACCGTTGCCATAACGATAGCCATTTCGAGCCGCACTTAACATATAGGGTGCATTGGTCATACTTTCCATTCCTCCTGCTACAACGATATCTTTATCGCCTAACATGATAGATTGTGCGCCTAGTATCACCGCTTTCATACCCGATGCGCATACTTTATTTACAGTTGTTACAGTAGCATTAACGGATACACCAGCGCCAATAGCAGCCTGACGAGCCGGTGCTTGGCCGGTATTTGCTTGAATGACATTTCCCATGATAACTTCTTGTACATCGTTCCCGGTTATGCCTGCTCGCTCAATTGCTTTTTTGATGGCTTGAGTCCCTAATTGCACAGCAGACAATGCCGATAAAACTCCACTCATACTACCGATGGGAGTACGAGCCATGCTTACTATAAAAACTTCTTTCATAATATGTGTTTAATTTAGTTTTAAAATTGAAAATCAAACCTAAACCAATTTTGTAAAAATCAAAGGAGTTTTCTGCCGTTAGGTGATAAATGATGTAACTTAATTTTCGAATGAAGTACTCACAAAAAACTGCCAATCAAGCCCCTAAAACAAAGCCCTAATCTCGGCTCTGCCGGTGTGTATCGGTTGCAGCGTTTCCTTTTTGCCGGCTTCAAAACCCGTCATCCGGCCCTCGTAGGTGATGGAAAGTTGGATGTTGTTGGTCAGCACTTGCTCTAAGCCGAGGTTCCACACTAGGTTATTGCCATTTTGAAGACCTTCGAGCATCGCAAACTGCAGCTGTTGGTTCGCGAAGCCCTTGTCTTTATAGGCAATGGAGGCGTAGGAAAAAGTCCCTTCAATAGTCGTTTTGGCTAGGCGGTTGTAGCGCACTTGGGCGGTGGCGCGGTGCACCTGTACGGTCTGTTTACCCACCGTGTCTGTCGGGTTTACTTTCAACGAAAAGTCATATTTGGCCGTGATGCGCAAGTTGGTCTTAAACTGATAGCTCCAGTCGGTGAGCACTTCATTGTAGCTAAACCTAAACCGTGCAGCTTTGTAGAAATCTGATTCGTTGGACTTCACCCCATTGGTATAGGTGGTTTGAAAGTTTAAAGCTTTGTATATGTTCCAACGAGCCGTTATCCCCTGCGATTGGGTCAATCGGTTTTCGAAACCGGTGGTTAGCAACACCCTATTACGCGAATAATTAACATCTACTTGCGCGCCATACTTCGCCTCGAGGCGGTTAAAGTAAAGCGAGTTTCGGCTGTTGAACGAAGTAGCCACGAGCTGCTCATCTTCTCCTTTGAGCGGGATGGGATTGAAATAATCCCTCACTTTCTTGCTACGAGTGGCGTAGGTCTTCTTACTGATTTGCACGCTTGCCAAAAGACTAAACATAGACAGCACTTTGCGTACTCCAGTTTTGTTGCGCCAGATAGCCGCGGGGTTAATGTTAAATACTTGGTTAAACTGTGTAGAGTTAACGGCAATAAACTCGGGCGTAACCACGTATACGCGCAAATAAGAAGTATCTTCCACAAACTGCGACACCACAAACTCGTCCAACTCTTTCCTACCGTTGCCATTCAAATCTTTCCAGATAAAATCGCCTTGGTTAGTGGGCGAGGCTTGGTAAGTGAGCTGTGTTTTCTGCTCGCGACCGCTGCCAAGTTCATAGAGCGTGGTTGAGCGCAAAAAGCCACGCAACAAGGTCAGATTATAGTCTATTCGCCCCAAGTAGAAATGCTCGGGCTGTTGGCTGTTCAAGCTGTCAGCATCCTCCACATGGCGATAGGTCAAGGAATAATTCAACACTTGATTTTTGAGAGAGTTTACCTGCCCATTGAAATTCACCGTCTGCGCACCAAAGAAAGGTTTATCAAACGAATTGCCGAGCGGACGATGTTCAAAACGCATGGTATATTCAATGCCAAACTTATTCACGGCTGTGTCGCTGCTACCGAAATACACTTTATAGTTTTGCCAAAGAAAACTACGCCTATCCAGCGTGTCGACATTCAGGGCTTTGATTTGGTTCACCTCGTGATCAAACATTGCGCCCAGCTTCCAGTTGCGGATTTTCGGAAACGAATAGGTGAAATCAGCCTTCGGGCGAATGTAGTTCGTCTTATCTACAAGCGAGGAAGAATTCAAGTAGCTGTTTTGAAAAGTCAATCGCCAATTGTTCTTCGCAAAGTTGCCAGTCAAGCCATTTTCGAAGCCGCGATACGTGTTGCCTTGCACAAAGGTTTTGAACCGATAACCAATGTTACCCAATCCCGACCAACCATAGTTGAGGTTAAGCGTAGCAAGGTGTTCGTTAAATCGTTGTAGAGAGTTCTGAATGTTCCAGTCGCGATTAAACTCAATGTTTCGGTAGCGCTCAATGGTGGTGTATCGGTCTTGTAAAAACTCGTAATTAAAATCAATGTCTAGTTGCTGCTTGTGTTTGGCAACGCTATCTGACTTAGTGAGCACACTCCCCTTATAGGCTAAGCGAGAAGCCAAACCAGCGTTATCTTGATTATCGCGCTTTGAATACATGTTCACATCCGAATTACTTACCGATACATCTGCTTTAATACTATGGCGTTCGTTGATAGCATAGCTTGTGCCAAGGGTGTAAAGTTGCTGATATTTTGGCGTCACCAAAAAGATAAGCGGCTCGTAGGTTCCCTGCGGTATGTAAGCAGAGCTATCGGCATTCCACACTGGGGCTACCCAATCGTACACCCGACCGTTGGCCGTGCTCGATGCCGGAACATAATTCCCTTTGCCGGGCCCAACGAGCGCAAAGGTGAGTGCATACTTAGCGGCTTCACTATTAGTAGAATAAACAAACACACTATCGAAAAAACCAACGCCCGCCACAGTATCCACTATTTCGTAAAGAATTCGATTGGCATCAAAAGCTACACTATCATAACCACGGTAAAATGCATTCTGAATGCTGTCGCCAATGGTAGAAAGAAAAAGTTTTTTATCTGCATTCAAATCTTGCTGCACGTTTTGCCCTTTGCTGTCTTGCTCGCTGTAGACATTAAAATAGATTAAGGCGTTTTTGATTTCATACTCCGTATTGAGAAAAGCTGTGGTGCGCAGGTAGTTTCGCTCCGTGTATTCAAACTCAACTATCACCCGCAAATCTTTAGTTATAATTCTCCGAGGCATAAAGCGAATTTCGCCAAGATTATAATCTATTACATAATCACGGTCGGCTCCGCGCTCCATCTTTTGTCCGTTAATAAATACTTCTTCGGTGTTAGCCAACAACACAATAAAGGTTTCACCATTGGCTCCGAGCAACTTGTAGGGACCTTGGTTACCTTCCGACACGGCTAAAGTATTGCGAGCAAATTTACCGCGAGAAATACCTCCTGCCACACCCGTGCGAAACTTACCGGCTTTCTTAAAATCAAACGCTCCGGTGTAGGAGCCACCCTGATACTTCTTCGAAAAACGCATAAAGTAATCGTTGGTGGGATTAAACAAATCAAAGTCGCCCACAATCACTTTGTGTTGATCTTTGCGCAACTGAATGAAGATACGGTCAAACTCTTGTATCTGTTGTGTGTTGCCTTCGGGCTGTATAGGAATGTTGTTGTCCGTGATAGCTGCCGTCACTTCTAAGTCTTTGGTCAGCATACCGCTCAACTGTAAGTTAAAGAGCGAGTTCAATACCACGCTTTGGTTACTGCCAAAGGCTACGCTTCGCGAAAAACTTCCGTTGTAATCCAATCCGCCAAAGTCAATCAAGTTGGTTCGCGCTTCATCGGGCTTATAGACAAACGGACGCGCAATCATCCCTTGCGAATAGTCGCGATAAGCTAGGTTGCTTTTGTTATACCGCTCTGCAGAAAGGTTGAACGGATAAACGCGGTAAAACAGTTTTACTTCGTCCGCTTCTGGCTTTTTCTTCCATATCAATAAAGACTGATAAGGGAAAAAATCATAGTCGGCAGTGTCAAGGATAGTCTCAGCAGCTCCGCGAATGGTCAAAGTACCGGGCACTACGCTCATTGTGTCCAGATGAAGCGTATCACTTGTGATATTGATTGTCTTGTAGCGAAGATTGCTTTGTGCCTCGGTTTGAACAAAGAAAGACATCAGCATCAGCCAAATAGATACTACCCGTATACCGTGCGTTTGTTCTCTTCTATTGCCTGTCTGTTTCCAATTCACCTTGTAAATAAATATAAGAATAGCATAATGGCGAAAAAGGAAAAATATTGCCTTTGAGAAATGAAAGCTAGACTTGACGAAGCATAATAATATGCGGAATGCCGTCTTCGAGATAGGTTTCACCTTCTTGCACAAAACCGAAACTCTCGTAAAACACTTTTAAATACTGCTGCGCACCTATTTTAATAGGCCCCTTTCCATATAAATATTGCATTTCTTCGATTGCTTTCACCATTAGTGCCTGACCGAAGGCTTTTCCTCGCTCATCAGTGGCGGTAATCACCCTTCCGATAGACGCTTCGGTATAACTTACACCAGGCGGCAATAAACGAGCATAGGCGACTAACTTACTATTGTTATAGCCCATCAAATGATGTGCATATTTATCTTTTCCATCTGCATCCAAATAGGGGCAATTTTGTTCCACAATAAATACTTCTTGACGCAGTCGCATTAAGGCATAAAGCTCATCAACACTTAACTCTTGAAAAGATTTTAACGACCAATGAAATGAGTTCATGGTGTAAGAATAGCTACAACTTGTGAGTGCACAAAACAAAGTGTTTTTAAACACCGATTGTTCAACACATCTCCTTCAATGTAATCTTCCCCAATGGCAGTTACCACCACCTGTATAACCTCTTTACCATGAGTGATTTGAAGTTTGGTGCCGATTTGAATTTGCATATTTATCAGTTGTCAGTTGCCTGTTGTTAGACTAGTTTGGGTTCGGCACTTTGACTTCGGTCTTTCAACTATATTTTTTAGTCTTTGATCTTCAACCTCATTTACAGCCCCAAATCATACACCATTCTGGCTTGAATGCCTTTGGTCTTTTTGATGTATTCCATCGTTTTATAGACCTCATATTCTGCGCCTAATTGCTCACGCACCCAATTGGCTTTAGCATCACCGAAGCTTTCGGCAATCATTTCGCCAAAAGATTTTTCTTCCGGATAGTTCTTAGTTCTAAATTCTTTAAGGTTCGCTTTTTTAGCTGCGTAGGCAATAGCTTCATCCAATCCACCTAGCTCATCGACTAATCCGTTAGCAATACCTTGACGTCCGGTCCACACGTGACCTTGCGCAATCGTTTCAATGTAGGCCGTGTCTTTACCTCTTCCTTCGGCTACACGTTGCTTAAATTGGCGATAGGTTTTCTCTACGTTGCGCTGAGCTATTGCTGTTTCTTCTGCATCTAGCGGTTTCGTGATGCCTCCCAACACACCGTGCTTAGTAACTTCTACTTCATCAAAGGTGATACCCAACTTGTCTTTCAACAATTTCTGTGCATTTGGTAATAAACCAAATACACCTATGGAACCGGTAATAGTATTTGGTTTGGCAAAAATTCTATCTCCGGGAGCAGCAATGTAATAGCCTCCTGAAGCAGCTACGTCACCAAAAGAAACAACTAGCGGTTTAGCTTTTTGGGCTAACACCAACTCGCGCCACATGATATCTGATGCCATCGCGCTTCCACCGGGTGAATTTACACGCAAAACAATGGCTTTCACTTTTTCGTCTTCACGAACTTTACGGATAAGTTTTGCAAATTTATCTCCACCAATTTGACCCTCATCACCATCGCCATCCACGATTTCTCCTTCGGCATAAATCACAGCAATTTTGTTTTCTGATTTCAAGTCTTTTTTCAGGGTGCTAGCATACTTAACTAAGTCAATGGATGCCAAATCTTTCTTCTTCTCTGTACCTACCTTAGCTTTTAGTTTGTCTAGCAACTGGTCGTAATAAATCACACCATCAATCAATTTTAGCTCCTTTGCTTGCTCGGGTGTTTCGGCAGAAAGATTGTTGACGATCGTGTTCAACGCTGCCGTGTCTATTTTGCGTCCGGCTCCAACATCTTGTAAAAAATTGGCGTAAACATCGCCATACAAGCCCATCAATTGCTGACGGTTAGCTTCACTCATGTCGGTGCGCACGAAAGGCTCGATGGCACTTTTAAATTGTCCGCAGTGAAAATCTTGCACCTCAATACCCAACTTGTCAAACATACCCTTGTAGTACATAATCTCACGTCCAAATCCTTTCAACTCCACAATACCGTTCGGATTCAGATAAATCTGGTCAGCAGCAGTAGCTAAATAGTAAGATTTCTGCGATAAGATTTCGCCATAGCCGTACACAAACTTTCCGCTTTTTCTAAAGTCAATCAAAGCCTCGCGTATCACTTCCAATGTGGCGTAGCCGTTGTCATTAATCCCCAATTCGAGATAGATGCCTTTAATGTTATCGTCTGTCTTTGCTTTCGCAATACTCTCTTTAATTTCGGTGAGTCCGATGGCTTTCTTCGGCTTGAAATCGCCCGCACTAAAACCTGCAAAAGGATTTTCAGAAGTCTTTTCAGGTATCGCGTAATTCAAATCCAATTTTAATATTGAATTGGCTTCTACTTTAGCTTCTTTTTCCGAGGATGCAGCTCCGGCAATGCCCAGCAAAATCAAGAAACTAATAATGAAAAATAAGAATAGGCCAAGGATGGTAGCAAAAGTAAATTTGAAGAATTGTTTCATATAAGTTAGTTAAAATTTAGTGTATTGACGGGTCAAATAAATTAAAATTTTAGGTTTGCAATATAGCACTTCTATTATTATATGATTTTAGCTTACCTGCTTCTAGGGTCAAATATCGGCAATCGCCAAGAAAATATTGCTCATGCTCACCAGCTTCTCAATTTTCGATGCGGAAAAATAGAGCGAATGTCTTCCGTTTACGAAACCGCTGCATGGGGAAAAACAGACCAAGCTGCTTTTCTCAACCAAGCTATCGAGCTGCGCACAAAACTGCAAGAACATGACTTGCTGATTGCGCTTAAAAATATAGAACAACGAATTGGTCGCGAGCCGGGCGAAAAATGGGGACCGAGGTTAATTGATATCGATATTCTTTTTTTCGGAAACCTTGTTTTAGATTCTGATACTTTAAACATTCCTCATCCTTTTTTACATCAACGTAGGTTTACGCTAGCCCCACTAGCTGAGCTTATTCCCAGCTACAACCACCCATTATTAAACAAAACAATACAGGAGCTTTTAGATCAATGTCCCGACAATGCTGTAGTTAAAAAACTATAGTGTATCCTATTCCGGTTCTTTAGAATCATAATCTAACTTTCCACCCAAGTTTCGCATCTGCGCTTGAATTGTTGCTTGTCGGCCTCTTATGTAACCCGAAGGTTTTCCTGCATTAAATCTTCTTGGATTAGGCAAAACAGCGGCTATCAAAGCTGCCTCTGAAGCCGTAAGCTTAGCTGCAGAATGACCAAAATAATGCTGTGCCGCAGCTTCTGCACCATAGATACCATCTCCCATTTCAATCACGTTGAGGTACACCGTCATGATCCGCTCTTTGCTCCATAGCAATTCTATCAAGCCAGTGAAATACACCTCTAACCCTTTACGAACAAAACTACGAGCCGGAAACAAAAACGTGTTCTTAGCCGTTTGTTGCGAGATAGTCGAAGCACCTCTGATGCGTGGCTTCTTGCGTTTCTTTTGCTTTTCGTTGTGCTTTACGGCCTTCTCTATTGCCTCAAAGTCAAACCCATGGTGATACAAAAACCGCTGGTCTTCCGAAGCAACCACCGCCATCGGCAAATGGTGAGAAATCTCGTCTGCACTAACCCAGTCTTTCTCTAGCCTCACCTCTTTGCCATCTAGCTTCTGCTCCAAACAGCGCTGCACCATTAAGATAGTCAGCGGCACTGGCACAAATCGATACACCACCACAATACCCACTGAAAATAAAAAGCTGTACAAAACCACCTTCCATACAATCCGTCTTATCTTTTCAAACATGCCGTAAATATAAAAGTAGCGAAAGAATATTACTGGCTATTTAACGTATGATTCTACTAGAAAATAAATAGAATTCGAGAAAGAATAAATCAAATCTTTTAATCCCAATATGGGATAACTTGAACATTTAATAAGAAACTATATTACGACCTACCTATGTTTTGTCACCGAAAATTTTAAATTAAGTCATTACGCTCCCACTCAAATTCACTTTCTTTAACCATCTTTAACCCTACATTCAACATACTATTTTAATCAACTTCCGTTTATAACTAACAAAAAAATAGCTAATAGCATGCAAACCCCTTCCACCCTCGATCGCTTCAACAGCTGGGCAAGAAACTCCGTATCCCTTAAACTTGTTGCGATAGGTTTTCTAATTCTAATTCTCCTCATCCCATCATCAATGATTGACTCGCTCATCTATGAACGAATGAACCTAAGAGATGAAGCCACTGAAGAAGTAAGTTCTAAATGGGGCGGTCGCCAAACACTAGGCGGACCTGTTCTCACCATTCCTTATTACACTTATGTCAAAAACGATAAAGGTCAAACTGAAACTCAACTCGCCTACGCACACTTTTTGCCGGATAATCTTCAAATTGAAGGCCAACTTAGCCCGGAAAAACGATACAGAGGCATCTACGTTGTTGTTTTATACAATGCTAAACTGAAGGTCAAAGGCAGATTTGATGCCCTAAACTTTGATGCATTGCCACTTGGCAAAGAAAGTCTACGCTTACAAGATGCTTTCTTGAGTTTTCAAGTTACAGACATGAAAGGCATACGTGAAAATATTAAAGCCAGTATTGGAGGGAAAGACTATAACTTTGAGCCGGGTATATCGAGCCCCGACATTTTTGAATCAGGAATCAGCATTCCGTTTCCTATTACTGACAATCCAATTGGTGAATTTGCCTTTACGATTGACCTAAACGGTAGTTCGGAAATCAACTTCTTACCCTTTGGCAAGGAAACACAAGTTTCTTTAAGTTCAAATTGGGGAAATCCAAGTTTTGATGGTGCATTTTTGCCCGATAATCGCAGCGTGACTGAACAAGGGTTCACTGCTCAGTGGAGAGTGCTACAACTCAATCGAAACTACCCTCAACAAGGTATTGGTAATTTCATTGGTAATGCAAGTAGCTTCGGGGTGAAACTAAAACTCCCCGTTGACGAGTATCAGAAAACTACTCGCTCTGCCAAATATTGTATCATGTTTATCATCCTAACCTTTCTTACGTTTTTCTTTGTAGAGATACTCAACAAAAAACGCATACATGCCATTCAGTACTTATTGGTAGGTTTTGCCATTACGCTTTTCTATATTTTGTTGCTTTCCATGAGCGAACATATTAGTTTCGACTTATCCTACTGGGTGGCGGCAGGAATTATTCTATTGATGGTTACCTTCTACGCCAAATCCATCTTTCAATCTAACTTCCTCACTGGACTAACATTCTCTATACTAGGTATTCTTTACGCATTTTTTTACTCTTTATTACAATTGCAAGATTACGCCTTGTTGATGGGTAGCTTTGGTCTCTTGTTTATATTAGCAATAATAATGTACCTCACTCGAAAAATAGACTGGTACGCCTTTAGCACTGACGACAGCACTAAAGAATAACCTAAAACCAATACAATAAATATAGCAAAGGCGACCAATTGGTCGCCTTTGTAGCGAGGGGGGAGCTCGAATCCCCGACCTCAGCATTATG
>Ga0315903_10011464_pt1 | contig 10440 bp, 16 predicted proteins | sample LakEriMetagenome_7_FD_203524 | JGI IMG/M metagenome (GOLD analysis project Ga0315903, IMG submission 203524) | Freshwater fungal communities from buoy surface, Lake Erie, Ohio, United States - Buoy 2 MA119 | ecosystem: Environmental > Aquatic > Freshwater > Lake | place: USA: Lake Erie, Ohio... | reverse complement strand
GCAAAAGATTGGGCGCATTAGCACATCAGAGCTTCAGTCGTTCACTAAGCGCTGAAGAGAGTAACGTAGTAGAGGCTATTAACTCACCTAAGCTTCACTCATTATCTGAGCAGGAGTTTAGAGAGCTCATTGCTCAGGCTGCTGTGATTAATTCTATTAAAGCTTTACCTTCAGATATTGAAGTTACTCTGCTTCAGCAACTTACGCAAAATACGTATCGCACTACATCAATTAAAGACTGGCAGAATGCTTTTCTATTGAATGCAGTAGGTAAGGAATGGGAAAGGGTAGATGCCTACAACCTATTCAGCATCTCATTTATGGCTGATGTATTTAAGAAGTACGAAGAGTATAAGGCTAAGACATGGAGAGAGCTGAATAAAGCCCTTATCTTGCCTGAAGCTGAGCCAAGAGAATACACTCCTACTAATCCTATAGATGACTTGCATGCTGATGCAGAGAGGTATAAGAACGGAAAGCAAACATGGGTAGAGATATCTGCACCTTACAACTGCCAGCGCTTGTTCAGACAGGGCATTTATAAGAAGTCGGATTGGATGCCTGAAGTGTGGGAGCGCATGGATGACTTAGCCGAGCAGCGCATAGCACAACGGTGGAAAGATGCTAACAAGCTTCGCAACGAAGGCACTGAGCAGGACTTTATCAATGCTAAGAAGATAGAGCTCAGCCGAATAGTTTACATTGACATTATTAAACAACTTAACAAAGAGAAATCATGACAAGAGAAAGATTTCAAGAGCTTATCTATATTCATGAAGAGATAGATGATTTAAGAACTAAAATAGTAGACTTAACAAGAGCTAAAAAAAGAAAGCCTGAGCTTTACATACCTAAAGAATTTGGCTATTCAATTTCTATAGTTTACATCAGTAATGAAAATTATGAAAGCCTTATTGATTATGAAATTGAAAAATGCCAAGAGCAAATAGAAACATTAACTAAAGAATTTGAAAAATCATGATATCATTTCACAGAAGCATTAAATGCTATAGACTTTTTTACGGCTATAGCCAAGAATATCTCGCGTATAAATTAGGTATAGAGCAAAGTAATTACTGCCTCCGCGAGCAGGGCATAAGCAACTTTAAAGACCATGAGATTGAGATACTCAAAGATCTATTTAGAATAGAGATTCGGGAGGAGAAGCTGTGAGTAAGTACATTTACGATGAAGATGGTATCTGCACGAATGGAGATACTATGTACTATAAAGCTGGTGGAGTTTTAGCTCATTATGAAATAGCTAAGAATAAAAATGGTTATGCTCGCACATATCACATCCAGGGTATTAGCACATCTATCAGCAGGCCTTTATCTTGGGAAGAGGAAGATGTTAGCGCAACGAAAGAAGAGGCTGTAGCATTGGTTAAATCAGAGATGAAACAAGCTTTGTTAACTGCTAACTTTAATGGCCGATTTGATGGTATTCTTATGGCAATGGGTGAGATTGAAATGCCAGGTAAAGAGGTTGCTATTAAACCACAGCTTAGTTTATTTTAGTCATTTCTTCCACTAACTATAAGAGAGCTCAGCATTACGCTGGGCTTTTTTATTAATTTTAGCGTATGAATCTATTTAAAAAGAAAAAGGAAGTAGTAGATTTAAATGCGAAGCTGCTGCCTGAGTTATGCAGTACGTACATAGTTCAGTGGAACTATACCGATGATATCGGAATGGAAGCAACGTATGCCGATAACGTGCCTTTTATGTTTGATGCTCGCAAATGTGTGGGCATTCAAGCTGAAGTAGAGTTTAGAAGTGATGGAACTTACTACGTAGGCCAGCGCACAATAGCACTGATGCAGGGCATTGATAACGGAATAGTCATAGACGTGCCTTACAACGAATTCAAAAAGCACTTTCAGGAGCTTAAATCTAATATAATTACTAATGATTACATCATCTCGCGAGGGTAGAAACATCATCATAACAACGTGCAAGAGTGGGGATAAGTTCCTCATGATGTCAGATGTGCACTGGGATAATCCTCACTGCGACAGAAAACTACTCAAAGCTCACTTAGATAAATGCTTAGAAGAAAACATCTACTTCGCCATAAACGGAGACTTATTCTGTTGTATGATGGGGAAGTATGATCCACGTAGAAGCAAGCAAGATATTCGCCCGGAGCACAACGTGGCTAACTACTTAGATGCGCTTGTAAACACTGCAATAGATTGGTTTAAGCCATACGCTCACCTGATGGTGTTTGTTGGCTATGGTAATCATGAGACAGCCATCATTAAGAACTGTGAAACCGATTTAATAGAGCGCTTTGTTAGCGGATTAAACAGAGAAGCAGGCAGCAATGTATTAGTAGGCGGCTATGGTGGATGGTGGATTCATAGAGTCGCTAAAAATAAAACTACTGCTGTTGTATTCAAGACAAAGTACTACCATGGATCAGGTGGTGGTGGAGTAGTGACTAAGGGAGTTATTCAAAATAACCGAATGGGTGTGATGATAGATGGCGCTGATTGCATTTGGAGCGGTCACGTGCATGAACTTTACCATCACGCAGATATGGTGGAAGAGTTAGCCTTCGCTCACAATGGTGGTTACAGAATTAATATGCGCTATGTGCATCACATTAGAACAGCAAGCTATAAAGAAGAGTATGATGAAGGTTACATGGGCTTTCACGTAGAGCGTATGAGGCCTCCTAAACCTTTGGGCGCTTACTTAATGGAGCTGAACTTAGAGAGAGTAACTAAACCTATTGATAGTACGTACATTGTGCCTAACTTTGTACAATGGCGAGACAAATAGAGTATAATTTCAAGCCTCTAACAAGGCAAAGCGAGGCACTTAAATTTCTTTCAGTAGATTCAGATGTAGAAACAATTCTCTACGGAGGAGCAGCAGGCGGTGGAAAGACCATGCTTGGCTGTATGTGGCAGATTCTTAGGCGCTTAAAATACCCAGGTACACGTTCACTAATAGGCAGAGCCAAGTTAGACACGCTTAAAAAGACCACAATGGCTACCTTCTTTCAGGTGGCTAACGAGATAGGGCTGAAAGCAGGCGAAGATTTCATCTATAATCAGCAGAGCCACATCATTAAGTTCAGCAATGGCTCAGAGATAATCTTAGCCGATTTGTTTCTCTACCCATCTGATCCAATGATGACCGATTTAGGCGGCCTTGAGGTTACAGATGTATTTATTGACGAGGCAACTGAGATAACTGAAAAGGCTTACTCTATTGTTAGCTCACGTATAAGATACAAGCTTAACGAGTTCGGGCTTAAGCCTAAGATATTACTCACGTGCAATCCTTCGAAGGGATGGATATACAATCAATTCTACTTACCATACAAGAATCAGAATCTTCCTGAGCATAGAGCGTTTGTGCAAGCTCTACCTGGGGACAATTTGTACCTACCTGACAGCTATGTTACAAGCCTTACTCGTTTACCCGAAGCAGATAGAAAGCGCTTGCTTGAGGGAGATTGGGAATTTGATAACAGCAGTGATAGACTTTACATGTATGATGAATTAATCAGATGCTTTAGAGAGCCAATGAATGTAGGTGAGGGATATATCACTGCCGATATAGCTCGCTTGGGTAAAGATAGAACAGTGCTTTGTGTGTGGAAAGGCTTAAGCTGTATTGATATTGTAATACTGCGCCAAAAGAGACAGGATGAAGTTAAAGCAGAGATTCAGCGCCTAATGAATCAGCATGGCATTAGACTATCCAACGTGCTTGCAGATGCTGATGGGGTAGGTGGTGGCCTTGTAGATAGCCTTAGATGCAGAGAGTTTATGAACGGCAGTAAAGCTGTGAGAGGAACGCAGTACATGAACTTAAAAGCAGATTGCTACTTTAGACTTGGCGAGCTTATAGATAAGAATGAGATAACGCTACCAATTAAATGGCAAGAAGATATAGTTAAGGAGTTAGAATTGATTAGGCGAGTAGATCCTGATAAGGAAGGAAAGCTGCGAGTAACATCAAAAGATACTATCAGCCAGCGCACCGGTGGAATCTCTCCCGATATAGCAGATGCTATAATGATGCGAGCCTACTTTGAGCTAAATCGCAACTATACTAAGTACGCTTTTATCTAAACTAAAATAGGCCTGCACGTTTGCAAGCCTATCTCAGTAATCAATAATCATTGCTAAACCAAAAGCAAATTCTTAGGCCAAAGATATGGCGCTTAACTCTATGTGAATAAGTATGTGAATAAGATGTTGATTTAGATTAAGTTAATAGACTAATTTTGAGTCATGAAGAATGAGGAAGCCCTAATACAAGAGGCTGTTATTAAATACATTAACGCACAATATCCTAACTTACTTTATTGCGCTTCAGCTGGTGGTGTTCGTACGTCTATGAAGCAGGCAGTGAAGATGAAGAAAACAGGGTACGTTAAAGGCTTCCCTGACATCTTTATCTATAATGCTAAAGGCCCATTCTTTGGATTAGCTATAGAGATGAAAACAGCTAAGGGTGTTATGAGTCAATCTCAGAAAGAATGGCAAGCAAAATTAATTAACAACGGCTACCAAGCTGTTACATGCAAGAGCTTCGATGAGGCTAAAAAAGTTATAGATGACTACATGGCGCTCAGAAATAGATAAGTGCTATCCCGAATGGCGCAGAGTGGCAGCAACTGTTACTCGCCAAGACTTGGCCGATGAGCTGCTGCACGATACGCTGCTTAAAATATTGGAATCAGACAAAGATAAGTTACAAGATATTCACGATAGAGGCAAGCTTAACAATTACGTGAGCAATGCTATTAGACTCTCTGCACGATGCAGTAACAGCTCATTCAATTATACCCGGTTAAGATTTGAAAAGATACGCAATGATCTGAAAGATGATATTATAGACGATGTGAATAAGAGCGTAGGCATGCGATTAGAGAATGAGCAGTTAGATATCTTTATCAGTAGACTTCCATACTTTGAGAGAGAGCTATTCTTTCTTTACGCATTGGATGATTTCTCTTATCAGGAGTTAGCTAAAGAGACTGGTATACCTTTGAACTATCTTTACCGCACAATTAAGAAAGCGAAAACAACACTTAGAAATTCACTACAGATATGATGATAAACAGCACAGACTTTGAAGCTCGCGTTAAGGTATGCAAAGAGTGCCCTGTATACAATAAGCAGTTCGGTACTTGTGGGCCTCCTGTAAATGCAATTAATCCATTCAAGAAGCCTCACACTATTGGAGAGGTAACCTTTAAGCCTTGTGGCTGCCCTGTGGATCACTTAGCATCTTATGCAGCTACTGACTGCCCAGCTAAGCTATGGCCTGTAATTGAGGAGAAAGATTGGAAGATGCCAACGCTTGAGCACATTAGAGAGATTAGAAAGCGTGGAAGGTTAGCACCTGGTGAGATGGCTAAGCTGTTTAAACTGCGTAGAGAATATCTTGGTATTAGAGATGGTAAGAACTTCACAAGCTGCACTCCATGTATGAATGAACTGCTAAACAAATTAGAGAAGCAGTTAGAGGGAGACTTGGCTAAAGTAGAATCGGCTGAAGCATTAATTGAATTAACGCAAGTAGAGCTCACTCCTGAGCCAATAACAGAGGTAACTAATACACCACAAAAAAAACGAAGAGCTAAAAGAAAAAAACTATGACACTATTCATTATCTACTTAGTAGGCTTCCTACTTCATTTCACAATCCTATCTCTGAACGTTTACAGACATCAGAGGCACTTATCTAATTACCATTGGTATGCTTATGTGGGCATTGCTTTTACAGGCCTTGTATGGCTGCCTTTTTGGGTATACATCACAGTGCTACGTTTTAAACAACCTAAATAGTTTTCCACAATAGTATCTCGTAACATTTTTATACATAGATTTGTGACATGCGACATATTACTGTAAGATTTGATTTTAGGTTTAATACTGCTCTGGGGGTGTTGTCGCATGCACCTCTGGAGCTTTCTTATTTTAGATGAGTAACATCCATTACCTGAGTAAGTCAAAGCTCAGTAACCAATGACTACACTTGCATCATATCAATGCTTGGAACGAGTAACTACTCTTTTAAGAGTGAGGCAGTTTGTTTTTCTTGGGGGAGCTTTTTCTTTTCTTTCTTTTTCTTTTTACCTTTTTTCTTTTTCTTTCTTTTCTTTTGTTGATGTTAATTAACTATAGCTATAGCTTAGCTAATAAGCTAACTGCTTTAAGCTAATAGCTAAAGCTTATTACACTAATAATAGTACTAATCTTACTAAACTATTACTAATATTACTAATCTTAATTAAAAATGAGTGACAATAACTATAACTTTTTGAAGGCACAAGTGAAAATGTTTAATCCTAACTGGAGTGAGGCACAAGTAGATAAAGAATGTGAGCGCATCTTAAATGCAGGTGAGGGTGGAGAGGATGAGGGCTGCCTTTATTGTGGATCATGATATTGTGCCTCCTACTCAGAAATGAGCGCCACAGGAGAGCCCATTGGAGGTGAGAGCTACACTATTCCAATTAGCTGTATTAGATACTTAGGGACTGCTAATACAAAAATACCAAGCTAAAGTCGGGTATTAAATCTAAAAATATTGATATGCATAAACCAAGAATAAAAGAGATATACATGCTCACTAAGCAAGAATTGATAAATGGGATTTGTGATATTGAGGATTATGCTCCAATTATTGCAGGTTTAATTAGAGAGCAAGATTTTGAGGCTTGCGAAGGAATTAGATTGGCTGTTGCAGAATACGGAATAAGCTTAACAATACCCGAAGAAGAATGATATTAATACCAGCACAACTTGAAAGCGTAGGCACAAGAAAAGATAAGACTCTTAAACTTACTTTTGGCACTAACGAGCTCACACCGGCACAAGCAGCTGAGCTATTTGGCACAGCCAACCAATTCGGTTATTTAGCTTTTAAAGATGAGAGCTTCAGACGTGAAGAGTTAGATGCAGTAGAAAGCTTGAAATCAGAGTTGGAAGATACACTTAAGAAACCATCACAACGCTTGAGAGGTATAATGTTTAGAGTTTATGAGGCTGATAACGAAGGTTTTACTACATTTGCTAAATACTATGACTCTAAGATGGAGCAGTTAATAACACATTTTAAGAATAAGTTAGCGTAATGGAAGATTATTTGAAAGTATTAGAACATCATCACCAAGTAGAAACAGGGCACACTGATATAATTTATTTAGCTGCAGTCTATGGAATAAAAGACCACAACACAGCTTTGTTTATGGACATGCTAAGAGACATTTGCGTGAGAGCTGCTAAGGAATCTCCTGAGTATATTCAGAATAACTTTAATGAATTTTTAAATACAGGCTATGCAATCTCAGGAGCAGAAGAAGAGTGCCAAACTCAGAAGTAAAACAGAGCCAAACATGGAAGAAGACAAAGGACAAAATGTAACTATCAAAAAAGATGCTATGCTTCAGGCACTTACGGCTTCGCTGGGTAACGTAACTGAAGCGGCTGAGAAGATAGGCATAGCACGCAAGACTCATTACGAATGGCTCAAAGATGATGCTGAATATTCAGCCGCTGTAGCTTCGCTTAAGAATGTAGCTTTAGACTTCGCAGAGTCGCAGCTTAAGAAGCTGATGGAGGGAGCAGAGCGCCAGGCACTTACTCATGATGGTGAGGTAGTAACCATTAAGGATGCACCTAACACAAGCGCTGTGATATTCTACCTTAAGACACAAGGTAAGCAGAGAGGTTACATCGAAAGGCAGGAGCTGAGCACTGAGATTAAGAGTATTAACATAACCATAGACGGCACAAACATATGACACCAAAAGAAAAGGCAGAAGAGTTGTTTAATAAATTTGGACATGATGCTTTAAAAGAAGTAGATAATGTGTTAAAAAATATGTCTCTTCCCTTTGGATACATAGGTTATTCAAGCTATGTATATTTGAAAGAAGTTAAAAAAGAAATAGAAAAGCTATGAGCGACAAAATAATAAGCACTAAGTACAGTGATCAAACGCTCGGCACATACGTAGACTTCATGGCGGCAGGTGAAGATACTGTTAGTCAGATTCAAGCTATCACAGGCTTAAAGCGAGATGATATTAGAAAGATTGATGTCACACAAATTGAAAAAATTGTGACAGCCTACGCTAATGGTCTTAAGAATGATGAGAAGGTATTTAAGCAATTCATAGAGATAGATGGTATTAAGTTTGGATTTCATCCTAACCTTAAGAGCATGACCTTTGGAGAGTGGTTAGATTTGTCTGAATTAAGTAAGAACTTCCCTCACCAACTGCCTGAGCTTATGTGCATCTTATACCGACCTGTTACGGCTGAGATTAATATGCAGTACAAAATAGAAGATTATGACAGCGATGTGCATCTTAAGTATGCGCCTCAAATGAGGAAGATGAATTTAGCCAATGTGAATGCTGCGCTGCTTTTTTTTTCGACACTCAGAAACGATTTGCTGAACAATACACCCGCATATTTAGAGCAGGAGCTGGAGAGGCTGAAGAAGGAGATCAGTCAGTTAGCCGAAGAGGTGAAACATTAGCAAGTGTTTATCAATGGTGGCATGTTATCGAAGAGATGGCAGAGAGAGATGTAACTAAGTTCGATGCCATTACTAAAACAAGAGCTTCAACAATCTTCACTCATTTGACCTATGCGATGGACTACGCTAACAGCATGCAACAAAAGCTAACTTAATTTCCACTAATAGATATGAGCACAATCAATTATACTTATAACGTCATTGTAGATAGGTTTAGACAGTTCGCAGCAGGGCATTTCCAACTGCGTAGGTTTACGCATGGAGAGATTAGCCAGGCCGATTTAGAGAAAGAGGCAGAGTGGCCATGGCTGCACGTTAAGCCTCGCGCTATTAACTATTCACCTGGTACTCGTTCGTTTCAATTTGAGATATTCATTAGTGATCTGCCAAGAGACAAAGAAGATAAGACAGGCTACCAAGCAGAATCAATTACTGACTGCTCGCTTATCTTTCAAGACTTAATTAACGAGATATATTTGGGCAATATGTTTGGCTCAGATGCAGTGCTTACTCGCCCTGTAAATTCTGAGCCATTCGTTGAGCAATACACTCACACGCTAACAGGAGTTACAGGAACAATAGAGCTTAACTTAGATTACGATTGGAGCGCATGCAGCATTCCTGCGAGTTGGAACTACAACACTCCAACTGATTCGGGTAGTGATGGATGGGGAGCTTTGCAGTTCATTGAAAGCTTAGATCAGAATGGGGTATTCGTTAGCTTAGATGGAGACGTAGAAGCACCGGGTAACTCTTATTACTATGGTACTAATAGCAGTGGAGTAAAAGGATGGTATCAGCTCATTGACCAAGTGGGTATAACGTGCGAAGACTTACCTGAATGCGCTACCATCATCAGCATCGTTGATGATATCGCAGCGCTTCAGACTGATGTGACAGCACTACAGAGCGACGTTTCTTCTTTGGAGACAAACAAAGTACCTTACACAGGCGCAACAGGGAATGTTGACTTAGGCGAGTTCGAATTAAAAGCAGGGCAATTGTCTTTAGATACATCTCCAACAGGAACGGCAGCGGTTGGAACAACGCGATGGAATGATAGCATCGGTAGTTCAGAGACTACTTTAAAAGGTGGCTCAGTTATCTTAAAGAATGGGGTTGATTTGGTCGCTCGCGTAGTGAACAAAGTGACACCAAACACGACACTAACGAAGGCTGCTTATCAAGCGGTAAGAATCAGCGGTGCGCAAGGTCAGCGTTTAGCGGTAGCACTTGCACAAGCCAACAACGATACGAATAGCGCAGATACAATAGGTGTAGTTACTGAGACGATAGCAACGAATCAAGAAGGCTTCATAATGACTGTTGGAAATCTTGAGGAGATTAACACAACAGGAAGTCTGCAAGGTGAAACGTGGGCGGATGGAGACGTCTTGTATTTGTCTCCAACAACGGCGGGAGCAATTACCAACGTCAAGCCAACAGGAGCAACAGGACACATCGTTGTTATAGGATACGTTGAATACGCTCACGCTATTCACGGAAAGATTTACGTGAAGGTGATGAATGGGTGGGAGTTGGACGAGTTGCACAACGTGTACATTGACACTCCTGTCAACAACAACGTTCTAACTTACGAAAGTTCTACTTCTTTATGGAAAAATAAGACGGTTGCAACGGCTTTAGGTTATACTCCAGTTCCCGAAACGCGAACGCTCACGATTAACGGCACTACGCAAGATTTAAGTGCGAATAGAACATTCACAATCGCAACAGGCTTAACGATAGGCACAACACCAATAACAAGCGGTACTGTTGGCCGTGTGTTGTTTGAAGGAACGGGTAATGTGTTGCAGGAGAGTGCTAATTTCTTTTGGGACAATACCAATGGAAGATTAGGAATTGGAACAACAACACCAACACAAAAGTTGGAAGTTAATGGAGCAGTAAAAACAACCA
>Ga0315903_10011448_pt1 | contig 10448 bp, 7 predicted proteins | sample LakEriMetagenome_7_FD_203524 | JGI IMG/M metagenome (GOLD analysis project Ga0315903, IMG submission 203524) | Freshwater fungal communities from buoy surface, Lake Erie, Ohio, United States - Buoy 2 MA119 | ecosystem: Environmental > Aquatic > Freshwater > Lake | place: USA: Lake Erie, Ohio... | reverse complement strand
CGATTTCTTCAAATCGAAGCAGCACTCGATCGTCCAGTCGTCGAGCCTGATGCCGGACTCCCCCAACCTGCTCTTCACCAACGCCGGGATGAACCAGTTCGTCCCGATCTTCCTCGGCCAGACGAAGAGCCCCTACACCCCCGGCCGCGCCGCCGACACCCAGAAGTGCATCCGCGCGGGCGGCAAGCACAACGACCTCGAGGACGTCGGCCTGGACACCTACCACCACACCTTCTTCGAGATGCTGGGCAACTGGTCCTTCGGGGACTACTTCAAGCGCGAGGCCATCGACTTCGCCTGGGAGCTCATCACCGAGGTCTGGAAGTTCCCGAAGCACCGCCTCTACGCCACCGTCTACAAGCCGGACAAGTCCAAGGGCGACCCCTCCGAGTTCGACCAGGAGGCCTGGGACGTCTGGGCCGAGAAGTTCCGCGCCGCCGGCCTCGACCCGGCCATCCACATCGTCAACGGCAACAAGAAGGATAACTTCTGGATGATGGGCGAGACCGGCCCCTGCGGTCCCTGCACCGAACTCCACGTCGACCTCACCCCCGAAGGCGACACGAAGGGCACGCTCGTCAACGGCAGCGACGCCCGCTGCATGGAGATCTGGAACCTGGTCTTCATCCAGTTCAACGCCAACCCCGACGGCACGTTCAGCCCGCTCCCGGCCCGCCACGTCGACACGGGCATGGGCTTCGAACGCGTCAGCGGCATCATGCAGTGCACGAAGAACTTCAAGGACTTCTCCGGCGTGATCTCCAACTACGAGAGCGATGTCTTCACCCCGCTCTTCCGCCGCCTGGAGGAACTTTCCGGCAAGAAATACGGCTCCACCCTGCCCGCCGCCGGCTCGATCGGCGACACGCCGCAGGAGAAGGACGACGTGGCCTTCCGCGTCATCGCCGACCACATCCGCACGCTCTCGTTCGCGATCGCCGACGGCATCCAGCCCGGCAACTCCGACCGCAACTACGTCCTCCGCCGCATCCTGCGCCGCGCCGTCCGCTACGGCCGCACGCTCGGCCTGAAGAACGGCTTCTTCCACCAGCTCGTGGGCGTGCTCGCCGACACGATGGGCGACGTCTTCCCGGAGATCCGCGCCCGCCGCGCCGTCGTGGCCGACGTGATCCGCATCGAGGAAGAATCCTTCAACCGCACCCTCGACAAGGGCATCGCCCTCTTCGAGGACGAGGCCGGCAAGCTCAAGGCCGGCGGCGTCATCTCCGGCGCCATCGCCTTCCGCCTCTACGACGAGCAGGGCTTCCCGCTCGACCTCACCCAGCTCATGGCCCGCGAACGCGGCCTGACCGTCGACGGCGCCGGCTTCGAGAAGCTGATGGAGGAGCAGCGCAACCGCGCCCGCGCCGCGCAGAAGAAGGAGGTCATCACCCTCTCCGACATCGGCTCCGACCACCCGACGGCCTTCGTCGGCTACGACACCCTCGCCACGCCGGCCAAGGTCGCCCAGGTCGCCAAGATCAAGGACCGCGCCGCCGTCATCCTCGACAAGTCGCCCTGCTACGCCGAGATGGGCGGCCAGGTCGGCGACTCCGCGGTCATCACCCTCGGCGGCCGCCAGTGGCGCGTCACCGACACCCAGAAGTCCGGTCAGACCTGGCTGCACTTCCTCGACGGCGAGGACGCCCCGGAAACCGGCGCGACGGTCGAGGTCGCCGTCGACCAGGCCCGCCGCGACGCCATCCAGCGCCACCACACGGTGACGCACATCCTGCATTGGGCCCTCCATGAGGTCGTCTCCCAGGAAGCCTCCCAGAAGGGCTCCGCCGTCGACCCGACCAAGCTGACCTTCGACTTCAACGGCCAGGCGCTCACGCCGGGCCAGCTGGCCGACATCGAGAAGCTCGTCAACGAGCGCATCCTCGCCAACGACGCCGTGACGTGGAGCGAGGTGCCCTACGCCTCCGTGAAGGGCCGCCCCGACATCATGCAGTTCTTCGGCGACAAGTACGGCGACGCCGTGCGCGTCGTGCAGGTCGGCGGCCAGGCCGCCGCGCTGAACGGCTGGTCGATGGAGCTCTGCGCCGGCACGCATGTCCGCCGCACCGGCGAGATCGGCCTGTTCCGCATCGTCGGCGAGAACGCCATCGCCGCCGGCGTCCGCCGCATCGAGGCCGTCGCCGGCCTCGCCGGCTACGAGCGCGCCCGCGCCGACGCCGAGCTGCTGAAGTCGCTCGCGACCGCGACCAACACCCCGGTGGCCGACCTCCTCAAGCGCCTCGAGCAGGTCATGGAGCAGTCCGCCGCCCTCGAGAAGAAACTCAAGGTCTACCGCGACAAGGAATCCTCGCAGCTGGCCGACACCCTCGCCGCCAAGGCCGCCGACCGCGCGGGCCTGAAGTACGTCGTCGCGCAGGTGAGCGCCGAGACGCCGAACGATCTCCGCGACCTCGGCGCCAAGGTGGCCGGCAAGGTCGGCCCGTCCGCCGTCGTCGTCCTCGCCGCCGTCTTCGGCGACAAGGTCTCCCTCGTCGCGAACTGCGGCGCCGACGCCGTGAAGGCCGGCAAGGCCGCGGGCAAGATCGTCACCGACGCCTGCGGCAAGCTGGGCGGCAAGGGCGGCGGCAAGCCCGACGCCGCGATGGGCGGCGGCACCGATGTCTCCAAGGTCGCCGAGGCCCTCGCCTCGGTGGCCTAAGGATCAGCGCGCGCTCGCCGTCAGGTCGTCCGCGGTATCGAACCGGCCATCCGGGCCGGCGGAGCGAACCTCCGTCCCGCCTAGCCGGTCGAAGGTCACCCGGAGCTCGCGGTTCCAGGCGTCGTAGACCTTGCCGTTCTGCACATACTCCGCCGGCAACGCCAACTGGGCGACCTTCGGAAAAGCCCGCCGACGGGCCTCCACGGTCGGAGGCGGAATGCCCCGCCGGACGGGCAAGGCGGCGGCGAGGCGATCCAGCGCTTCCCGGGTGGCGTTGGTTCGGCCGAGTTCGTCCAGCCGATCCTTGAGCATCAGGATGACCGCGACCGAAATCGCGATGCCACCTACCCCGAGGATCCAGAGGAGGAGATGCTTGCGGAGGTCGGCCCAGCCCATGCTCCGAGATTGAACCCTCCCTCCCTCACCGCAAGCCCACAGGGTGGACTTGCCCCCCGTCCACGACGGCCTATCAAGGCTGCATGCGCCTTCTCGCCACCTTGCTCCTCTCCGCCCTGACGCTGAGTTTCCCCGCCCAAGCGCAGGCGGGCGACTACGCCCACACCGATGGCTCGGCAAACGTGACGACCCGCGTGCAGCGCGTGCAGGTGGAAGTCGAGGCTGACTTCCTCGGCGCGACCGTTGAACTCTCGGTCAAAGGCAAGGATCGCGCCGCGGTCGACGCGCGCCTCGAGGCCATCCTCGGCACCTTGCGCAAGCGCTTCGAGGGCCAGGACGGCTGGGAAGCCCGGGAACTTGACCGCACCTTCGCCGCTCCGGTCCGGAAGAGCGGGAGCAAGTCCGGCTTCATCAGCCTGGGCGACGACGAGGACCTGAAGGCGGACGCCCCGGTGGTGGCGACGGCCCGCTACGCCCTGCGCGGGCCGGCCGAGAACGGCCTGAAGACCGTCGAAATCCTCCGGGCCAAGTCCAGCGACCTCGTCGACCCCAAGAACGAGGACGAACGTTGCCGCATCAGCCCGATCGCCTACGGCCTCGCCTCCGCGAACGATCGACGCGACGAACTCCTCGACCAGATCAAGGAAGACGTCGCCAACGCCAAGGGCCACCTCCCCGAAGGCGAGATGCGCCTCGAGATCGACGGGCTCGCGGACCCCGTCCAAGTCCGCCACCTGGGCGGCAACCGCTTCGTCGTCTGGATGAACTACAAGCTCCGCTTCACCAGCCCGAAGCCGGAAAAATCCGCCAAATAAGGGCTCCGACCCCCGCCCGGCTGGCTTGTCCTTGCCCTTTCCCTCGGGCCGGGTAGTCGTCATCCATGGCCATCCGCCGCCTCGCGCTCGTCGTCAATCGCACCAAGTCCGGTGTCGAGGAGATCGTCCGCGCGGTGCAGGAAGCCACCACCGAAGCCGGCGTCCAGCTGGTCATCGCCGACACCTGGCCGGTCGACCGCGCCACCCTCCGCGGGGCCGACGCCTGCTGCGTGGTCGGCGGCGACGGCACCTTCCTCGGAGTCGCCGAGCCGGCCGCCCTCGAAGGCGTGCCACTCTTCGGCATCAACCGCGGCAAGCTCGGCTTCCTCGCGGCCTACCCCGAGGAGGACGTCCGCGCGTCGCTCCGCTCCGTCCTCGCCGGGGACTACCGCCGCGAGAACCGCGCCCTGCTCGAGGTGCGCTTCGCCGACGGGAGCTTCACCCTCGCGCTCAACGACGTGGTCCTGAAGACCCGCGACGTCTTCCGGATGGGCCGCTTCGCCGTGCGCGCCGACGGGGCCCGCGTCAACGAGTACCGGGCCGACGGGCTGATCCTCGCGACCCCGACCGGCACTTCGGCCTACAACCTCGCCGCCGGCGGCCCCTTGGTCGACCCCGCCGCCTCGGTCATCGCGCTGACGCCGATCTGCGCCCACACGCTCTCCAACCGCTCGGTGATCTTCGACGGCGAAACGGAGCTGGAAATCGCCAGCGAGGACGTGGCCCAGCTCGGCCTCTCCGTGGACGGCCGCCCGACCCTCGAGGCCCAAGGCCGCCTACCCCTCGGCATCCGCACCGCCAAGGTCCAGCTCGGCCTGCTGCGCCCCAAGACACTGACCCACTTCGACGTGCTCCGCAGCAAGTTGAAGTGGTCGTAAGCGGAGAAAGGGAAACCAGAAGGGACAGGGTCAGGGCAAGGGAAAGGAGACCTAGCCGAGGCAGGCCTTCATCAGGTTGATGAGTGCCGATGTTTTACTGACCCTGCCCCTCCCCCTGACCCTACTGACACTCCCTGATTCCTCCCCACCCCCAATCCCCTTGTCTTTCCGCCTTCACCACACTTTATCCCCTTTTCGATGCTGACGATCGCCAATGTCTCCAAGTCCTACGGGCCCCGCACCTTGTTCGCGGAGGTCTCGCTGAACATCGCGCGGACGGATCGCCTCGGCCTCGTCGGCGCCAACGGGGCCGGCAAGTCCACCCTCTTCAACATCATCCTCGGCAAGGACAACCCCGACGAGGGCCTGATCGAATGGGAACGCGGCGCGAACTTCGGCTTCCTGCCGCAGGAGAGCGCCCCTGTCGGCGACGAGACGATCCTGCAGATCGCGACGAGCGGCGGCAAACTCGAGCCCGAGAACGACGACGATTGGGACATCGACTACACCCTCGAACCGCGCGCCAAGAAGATCCTCGCCGGCCTCGGCTTCCGCGAGACGGACCACGACAAGCTGGCCAAGACGTTCTCCGGCGGCTGGGTCATGCGCGCCCACCTCGCCCGCCTGCTGGTCAGCGAGCCGACCCTCCTCCTCCTCGACGAACCGACCAACCACCTCGACCTCGAGGCCCTGCTCTGGTTCCAGGACTACCTGACGCGCTACCCCGGCGGCCTCGTCGTCATCTCCCACGACCGCGCCTTCCTCAACGCCTTGTGCACGGGCATGATCGAGCTCCGCGGCCAGCGCCTGCACGAGTACACCGGCAACTACGACGACTTCCTCGTCGAGCGCGTGGCCCGCAAGGAACGCCAGCAGGCGATGTTCAAGAACCAACAGCGCGAGATCGCCCACCTGCAGACGTTCGTCGACCGGTTCGGCGCCAAGGCGTCGATGGCCTCCCGCGCGAAGTCCAAGGAGAAGCAGATCGCCCGCCTCGAGGAGGTCGCGATCGACGAGCCCGAGGACGACCTGAAGAAGATCCAGTTCCGCTTCCCGCAGCCCCCGCGCTCCGGCCTCAAGGTGATGAAGCTCGAGCACGTGCGGCAGTCCTACGGGGACCACGTGGTCTACCAGGACCTGAACTTCGAATGCGAACGCGGCCAGCGCACCGTGCTCGTCGGTCCCAACGGCGCCGGCAAATCCACGCTCCTCAAGATCCTCGCCGGCGTGATCCCGATCAACGGGGGCCTGCGCGAGGAAGGCGGCAACGTCATCACGGGCTACTTCGCCCAGAACCGCGTCGACAACCTCAACCCGAAGCTGACCGTCCTCGAGAACGTGATGGAGCTGCGCACCAACGAGAACCAGCTCACCGAGCAGCAGGCCCGCGGCATGCTCGGCACCTTCCTCTTCCGCAAGGACGACGTGCACAAGAAGGTCTCGGTGCTGTCCGGCGGGGAGAAGTCCCGCCTCGCGTTGGTCAAGCTGCTGATCAACCCGCCGAACTTCCTGCTCATGGACGAGCCGACGACGCACCTCGACATCATGTCGATCGACGCGCTCATCGCCGCCCTGCAGACCTACGAAGGCACGCTCTTCTTCGTGAGCCACGACGTGCACTTCATCCGCCAGATCGCCAAGACCGTGCTGCACGTCCACTCCGGCCGCCTGACGCCCTACGCGGGCGACTACGCCTACTACTTGGAGAAGTCCAAGGCCGGCAACGAGCGCGCCGCCCTCACCGCCGGCTTCACCGATGGCCGCCCCAAGCAGGCCGAGGCCCCGAAGGCCGAGAAGGCGCCCGCCGCCGCCCCGACCAAGCTCTCCGGCTCCGACCTCCGCAAACTCGAGAAGGAAGTGGCCCGCCTGGAACAGCTCGTCGCCGACCTCGAGGCCAAACAGGCCAAGCTGACCACCGAGCTCGCCGACCCGGCGACCTATTCGCAAGGCGCCAAGGTCCAGCAGCTCAACGCCGACCTGAAGGCCACGACCGACGCCCTCCACGCGGCCTCGGCCGACTGGGAGAAGGCCGCGCAGAAGCTGACGGACGCCAAAGGCGCCTAAGGTCAAGGGGTTGGCGGATAGCGGTTGGCGGTCGGAAACGAAGCCACCCCACTGTCCCGCCGGACTTACCCTTGTTTGAATTCGGCATTCCTGGATCCATCCGCCAACCGCTGACCGCTAACCGCAGCGGCCTGATCCGTCCGCATTCCTTTCTGGCGCTCGGGGAACCCTTCCCCTACACCCCTGTCCTTACCTGACCCCCATGCGTTCCCTCCCCCGCACCCTCGCGACGCTCTGCCTGCTGGCGCTCGCCCTGCCCTCCGCCCTCGCCCATACCGCCGGCGAGGAGCTCGCCTCCTCCGCCCAGGCCTTCCTCGGCTCGCTTTCGGCCGAGCAGAAAGCCCAGGCGACCTTCAAGTTCGACGACGCCGAGCGGACGAACTGGATCTTCGTGCCGGCCGCCCGCAAGGGTCTCCCGCTCAAGGCCATGAATCCGGGCCAGCGCCACTTTGCGCAGGCCATCCTCTCCGTCGCCCTGAGCGGCCGCGGCCACATGAAGGCCGAGTCGATCATGGCCCTCGAACAGGTGCTGCTCGAGCTGGAGAAAGGCTCCGGCCCCCTGCGCGACGCCGAGAACTACTTCGTGTCGATCTTCGGGACGCCCGACGCCAAGGGCACCTGGGGCTTCCGCTGGGAAGGCCACCACCTCTCGCTGAACTTCACGCTGGTCGACGGCGAGCTGGTGAGCTCCACCCCGTCGTTCTTCGCGAGCAACCCGGGCAAGATCAAGGAAGGCCAGCCCGGCCCCGTCGGTTTCGAGCTGCTGAAGTTCGAGGACGACCTGGGTCGCGAACTCGCCAAGTCGCTGACCGCGGAACAGCGCAAGAAGGCCTTCCTCGCCAAGGACCCCTTCAAGGACATCCTCACCGGCAACAAGCAGCGCGCCAACGGCATCATCAAGCACCAGGGCATCCCGGCGACCGAACTCAACGAGGCCCAGCGCCGGACCCTCGGCCGGTTGGTCTTCGAATACGTGAGCCGCACGCGTCCGGACTTCGCGGCCAAGGAACTGAAGGCCATCGAAGCCGTGAAGGAGTCGCTAGTGTTCGCCTGGAATGGCGGCCTCGAGGTCGGCGAGCCCCACTACTACAGCATCCAGGGGCCCACCTTCCTCTTCGAACTCGTGAACTTCCAGGGCGGCGCCAACCACGTGCACGCCTCCTGGCGCGACCTCAAGAAGGACTTCGCCTACGACCCGCTGGCGGAGCACGCCAAGGAACACGCCGCCGGCAAGTAAGCGGCCAACGATGAACCCCGGGCGACCGGGGTTTTTTGTTTCAAGCGGTTGGCGGTTTGTGGTTGGCGGTTGGCGGTGAGGAAAAACGCAAAGTGGGACCGTAAAACGGATCATGGGCTGCGACCTGTCTTTAGGTGGGGCTGACCGCCGCATTTGGGCATGACTTTCAGGTCTTGGGTCCCCACCATCAGTTAGCTGGTTCGGGTATTCAGATTGGTGTGCAGATTCCGGGTCTGGACCTGCACCTTGCGCGCGAGACCGGCGAGCGGCGACCCGCTTCCAAACGCCAACCGCAAACCACCAACCGCTTTCCGCCCTACTTCATCCCCTTCCACGCTTCCATCGTCTCCCTCAGGAGCGCCTTCGGCTCCATCTTGATGGCATAACCTTGGAAGCCGAAGGGGCCGCGATAACCGGCGGCGCGGGCCTTCGCCACGAAGGTCTTCACGTCGTACGTACCGCGACCGAGGGGCTGGATCAGCTTATCCCAACCGAGTTTGCAGGTATCGCCGCCGTCGGCCCCGTTGATCGTGATGAAGTTCAGGCGAGGCAACGCGGCCTTGATCACCGGGACTGGATCACGCTCAGCCCCTTCGACCTTGAGCCAATGGCAAAGGTTGAAGGTGACGCCGAGGTCGGGGTCGTCGACGGCGTTCGCCACGCGCAGACAAGCATCCACGCTGTCGGCCCAGAAACCAGCGTGCGGGTAGAGCGAGAGTTTCACCCGCTTGGCCCTGGCCAACACCAGCGCCTGCTTCAGGGCCGGGACGACGACGGTGTCGCCGGTGGTCGGTCCGGCCTTCAGTCCCACGGGCAAACGGACCTGCTGGATGCCGAGCCACAAGGTGGCCTCGAGCCCTTCGAGCGCCTGGATGGCCTGGACGAGGTCGGCGGGAAGCTCCGTCGCGTCCTGCGCGAACTTCGTGACGTGGTAGGCGTTGACGAAAGCCACGCGGCGTTTGCCCAACTCCGCGGCGAAGGCCTTCGCGGTCGCGGGCCGGCCACCAAAACCATCGTAGCCGAGTTCCGCGAGCACGGCGGCGGCTTCGGCGGGGGCCTGGCGCGCGGCGGTGTCCATGGCGAAGAAACGGACGGGTTCGGCGGCGCCGGCGGCGGCGGCGAGGAACAGGACGAGCAGCGACCGGAATTTCATGGCTTCACGACCACGCCGGCCGCCCGAAGTTCCTCGAGAAACGCCGCGGGCGACCGCGGGCTGACGAGGAAATTGCGGAAAAGGCCGGTGCGCCGACGGAGCAGCACGAGGCGGCGCGGGTTCACGGTGTTCGTCCAATGCTCATTCCAAAAGGCCCAGTCCTGCGCCGCGTATTCGAGGTCGGCCAAGGCGAGCCGGCGGGCCGTCCACCCGTAGAAGCGCACGCGCACATGCGTCGCATCGACCGTGAACGTCATGCCGACGAAGATCGCGTGCAGGAGCCCGGCTAGGACGAGGAGCCCGCCGAGCAACGGGAGCAGGTGCAGAAAGACCTCCATTTATCGTCGATTTAAGCCGAGACCCGCGGGGACTTAAACCCCAAAGCAACCCGACGCTTGTCTCCCGGCCCCCGGTCGATTGCCTTGGGGCATGGCCCGCCCGCCCAAGTTCCTCAACACGAACGCCCACTGGGGCGCCGTGGGGGTGCGTACGCTCCGCCGCTGCGGGTTGACGCATGTGGTGATCTCGCCGGGCTCCCGCTCGACTCCGCTCGCCCACGCCTTCGCCGCCCACGGGGAATTCAAGGTCACCGTCGCGCTCGACGAACGTTCCGCCGGCTTCATCGCGCTGGGCATCGCCAAGGCCACCCGCCGTCCGGCCGTCCTGCTCTGCACGTCGGGCACCGCCGGCGCCAACTACCTGCCCGCCGTGGTCGAGGCACGCCTCTCGGCGACCCCGCTGCTCGTGCTGACCGCCGACCGCCCTCCGGAACTGCGCGAATGCCACTCCGGGCAGACCATCCCCCAGAACGGCCTTTTCGGTGCCTTCCCCGTCTGGGCGGCCGAGGCCGCCGTGCCCGGAACCGGACTCGAACTCCTTCGCCACTGGCGCCAGCTCCTGGTGGACGCCTGGCAGCGTGCCCAAGGCCCCCTGGCGGGCCCGGTGCACCTCAACCTGCCCTTCCGGGACCCTCTACCGCCCTCCCAGCCTGAAAAAGGCTTCCAGGCCCCGCCAGGCCTCGATCTCGAGGCCTTCACGACCTTGCCGGCCGCCGGGCAAGTCCAGCCGACGCTGACCCCGGCCGTGGTGGCCGGCCTCCTCCCCGGCACCGAGCGGGGTGCGATCGTCGTGGGTCCGCATGCCTTCGCCGACCGCCACGAGAGCGCCCGGGCCCTGCAGGAGCTCTCCCAGCTGACCGGCTGGCCGATCCTGGCCGACGGTGCCGGCACCCTCCGCGGTGACCTGG
>Ga0315903_10011446_pt1 | contig 10449 bp, 8 predicted proteins | sample LakEriMetagenome_7_FD_203524 | JGI IMG/M metagenome (GOLD analysis project Ga0315903, IMG submission 203524) | Freshwater fungal communities from buoy surface, Lake Erie, Ohio, United States - Buoy 2 MA119 | ecosystem: Environmental > Aquatic > Freshwater > Lake | place: USA: Lake Erie, Ohio... | reverse complement strand
AAGGCGTTAAGCCGCTGCACTACAAAAAAACGTTACGTATTACCGATAGAAAAGAAGCCATCAAAGCAGCAATAAGCTTAGCCGCCAAGGGTGATATCATTTTAATAGCCGGTAAAGGACATGAAACCTATCAGGAGTTAAACGGAGTGAAGTATCCATTTGACGATAAGAAAGTAGTACAAGAAATGTTTCCATTAATGCACGAATAAAAAAATAACACCCTATGCTATACTATTTATTTAATTACCTGGATAAGCAGCTTGACATACCCGGTACGGGTGCATTTCAGTATTTATCTTTTAGAGCTGCACTGGCTATCATCCTATCGCTAGTTATAACTATGGTGTTTGGCAAAACATTAATAGGTTGGCTGCGCAACTTACAGGTAGCCGAAACAGTAAGAAATTTGGGGTTAGAAGGCGAGAAACAAAAGCAAGGAACTCCAACGATGGGTGGGTTAATCATACTGGCAGCTATATTGATTCCGACTCTGTTATTTGCCCGCATCGAAAACGTATATATCCTGTTAATGGTTGTGTCCACCATTTGGCTGGGATTTATTGGATTTATTGATGATTACATAAAAGTTTTCAGAAAGAACAAGGAGGGCCTTGCAGGTCGTTTCAAAATACTGGGACAGGTAGGATTAGGTGTGATAGTGGCTACTACCCTATACTACAACCAAAATGTAAAAACACGCGTGCTGTATAAACCCGGTGAAGTAACCACAGAGTTTATTGAAAAGGAGCATTTGCATCCTGAGTTGCTCGATAATCAACTGGTGGTAACAAAAGATATTCACTCTACAGTCACCACCATTCCATTCTTCAAGCAATCGGAATTTGACTATGCCGACTTGCTGAAATTTATGGGAGAAAATTACAAAGACTACAACTACTGGATTTATCTGTTGGTCGTTATTTTCATCATTACAGCAGTGTCGAACGGGGCTAATATAACCGATGGTATTGATGGACTTGCAGCCGGCACATCAGCTATTATTGGTGTCACACTTGGTGTATTTGCGTATGTATCGGGCAACGTTATCTTCTCCAAGTACCTTCATATAATGTATATACCGCATCTGGGCGAGCTTGTCATATTTGCCGGTGCGTTTGTAGGTGCCTGCATTGGCTTCTTATGGTACAATGCCTACCCTGCTCAAGTATTTATGGGCGATACAGGAAGCTTGGCACTTGGCGGTATCATCGCTTCTTTCTCGCTGATGGTGCGCAAAGAGCTTCTCATACCTATTCTATGTGGCATTTTCCTAATCGAAAATCTGTCGGTAATTCTTCAGGTATATTACTTTAAGTATCAAAAACGAAAACATGGAATTGAATACGCACGTGAGCACAGATTATTCAAAATGTCGCCTCTGCACCACCACTACCAAAAGAGCGGATACCATGAAGCAAAAATTGTAACACGATTCTGGATTATAGGAATTATGCTGGCCATTATCACCATCATTACACTTAAAGTACGCTAGTTGCATGAGCAGACGAATAGTCATATTAGGTAGCGGAGAAAGCGGAACAGGTGCAGCCTTGCTGGCACACAGCAAGGGGTATGATGTATTTGTATCGGATATGGGTACAATTAGCGATGCCTATAAAAAGGAACTAATTAGTGCAGGTATTGCATTTGAAGAAGGAAAACATACAGTAGCTGAAATACTAAATGCTGATGAAATTATTAAAAGTCCGGGTATTCCGCATAGCATTGATATCGTTCAGCAAGCCCTGCATAAATATATTCCTGTGCTATCAGAAATAGAATTTGCGGCACGCTACAGCAATGGAAAAAAAATATGTGTGACCGGAACCAACGGTAAAACTACAACCACATCTCTTATTTACCACATGCTAAAAACAGCCGGATTCAATGCAGCTATTGGTGGGAATATTGGAACAAGTTTTGCCCGATTGGTATTGACCGGTGAATACGATTACTACGTGCTGGAGCTAAGTAGTTTTCAACTGGACGACATGTATAGGTTTAAAGCCGATATAGCAGTACTCACCAATATTACACCCGACCATCTGGATCGTTATGACTACAAACTGGAAAACTATGTAGCGGCTAAGTTCCGCGTTACCCAAAATCAATCAGATAAGGATGTATTTATTTACTGTGCTGACGATGCACTGACAACAGACAATTTACACCGTATAAAAGGAGAAGCAACAACATACTCCTTTGCGTACGATAGAATAAACATACCCGGTGCATGGATTGCCGAGGGTGAATTTCATGTACAACTAACTAATCAAGAAAATTTAAATTCAAAAATCATGTATAGTAACGAACTATCGCTTAAAGGCCGTCACAACGGCTACAACTCAATGGCAGCAGCCATCATTGGTCAGGTGCTCAACATACGTAAAGAAACCATCCGCGAAAGCATGATGAGTTTTCAGAATGTGGAACACAGACTAGAACATGTCATCACCATTGCAGGTGTTGAGTACATCAATGACTCGAAAGCTACCAATGTAAATTCGGCATGGTATGCACTGGAAAGTATGGAAAAGCCTGTTATATGGATAGCAGGTGGAGTGGACAAAGGCAACGACTATTCCCTGCTGAAGCCTTTGGTAAAGGAAAAGGTACGCATTATCGTTTGCATGGGAATTGATAACCGTAAAATTCATGAAGCATTCGGCAGTGATGTGGATATGATTGTCAATACCACATCGGCTAAGGAAGCAGTGCACGTTGCACAGAAACTGGCGCGTGGTGGCGAAGCCGTTTTGTTATCTCCGGCTTGTGCTTCGTTCGATTTGTTTAAAAATTATGAAGACCGCGGCAGGCAGTTTAAGCTGGCGGTGCGCGAACTTTAATTAACATACATAGTGAGCATCTGGGAACGAATAAAACCTAAAGGCGATATGCTGATGTGGGGCATCATTTTTGCCCTGTCGGTATGGGGCTTGTTGGCTATTTACAGCTCTACAGGTGCACTGGCTTATAAGAAAGAGGGAGGCATTGTAGAAATTTATTTGCTGCAGCAAATGGCATTGCTAGGCACAGGTTTCTTGGTCATGTTTTACATACACAGCATTCACTACCGCTACTTCCTAAGTATTTCCAAATTGCTCATTTGGTTTACCTATGCACTGCTCATTTATACATTGATTTTTGGAATAGAAATAAACGGTGCACGCAGGTGGGTAAATATACTGGGCATAACCTTTCAAAGTTCAGATTTGGCGAAGCTGGCTATTGTCATGTTTGTAACACGTGAACTATCGCGCAAGCAGGATACTATACATGATTTTAAGAAAACATTTTTACCCATTTTAGGTCACATATCCGCTGTTTGCTTTCTTATTGCTCCCGAAAATTTATCTACAGCACTTGTTCTTTTTCTTACGTGTATGCTCATTCTTTTTATAGGCAGGGTGAAGATTAAGCATCTGGCCCTGATTGCAGCAGGTGTGGCGCTTATTGGCGGATTGATGTTTATGGTACTTTTTCTGACACCTGAAAGTGTATTGCAAAATGCAGGACGTATGCTTACCTGGAAAAACAGGATAGAATCTTTTGGTAAAGCGGAAACTGATCCTGATAAAAGTTATCAAAACGATCATGCAAAAATAGCTATAGCAACAGGAGGCGTGTTCGGTAAATTTCCGGGTAACAGTACAGAACGAAACTTTTTACCTGAAGCTTACTCCGACTTTATTTATGCAATTATTGCAGAAGAATACGGATTAATTGGTGCCGTAATCATGCTCATGCTATACCTGCTTTTTTTGTACCGTGCGGTTCGCATCATTTTAAAAAGTCCGAAAGCATTCGGTGCGCTTATAGCCATTGGGTTAAGCTTTTCACTGGTATTACAGGCTCTTATTAATATGGCTGTTGCGGTAAATCTTTTTCCGGTAACCGGCCTTACACTTCCACTGGTAAGCAAAGGAGGCACATCCATATTATTGACATCGGTTGCTTTTGGGGTGATTATGAGCGTTAGCAGATATGTAGAATACGAAGAATCAGAAAACGATAGCGAAACACAACACGTTAAACCATCTGTAGAGGTCAAATGAGAAATCGTGCATTAAAAATAATTATTAGCGGTGGCGGTACAGGAGGCCATATCTACCCCGCTGTGGCTGTAGCTCAGGAAATACAGAGGAGGTATCCTGATGCAGATATACTGTTTGTGGGTGCTAGCGACCGTATGGAAATGGAAAAAGTTCCAAAAGCCGGATTTAAAATAGTTGGCCTATGGATCAGCGGAATTCAGCGTTCATTGAGTTATAGAAACCTCCTTTGGCCACTAAAAGTAATTGTCAGCGTGCTTAAATCGCTGCGTATACTGGTTCAGTTTAAACCCGATGCATGTATAGGTTTTGGCGGTTATGCAAGCGGTGCTTTGTTGTTTGCAGCCACGCTTAAAAAAATACCCACGCTTATTCACGAACAAAATTCATACGCAGGAATTACCAATAAACTATTGCGTAAGCGTGTAAATCGAATATGTGTTGCATACGATGGTATGGAGCGATTTTTTCCATCGGATAAACTGGTACATACCGGAAATCCGGTTCGAAAAGATGTGGTAAACTGCTCACATGTGCGTGATGAAGCATTCAAACATTTTAAGCTGGATGCAGCTAAAAAAACCATACTCATTATTGGGGGAAGTTTAGGAGCACGAACTATCAATGAAAGTATAAGTCGCTCGCTGGAGGCCTATTCAAAAGCCGGTGTTCAACTAATTTGGCAAACAGGTAAAACCTATTTTGCAACAGCTAAAAAGTCGGAGTCCGCTAGCGTCCGTGTATATGACTTTATTTATGAAATGAACCTTGCTTATGCTGCAGCCGATATGGTGATATCGCGTGCCGGTGCATTAAGTATTGCCGAGCTGGCATTGGTAAAGAAACCTGTTATACTCGTTCCTTCGCCCAATGTAGCTGAAGATCATCAGACTAAAAATGCACAAGCCCTGGTGAGTAAACAGGCAGCATTGATGGTGGCTGATAAAGACGCGCACGCACAATTGGCAGATACTGCATTAAACTTATTGCGTGACACTGCACTGCAGCAACAATTGGCATTAACTATTTCGTCATTTGCCATAAGTGATGCTGCCGAACGTATAACAGATGTTTTGGAAAACATTTTAACCAAGAAAGCACCATGAGTATACGGTTTGAACATATCACCTGCGCCTATTTTCTGGGTATTGGTGGCATTGGTATGAGTGCCATAGCACGCTACCTGAATGCTAAAGGCATTCGTGTGCTTGGGTATGATAAAACCGAAACCGATTTAACCCGGCAACTGTCCGAAGAAGGTATACACGTTCACTATCAGGATCTGGGAGAAGAGGTACTAAAAATGCTTGATGACACAACGCACACAATGGTTGTATTAACACCTGCCATACCTCAAAATCATACCGAGTGGCAGGTTATACAACATTCAGGATACAGCATACTCAAACGATCGCAGGTACTCGGCATGATTAGTCAGGCATTTAACACATTTGCTGTGGCAGGAACTCATGGTAAAACCACTACATCAACCCTGCTGGCACATATTTTAAGCCAAAGCAGCAAGGATTGCTCCGCATTTCTAGGGGGAATATCTGCGAACTACAACAGCAATCTGTTAATCAGTTCTCACAGTACTAATCTGGTTGTAGAAGCCGATGAGTACGACCGGTCTTTTCTTACACTTCATCCTTCGGTAAGTATCATTACCAGCACCGATGCCGACCATTTGGATATATATGGGGAACACGATGCACTGAAAGAATCTTTTGCTGAATTTGCAAATCAAACACAGCATAACTTAATCATCAAAAAAGAACTGGAACTGGCTTCTGATCTGAAAGACGATAAGCGCTTGATTACATACTCTTGCATACAGCCTGCTGATTTTTATGCAACAAACATACAGATACGTGGCGATGAATACATTTTTGACTTGCATTTACGCGATACGGTTTTGCACCGTGTAACACTTGGAATACCCGGTCTTCATAACATAGAAAATGCTGTTGCTGCTTCTGCTGGCGCAACTCTGGCAGGAGTATCCGTGAATGAACTGCTTCAGGCACTTCAAAATTTTAAAGGTGTAAAAAGGCGTTTCGAATACATCATTCGTAACCACGATATGGTGTATATAGACGACTATGCACATCACCCTGCCGAGATAAATGCTATTGTTGGTTCGGTAAAGCAGATGTATCCGCACCACAAATTGGTAGTGGTATTTCAGCCGCATCTGTATACCCGTACACGCGATTTTGCAGAAGGATTTTCTGAAAGTTTATCGCTGGCCGATGATGTATTGTTGCTCGATATTTATCCGGCACGTGAATTGCCCATACCGGGAGTTTCATCGGAAATGTTGCTGCAAGGAATTACAGCAAAAAACAAACGGTGCTGCACAAAGCAGGAAGTGTGTGCCATCATTGAAAGCAAACAGCCTTCGCTGTTGCTTACATTGGGGGCCGGTGATATTGACCAACTTGTACAACCTATCAGTGAAACCTTAAAACGTTTGCATGGCATTGGATAAGAAAAAACTGGGAAAAATACTGCTGAAACTACTGGTGATAGTGGTATGGATATGCCTTATCAGCGGAGCTCTATTCGGTTTTTTGTATGCTAGGCAAAAGGCTGTTGAGATAAAGCTTTCTCGAATAGATGTGGTTATTAAAAACGAAGCAGACTATGGGTTTATAAACCGCGAAATGATTGTAAGATTGATACACACCGATGGGGACGAAAACAAAATAAAAGGCAGACCTGTGTACGATTTAGCAACCGATTCAATTGAGCAGGTTATTACAAAGAACAAGTGGATAAAACAGGCGGAAGTGTATACAGATATGAACGGTGAGTTGCATATACGTGTGATTCAGCGTGAGCCTATGCTTCGTGTAATTAACTACCGCAACGAGTCGTACTACATTGACCGTGATGGTCTGAAAATGCCCGTATCATCTATGTTTACGGCAGATGTACCCGTTGCAACGGGATACATTTCCGAAGGCCATGAAGGGAGTGATACTCCCGCTACTCATGCGTTAAAAGGACTAATTAAGATAGCCACATATGTTGATAAAGAAGCTTTCTGGAATGCGCAAATCGACCAGATATTTGTTAATGCCGACAACGAATTAGTGTTGATTCCTCGAGTAGGAGATCACAAAATTATGTTCGGCACGATTGAAAGCATGGAAGAGAAGTTTGAAAAGCTGATGTTGTTTTACCGTGAAGCGTTGCCAAGAACAGGATGGAGTAAATATAGCGTCATCGATTTACGATTTAAAGGACAGGTAGTAACCAAGAAGAAAATACAATAAACATGGACCATACAGCAGTAAAAACACCGGTAGAAAGTAAAGTAGGAAGCATACGAAAAGTAGTAGTGGGGCTTGACATAGGCACCACAAAGGTGTGTGCTATTGTTGGGTGTAAAAACGAACACGGGAAAATTGAAATACTTGGCATGGGCCGTGCTGAGTCACTTGGCGTTATTCGCGGGGAAGTACGCAATATCGATAAAACAGTAAAGGCGATTCGCGAGGCGATTGATAAGGCTAAAGCATCGATGAGCAACTCTAAGTTTCGCATTGAAATTAATTCGGTACATGTAGGTATTGCAGGTCAGCACATAAAAAGCTTGCAGCACCGAAACTCCATCAGCCGTGCTAAATTGGAAGACGAAATTTCGAAAGACGATGTAGAACGTTTGATACGTGACACATATAATCTGGCATTGCCTGCCGGTGATGAAATTATTCATGTACTTCCACAGGAGTACCAGGTAGATGATTTTACCGATGTACCTGATCCTGTTGGCATGTCGGGCATTCGCTTATCGGCAAATTTTCACATTATCACCGGACATGTAGATGCGATAAAAAACATTACCAAAAGTGTACACCGTTCAGGTTTGGATATTGCTGAACTTATTCTGGAGCCTCTTTCCTCATCTGAGGCAGTATTAACACCCGAAGAATTAGAAGCAGGTGTATGCCTGGTTGACATCGGAGGTGGCACTACTGATGTGGCCATTTTCAAAAACGGAATCATTCGCCATACAGCGGTTATTCCATTTGGTGGCAATGTAATTACAGATGATATCGTTGATGGATGTCAGGTATTGCGCAATCAGGCTGAGTTGTTAAAAATAAAATTTGGTTCGGCACTGGCTGACGAAAACAGGGAAAATGAAATAGTGTGTATTCCCGGATTTCACGGCAGACAACCCAAAGAAGTTTCGGTAAAAAATCTGGCTATGGTTATTCAGGCACGTGTAGAAGAAATATTTGAATCCGTACTGTATGAAATAAAAAGTTCAGGACTGGATAAAAAACTCAATGCCGGTATAGTCATAACTGGTGGAGGTTCGCAATTGAAACACTTGGATAAACTGGTTGAATTTGTTACCTCACTCGATTCACGCATCGGCTATCCGAATGTGCACATTGCGCAAAGCATTGTTGATGAAATTAAAAGTCCGATGTACGCCACCGCGGTAGGTTTAGTTATTAAAGGACTTAAAAACGGGGAAGACGAAGTGATTGTAGAACCTGAACCGAAAGCTGTAAAGAAAAAAACCGATAGTAACTTTTTCACTAAAATCATTGAGCGCAGCAAAATGTGGCTGAATGACGAAGAAGACATGAAAGACTTTAGCTAACTATATACTCACGCTTAACTTTAAGCATAACTACTAAACATATGCCATTAAATTTTGACTTACCCAAAGACCGCTCAAGCATTATAAAAGTGCTGGGAGTAGGAGGCGGTGGCGGAAATGCCGTAAACCACATGTACAATCAAGGCATTAAAGGCGTTGATTTTGTGATTTGCAATACCGATATGCAAGTACTGGAAAAAAGCCCAATTCCTAACAAGATACAACTTGGATCAGGTCTTACAGCCGGTCTTGGTGCTGGTGCCAATCCCGAAAAAGGGAAACAGGCTGCTATGGAGGCCATTGAGGATATTATTGATCTGCTGGGTGTAAACACTAAAATGCTTTTTATTACCGCAGGTATGGGCGGTGGAACCGGAACAGGTGCAGCACCCATAATTGCTAAAGCGGCACGTGAACTCGATATTCTTACGGTAGGTATTGTGACTACACCTTTCAAACTAGAAGGTGCTAAGCGTAAACAAAACGCAGATGAAGGCATTGAAATTTTGAAGAAAAGTGTGGATTGTCTGTTGGTCATTAACAATGATAAACTGCGTGAGGTATATGGCAAATTACCCATGAGCCAATCTTTTGCCAATGCAGACAATATTTTAACGACTGCGGCAAAAGGCATTGCTGAAATTATTACCCAAACCGGATACATTAACGTAGATTTTGAAGATGTAAAAACGGTTATGCAACGAAGCGGAGTTGCCCTAATGGGAAGCGGCTTTGCAGAAGGACCCGACCGTGCCATAGAAGCAGTGAAGAGTGCACTCAATTCGCCACTACTACTGGATAATAGAATTACGGGTGCTAAAAATATTCTTTTGAATATTGCTTCCGGAACCGATGAAATTTTGTTGGATGAACTGGATGCCATTATGCAATTTGTACAGGCAGAAGCTGGTGAAGCTGCTGATGTGATTTTTGGTACTACGTATGATGAAACACTGGGCGGAAAAGTGTCGGTAACGCTGATTGCAACCGGCTTTAAAACTGCTGAAGAAAATCGTGTGGTAGTTATAGCACCCAAAGCAAAAGCCACTAAACACAACCTGTACCATGAAAACAATCCAGTTGCACCGGTTATACCTGTTGCAGCTAAGGATACAGAAGAAGAAAAAATGGTTACACACAACCTGATGGATGAACAGACACCCGCGGTAACCGAAGAAGCGCCCGCTGAAAAATCTGAAGAGAATCAGGAATCCATACGTTTTGAGTTGAAAATACAGGCCGAAGACGAACCCATAGCTGAAAACCCTGTTGCAGATGTAAGTGAAGATGATGAAATACGCTCACGTGTGAAGGATGTGGTAAATAAGGAACAAGCCGAAGAACTTACTCCCAAGATGGAGGAGTTTTTTGAAGAGCAAATTCAATTTGAAATCACCAACATGAAAGACGATGAGATGATGAGTATGGAAGAGCAAGAGAAACATATAGAAAAGCAGATTGAAAGACTGAAGGCCTTGAAGAATCTTAACTTAACCATTAACTCGCCAACAGGTATACGTGATTTAGAAAAAGAACCTGCTTATGTAAGAAGAAATAAAAAGTTAAATGACGTACCGCATTCATCGGAAAGTCAGGTATCGCGTTTAACATTATTTGAAGATCCAACATCGAATAAAACAACGATACGAACCAATAATTCGTTTTTACACGACAATGTAGATTAGCGAATGGAACCTACTAAAAAGGGCCGCGCAGCTTCGCTGCGCGGCCCTTTGTGTTTATAGCTAACAAATTCTTACTTCAGCACCTCAC
>Ga0315903_10011440_pt1 | contig 10456 bp, 9 predicted proteins | sample LakEriMetagenome_7_FD_203524 | JGI IMG/M metagenome (GOLD analysis project Ga0315903, IMG submission 203524) | Freshwater fungal communities from buoy surface, Lake Erie, Ohio, United States - Buoy 2 MA119 | ecosystem: Environmental > Aquatic > Freshwater > Lake | place: USA: Lake Erie, Ohio... | reverse complement strand
TTAATCAAGTTCCAATATGTGAGACCAACCAGCATCTCCTAAGTTTTTAGAGATCACTTGTCCTCTAGCACCTTCATATTCACCTGATCCACCAATTATTGGTCTGATGGTTTCTGTTTCCCTCTCAGTTATGTTGAATTAATCAATAAGGAATTATCTAATAAAAAACATCCGATTGCGCTACTGAATTTTACTTATATCATTCAAAATTTTTATTGCTTCTAATCTTGATGGCATAGATTCTTGCGCGCCATATCTAGTTACACTTAATGCTGCGCAATTACAACCCAATGTAATAGCATCAATTGGTTGTAACTTATTTAATATACCAAAAGCAAACGCTCCAACAAAGGTGTCTCCAGCGCCCGTGGTATCAACTGCGTTAACTTTATTCGAATCTATTTGGATTACCTTACCAATATTGGGATTTGAGTATTTTACCCCGTTTTCTCCAAGTGTTACAATCAAATTCAATTTAAAATCACTGGCGAGTTTGAGTATGTCACTATCATTTTCAGGACCTAACCCATTTGGATTTAATTCTTGGAATTCACTTTCATTTACTATCAACCAATCACAAATATCAAGTAACTCCTTTTTAATTTCTTGTGCGGGAGCTGGATTAAGAATCGTTATAGCGCCTTGTTCTTTTGCAACCCTAAAGGCTGCTAGCGTCACTTCCTGAGGAATTTCAAATTGTCCAAGAATTATGCCTAGATTACTAATTGAATTTATTGATTTCTCTACTTGGGATTTTTTTATTTTGTGATTTGCACCTGGAATTATGACTATTCTATTATTCCCATTTGATTCAACTAATATAGTGGCAACTCCACTAGATCCTTCAACTTTTTCTATCAAATTAACTTGTATTTCTTCTGATTGAAAATGATCTAATAAAGATTCACCAAATACATCTTCGCCAATGCATCCGACCATAAAAGTTCGAGCTCCTAATCGAGCTGAAATTAGTGCTTGATTTGCGCCTTTCCCGCCAAAGCCAGTTGAAAAAGACTCGCCTCGAATCGTCTCTCCTGACGACGGAACCTTTGTTAAATACGTAAACATGTCTGTGTTAATACTTCCAACTACAGCTATACTTTTCAAGATTTTGCACTTACCTCTCAAATCCTTTGGGTCTTGAATCTAATATAGTTTTAATCTTCAAAATTGCAAAACTCTATTTATTTGAATACAACCTTCCCCATAACGACTCGAGATTAGAATCGATTGTCTTATACTGGGGTCGTGCCCGATTTCGATTTGTTAAAGTCAGTAGAAGATATTTATCCTTATATGATAAATGTTAGAAGGGAATTACACAAAATTCCGGAAGTTGGGTTATTCATTCCCAAGACACAAAAATTAGTTTTAAATGAACTGGAAAAAATGGGGTTTTCTCCAGAATATAATGATCAATCAAGTGGGATTTCTGTAAAAATCCCAGGAAAAAATTCTGAGACTGTAATTCTTAGGGCGGATATGGATGCCCTTCCTGTGATAGAGCCAAAAATTTTAGAATTTAGGTCAGTCCACGAAGGAAGTATGCATGCGTGCGGACACGATTTACATACAGCGATGCTACTTGGAACTGCAAAAATATTGTCTCAAATTGTTCCAGAGCAAAATACTATTTTAGCTTTTCAAGCTGGTGAGGAATTCGATAGGGGCGCGGTTCCATTACTTGAACACCAAAATTTTTTAAACCTAAAAGACGCGAAAGCATTTGCTTTACACGTCAATTCTAATCTTGCTTCAGGTAGTCTTAACTGGAAAATTGACACCTTTATGGGATTTGGCGATTGGTTTGAAATTGAAATTATTGGCGAGGGAGGCCACGCTAGTAGCCCACAAAAAGCAATCACTCCAATTAAACCTGCTGCTGAAATAATCTCAGCTATTAATACTTTGACGGATCTGTCACATAAGCCATGGCCAGTTAAAGTTGCAACAGTAACAATGGTCCAATCTGGAAATTCTAGAAACGTAATTCCCTCTTCCGCTACAATCAAAGGTACTATCAGAACTAAAGACTTGACCGAATTACAATTCATAAAAAAGCAATTAACAGAAATAGTCTACAAAGTTAGAGAAAGTTCACAAACTAATATTTCACTAGATATTATTAAAGGCTACCCCGCTGTATTAAATGATAAAGCAACAACTGTTGATGCTTTATCAAAATTTTCAAAAATTATCCCGAGTATAAACTTAAATGAGATGCCTGAAACTTCTATGGTAATCGAAGATTTTTCCTATTTCACAAATCGATGGCCAGGATCTATGATCTTTTTAGGAGCCTCTAGCCCAGGATTTAATGCGTTTAATCATTCTCCCGATGTTATGTTTGATGAAAGTGCCATGAAAATAGGTTGCGCATATTTATGTTCATTAGCTATGAAATGATTTAATTACTCGTGCTTTCTCGAACAATTAATCTTCCTTTATGCGCTATTTGGTTTTTAGAATCATCTATTTGATCATGATTAAACAATAAATTTAATGCAGTTTCTGCAATTGCATCTAAAGGTTGAGCAAGAGTTGTTAGTGTTGGAGAAAATAGATTTGTGAAAGAGACATTATCTAAGCCAGAAACTAAAATATCCTGGGGTACCCTTTTATTTTGTTTCAACAATTGAGAAAGTACACCTAAAGCAATTAGATCATCTGAGCAAATAACTGCATCAGGAAGTACCTTTTTCTCACATATCAGGTTGGCAGCCTTAACTCCCCACTCAACCGAAAAATCTCCATCCAAAATTAAGTCTGGCCTTATTTGTATGTTATTTTTTTTAGCGTGACTTAAAACATACTTTTGCCGTAATAATCCTGAAGAACTACCCTTTGTTGAAGTAATAAATGCAGCTGATCTAACACCCTTAGCAGCCAAATGCTCTACTATTTGTTTCATTGCATCATTATCATCTAAACCGACCCATGATAAGCCCTTAGCGTTAATTTTTCTGTCAACTTGAATCAGTTTATTGCTTTCAGCTAAATTTTTAATTTCTAAATAATTTTCCATTGAGTAGCAGGGACTTATTAAAATTCCTGCAACGTTACTTTTTAACACCTCTTTTATTTTTATCTTTTCTATTTTTGGGTTATCTCTAGAGTCACATAGAAAAATATTATATCCTTGGCTAGCTGCATGATGTTCAATGCTTTCAACCAGCATTAGAAAAAATGGATTAGAAATGCTGGGGATAATAACTCCAATATTGCTGGTCTTCTTGTTCCTCAGAGCACGAGCAATTTCATTTCCCTGGTAATCCAGTTCTTTTGCTTTGTTTAAAACTCGGTTAGTGGTTGTCTCACTAACATTGGACATTCCCCTCAAAGCTCGAGACACAGTTGCTGTCGACAGACCCAAACTACTGGCGAGATCACTTATTCTTATATCGCTAATGTGGACACCTCTCTTGTTACCTATTTTAATTTTCCCAAGGCCTTGACAATTAAAATTGCCTTAAAGTATCCTTTTGGTAAATAATGTAATCGATTACATTATACTAGAAGGAAGAGAAAAGATGAATCCATCATTAAAGAAAGGTTCTAGGGAGAAACTGGTCGCACTTTTTGCGATCGGAGCTTTTCTGTTGGCTGCTTGTTCTGGAACGACCAGTTCAACTGAATCAACAAGTGAAGGCGAAGCGACTGAGGCAAGTTCAGACATCAAGGTTGCTTTTGTCTCCCAAATTGAAGGAATTCCGTACTTTGCTGGAATGAAAGCCGGTGGCGAGCAGGCTGCAAAGGATTTAGGAATTACTTACACTCATACTGGACCAGCAAAAGCTGATTCAACTGAGCAAGTTAAAATATTTGATAATTTAATTGCTCAAGGTTATTCAGCGATAGCTGTTTCTCCACTTGATCCAACATCAATTGCAAATTCTATTAAAAATGCACAAGATGCAGGAATTCGTGTTGCAACTTCTGACGCCGATGCCGCAAGCACCACACGTGAAGTCTTCGTTGCGCAAGCAAGTGACGAAGGTTTGGGTTCAACGGTTATGGACGCCTTAGCAACTGCTATGGGTAGTGAAGGCGAATATGGAATAGTTTCAGGAGGCGCAGACTGGGCAACCGGTAACGCTTGGATTGATGCTGCTCAAAAAAGAGCTGCAAGCACTTATCCAAATATGAAACTCGTTGGAGATATCCGTTATACATCAGATACTGCACAAGCTCTTCAAGAAGCACAAAACTTGATGACAAAATTCCCAAATCTAAAAGGAATTATTGCAGTACCTTCTACAGCAGTGCCTGGAGTATCACAAGCTGTTGAAAACGCAAATATGATCGGTAAAGTTGCGGTTACAGGCTTTGGTTCACCTAAAACTGCTGGACCATTCTTAGAATCTGGAGCAATGACTTCTACCGTTCTTTGGGACGTTAAAGCTCTTGGGTATCTAACTGTTTGGGCTCTTCATCAAATGGCTCTTGGAAATGAATTTGCAGCAGAAAACACTGTTCCTGGTTTTGATAAACCAGTTACATATGATTCTGCAACCAAGATTCTATTGCTTGGAGATCCAACTATCTTTACGAAAGATACTTACAAGAATTACGATTTCTAGTATCTAAGTAAAATGAATTTCATTCTGACATCGCGTAATATAAAAAAGAGTTTTGGTTCAACTCACGCATTACGCGATGTTAGTTTGAATATTTCTAAAGGTGAAAGAATTGCAATACTTGGGGCAAATGGCGCAGGTAAGTCAACCTTAATGAAAGTTTTTTCGGGAGTGGTACAAGCCGATTCTGGATCTATGGAATTAAATCAACAATCTTATAGTCCTAAGACGCCTTACGAGGCCATCTCACAAGGGGTATCTACGGTCTACCAAGAACCCTTTTTTTTTCCTCACTTAAGTGTTCTAGAGAATCTTTTACTTGGCAAAGGGATGCCGTCTAAAAAAGGACTGCTTAATTCAAAAGACTTAATTGACAAAGCATCAGAATTAATTAGCAAGGTTGCTTTAGAATCCAAGATATTAGTTAAAAAAATGGGTTCTCTGTCTCTTGCTGAACAACAACTTATTTTAATTGCCAGATCTGTAGAACAAAACACTACTTTATTGATTCTAGATGAACCAACTTCTATACTCACTGGAACGGAATCCGCACGTTTATTTAATATAGTCAACAAATTAGCTTTGTCGGGTACATCGGTTTGCTACATTACGCATCGATTTGATGAGCTTGAAAAAGTTGCTAACCGTTTTATTGTCATGCGTGACGGAGAAATTTCTGGGGATATAAACGAGGCAAATCGAGACAAAATCTTAGACATGATGGGAACAAAAGAATCATTTGACATTTCAAACGCGAGTAGCTCTACTCCAAAACCTAAAAAACCCATAAACAAAAATGGTGCCAAGATTCTGAGTATTTCAAATCTTACTTCTAACGGAAGATTTGAAGATATCTCTTTTGATGTCAAATTAGGTCAAGTGGTTGGGATTTACGGTTTAATCGGATCTGGTAGAACTGAAATAGCAAAATCTATTTTTGGTGAATTGCCAATAAATGCTGGAACTATAAAGTATAAAGAAAAAATGTTCACCCCAAAATCAGGTAAAAATTGTATCGAAAACGGAATTACCTACTTACCAGAGGATAGAAAAACTCAAGGCATTTTTCAGTTTTTATCTATTCGTAAAAATATTAGTATTTCTATTCTTTCAAAAATTAGTTCTTTTGGTGTGATTAAATCCTATTTTGAGAAAAAAATAAGTCAAGACGCAATAGTTAAATACTCTATTAAAACAAATGATGTGGAAAATATAATAACTTCCTTATCTGGTGGAAATCAACAAAAAACTTTGTTTTCTAGATTACTAACTTCAAAACCTGATTTACTAATACTGGATGAACCTACTCGAGGAATTGACGTTAAAACCAAATTTGAAATTCACGATAAGATTTTGGAAATTGCCGCAGATAATACAGCAATCCTACTTATAACTAGTGAACTGCCAGAGTTGCTATATCTTTCAGATGAAGTGCATATTTTAAGACAAGGTAAAATCGTTAGTTCTTTTTCTAAAGAAGATTTAAATGAAAAAGACATCTTGTCTTCAGCTACGGGGATATTAGCATGAAATCTTATCAATCTAATGCAAACAAAAATACGTTAGTTATCTTAAAAAAGATACAAGTTTATTCTTTACCAATACTTTTAATAGTTGCTTTAGCCCTTTTTACTTATTTATCACCCTACTTTTTCACAACCACGAACTTAACCAATATTGCAATAAACTCAGTCGACTTGGCCTTAGTTGCTGCAGGGTTAACACTAATCATCTTGATGGGTGGAATTGACGTGTCAACAGGTTTTGCAGTTGGATTAACCGCTTGGTTTGTTGGAACATTATTAATCAATGATTTGAATCCTTATTTGGTTCTAATCATTGCGCTCTTGATAGGTTCCTTTATTGGAATTGTTAACGGATCCTTAACTATTTTTTTTGGTATTCCGTCAATCGTAGCGACTCTTGGAACGGCCGCAATTTTCCAAACTCTTTTATTTATTTTTTGGAATAGCACAGACTTGTTTTCTGATCCAGTGTTACCTTTTCTATCTGGCTCTGAAAAATTGCTCGGAATTCCAACTTTAATTTGGTTAACCGTGGTTATTTACTTATCACTTCACTTAATTTTATCTAAAACTAAATTTGGAAGAAATATATATGCAATAGGCTCTAATTTAGAAGCTGCTCGCTTAATTGGAATTAAAATTGAAAAAACTAGATTAATAGTCTCAATAATTTTGGGCTGTATGGTTGGATTAGCGGCCTGCACGTATCTAGGTCGTGTTGGCGTCGTTCAAGCATATAGTGGAAATGAATTAACTCTGTTAGCAATTGCCTCAGTTGTCGTAGGTGGAACTTCAATTCTTGGTGGCGAAGGTTCGATACTACGGACTCTCGGTGGTGTTGCATTTATTATGGTTTTAAATAACGGAATCGTAATATCGGGAGTTCCTTCCATCTGGAATGGACTTGTTATAGGTTCCATAATTTTGTTCGCTGTTTCTCTAAATGGTTTAGTTGCAAATCTGGAGCGTAGAAGATTATGAATATAAAATTTGGGATAAAAGATAGACGAGTAGTTCTCGTTGTTTTTATAGTCTTTTCGACTATTGTGATGACCTTGCTATCTCCGTATTTTTTTACACAAAGTAATTTATTATCTTTACTAAGATATACAACAGTTGTTGGATTGTTGGCGCTAAGTCAAACTCCTTTGATAATTGGTGGTTCTGGAGGAATTGATTTATCTGTGGGAAGTGTTCTATCACTTTGCTCGGTAATATTTGGAACACTAGCTGTAGGATTTAATATGAATCCTTGGCTAGCAGCCTTACTAACAATACTTTTTGGATCCCTTCTAGGTTTAATTAATGGACTTTTCGTAACTCTTTTATCGCTTCCACCTCTGATTGTTACGCTCGCAACTTTATATTTATATGCATCTCTTGCGTTGGTGATTTCTGGTGGAAGAGATATAAATGGTTTTGACAAATCTAACTTTTCTTTTCTGGGGCAAAGTTCAATCTTAGGAATTCCCGTTCAAATCTTATTTGTGTTACTTCCCGTGTATATCTTTGGTTCATTTCTGATGAATAGAACTGTTTTCGGCCGAAATGTTTATGCAATTGGCTCTAGCCCTGAAGCTGCAAAATTAGCAGGGATTAATGTCAAGTTTACCCGAATTATGCTATTTGTTTTTTCCTCTTCTATAGCTTCGGTTGGGGCGATCGTCACCGCATCTTGGTTACTTAATGCAAGGTCAACAGCGGGAAGTGAGTTATTACTTCCTTCAATAACTATTGCAGTTCTAGGTGGAGTGATTATCACAGGTGGAATAGGAAAAGTTTCAGGTACTTTTCTTGCACTTCTCTTAGTCGCAATTTTAACATCTGGCATGCAACTTGCAGGAATAAATAGCACATTTCAAATTGGACTAATGGGATTTGTACTTATTGTTTCAATTTTAATTCGTTCAAAAGAGCAATCAAAAATAATGACTGTTTAGAAAGTCTAAACTGAAGGAGGAAAAATGGATAAAGAAACTAGAGAGAAAATACTCAAGGACATAGATGATTCATTTGAAGATTCTGTGGAGTTACTGCAAAAATTAATTCGCATTCCAAGTGTAAACCCTTGGTTTAAAGATAATCCAGATTTCTATGGTGAACAAGCAGTACAAGAAGAGTTTAATAATATTTTTTCAGCAATGGGAGCCAATAAAATAGATATATGGGAACCTAATGCGAAAGAATTAGAACATAGAAAGAATGGCCCAGGTTTCTACGCGGGTCGAGATTTCAAAGGACGACCTAATTTAGTGGCGGTTTTCAAAGGAAGTGATGCAACTAGACCATCATTGATGATTCAGGGTCATTGTGATGTCGTAAGTGTGGGAAGTAAGTGGACAAAAGATCCCTTTGGTGCAGAACGAATTGATGGAAAAATCTACGGTAGGGGCACCATTGATATGAAGGGTGGGATGGCGGCCGCGATTGCAGGTTTTCGTACCCTGCAGAAAATGAACCTAGGATTAAAAGCTGATCTATTATTTGCGTCCGTTGCAGATGAAGAAGCTGGAGGAATGGGAACTCTTTCTCTCGTAGATAAGGGATATATAGCAAAAGCCGGAACAATCGTTCCTGAGTCGACTGCGCTAAATATTGCCCCACTTTGCAGAGGAATCTTATGGGGAGAAGTGATATTACATGGACGTGCAGGTCATATCGAGTTACAAAGAAAGAATTGGAAAGAGGGGGGCGCAGTAGATGCAATCGAGTACGCAACCAAATTATTAAATGCAATTGAAAAAAAGAATGAAGAATGGGCTAAAAGTGAAATAAAGAATCACAAATACATTCCAATTCCTTGCCAGATTCGAATAGCTCAAATTGAAGCAGGAGAATTTCCAACCACTTATGCCTCTACGTGCAAAATAACTTTTAATGCACAATATCTACCTGTGCAAAAAGATAAAAATGGTTTAGGAAGCAAAGTCAAAGAAGAATTGACGACCTTTTTTGAAAACTTCATAAAAGGAGATGATTGGTTTGATGCACATCCTCCAACCATAAATTGGTTGGTTGACGCCGATTGCGGAGAAACGGCTGAATCTGATCCTATTGTCCAAACAACTTTTTCAGTTGCCAAGTCATTAGGTTTAGACAGCGAGTTAGAAGGATGTATGTCGCACACTGATATGGGATTAATGATTGATTCGGGAAGTCCCACAATCAATTTTGGACCTGGTCATATGGGAATAGCTCACCAAGCTGACGAACATATTCTTGAAGAAGATTATAAAAATGCGATAAAAGTTTTTGCATTAACAATTGCAGAAATCTGTGGTTAAAACCTCAACTAAAGAAAAGAGTATTTTATGACAAATGTTTTATTAGTAGGAGAGTCATGGTCAACGACATCTATCCACACCAAGGGGTTTGATTCCTTTGTAACTAGTGAATATTCTGAAGGGGGTGGGGCGTTAATAAATATTTTAAAAGATGCAAAATTCAATGTATCTTACATGCCTTGCCATGTTGCCTCAAAAGAATTTCCTTTTAACATCAAGGATTTGAGCCATTACGACGTCATTTTGCTTTCAGATATAGGTGCAAACACGTTTTTACTTCCTGGAGCTACATTCATACATGGCGAAAGTAAATCAAACCGTTTGTCACTTATAAAAGAATGGGTTGAGCAAGGCGGTGGGTTAGCAATGATTGGTGGCTATCTTTCATTTCAAGGCTTTGAAGCAAAAGCCAACTACAGGAATACTCCCCTTGCTGATGTTTTACCGGTTGAAATGGAGATTGGTGATGATCGTGAAGAAACACCTCAAGGATCTAAAGTAAAAGTTGTTAAACCCCATCAAATCACAAAAGATGTGGATCCAAATTCACCAAATATTCTTGGTTATCAAAGATTAAAACCAAAACCAGGAGCTGAAGTCTTAGTAGAAGTTAACAGCCATCCATTTTTAATTGTCGGTGAGTTTGGCAAAGGCAGAACTTTGGCTTACGCCAGCGATATTGGTCCTCATTGGGCACCTACTCCATTCACAGACTGGAATGGCTTTAAACAGATTTGGATTAATTCAGTAAACTGGCTTTCCAAAAAGTAATCGAATTTCGAAAGCTCAAGTTACCCTAAATGGCTGATTTGCTTCTAGGACTTTAGGGTAACTAGCTGAAAGATTATTATGGTAGGACTTCTTTCATCTAGTTATTGCTTTAAATCACTGACAAGAAGATAAGTCTTTTTAATCAAGTTCCAATATGTGAGACCAACCAGCATCTCCTAAGTTCTTAGAGATCACTTGTCCTCTAGCACCTTCATATTCACCTGATCCACCAATTATTGGTCTGATGGTTTCTGTTCCTGGAGCAATAGTTGCTCCTACTGGTGGGTAAAGAGAAACA
>Ga0315903_10011439_pt1 | contig 10456 bp, 3 predicted proteins | sample LakEriMetagenome_7_FD_203524 | JGI IMG/M metagenome (GOLD analysis project Ga0315903, IMG submission 203524) | Freshwater fungal communities from buoy surface, Lake Erie, Ohio, United States - Buoy 2 MA119 | ecosystem: Environmental > Aquatic > Freshwater > Lake | place: USA: Lake Erie, Ohio... | reverse complement strand
TCATGACTCGTTATGGTTATATCGAGTTAACTAACACTGCAAGCAGCTTCGGTAACGCGGCTGACTATGTTGGTGAAATCAACGTAAGCAACCTAACATTCCAATAATTTCCACTCGGGATGGGAAGAACAAGGAAGCACACTTCGGTGTGCTTTTTTGTTGGCTACGCTGGCTTTTCACGCAGGAGTGATCTCTCCAAAATTGATAAATACTAGATAACTATATATTGGGACAATTATGGCTTTAGATCCTTTTAATTCTTTGGGTGGTTTTTCAGTTGGCATACCTGCTATACAAGTAATAGACAATAACGGGAACATTTTAGGCAACATAGGTAACATTGCTAACTTAAGTTCATTAAACATTAGTGCAGTTGGTAATGTAACTGCGACAACTTTTTATGGTAACTTAGTAGGTAATATTGTTGCAAACTTAGTTGTGCCTGGCACAAATACTTCGGTATTGTTTAATGATTCAGGATTGGCTAATGCAGTTAGTAGCTTTACTTTTAATAAGGAAAGTGATGTAGTCACAGTTTCAGGTAGACTCTCAGCTAATAACGTATCTATAGGAACAGGAAGTAATGAATTAATTACACAAAGTGTAGTAACTGCAGTAACAGCTAGTTTAGCATCGGATCAAGTTTTGCATAGGATTTCAGCAGCCTCAATTTGTTCTATTGATTATACTGTAGTAGGCACAGACTCTACATCAAATTCCAGACAAACAAGTAAATTAGTTGCTTCTGTATTAGGAAGTAATGTTGCTTATTATGAATACGGAACAGTAAATTTTAATGGTGGTGTAGGTGATTTTAAAGTCATGTACAACAGCGGAAATGTTGAATTAACTGTTTCACCTTTAACCTCTTATTCTACCAGTTATAAAATATTGGTAACATCATACAAAGAGAGTTAAACGTAAATGACAATAAAAGCACTAAACTCCGTAGGTGGCTTTTCAGTAGGAGAAAATCCTTTCGTTGTAATTCTTCCTAATGGTGATATCACTACAACTAATGCAAATTTAACAGGAAATGTATTTGCATCATATGTACTGACTGATAATTATAGGTACGCAAACGGGGATCCTGTTGATTTCCAGCTTCCTGCAGGGAACACTTATGAACTTCAATTTAACAACGCAGGTGATTTTGGTGCTAGTAGCAACCTATTATTTTACACTTCTAATTCAACTTTATTATTAAATGGACGTGTTGCAGCAAATTCTATTACAACAACAAGTACAATATCATCAACTGGCAATGTAACAGCACCGTTTTTCCTTGGTAATGTCATAGGTAACATTTCGGGAAATATCGTTGTTCCCGGAACTAATACGTCAGTATTATACAATGACGGTGGTAGTGCAGGTTCAAGTGATGCGTTTCAATTTGATGAGGTCAGTAATGTTTTAACTCTTACAGGCAATTTCAGAGTTCAAAATATTAGCAACGCAAATCTAATAACTTCAAATTATTTTAATGGTACATTAGTAACAGCTAATCAACCAAACATTACAAATGTTGGTAATCTAACATCATTATCTGTTGTTGGTAATATTAATTCAGGTAATGCAAATATAACAGCAAATATAAATGCTGCTAATATAAATGCAGGAAATATTAGTGCTACAGGAACAGCTAATATAGCTACTCTCGTAGCAAGCAATATTACCTATCCAACAACAGACGGATCAATTAATCAAGTTATAATTACTGATGGTAATGGTCAATTAGGATTCGCAGACGCAAATACACAGTCTATCTCAAATGGTAATAGCAATGTTTATGTATACAATAACGCAAATATTGCTATTAGTAGTAACGGGGTTAGCAATGTTGTAGTTATTTCTAGTAATGGTTTATTTGTAACAGGTGAAACTAGTATAACAGGAAATATTGTAGCAAATAATTTTGATATTTCGGGTTTAAGTGCAACAGGTAATATTACTGCAAATCAATTTTTAGGAAATGTAGTAAGTGCTGCGGGTAACATTACCGCAAATAATATTAATGTTGCTAATGCTTTCCAAACAGGAAATTTAACTGTTAATGCGTTTGTTACAAGTAACCTAATACCAGGTACATCTAATACATTTAACTTAGGATCAAATGGATCTAAATTTCAAGATTTGTTTATAGGCAATATAATTCAAATTGGCAATGCAGTATTGACAAGCACTGGTAATAGTTTTGCAACAAGTAACGCAAATTTACAAGGCAATACAGTTGCTTCTGTATTAAGCGTAACAGGTGATACATTCAATCAGTCTAATGTAACGATTTCAGGAAATCTTGTCGTAAATGGTAATACTACTTATGTTAACGTAGAAAATTTAAGTGTTAAAGATCCATTAATTACCTTAGGTGGCAGTGCCAATGGTGGAAATAGTATAGCATACGATGGTAAAGATAGAGGGTTAGTCTTATTTAATTATTATAGTAATGGGTCAGGACCTTATAATCAAGCATTTATTTGGAAAACATCTAATTTAGAATTTCAGGCAGTTTCTAATGTTACGAACTTTACCAATGAAATAGTTACAAGTACTGGATTTGCGAATATACGCGGTAATGCTTATATTGGAAATTTACAAGGTACAGTATTACAAGCAAGTCAAACTAATATTACTACTGTAGGTACGCTTTCTAATTTAAGTGTTGCAGGAAACATAGACACTGCAAATCGTGCAAATGTTGGCAGTTTAAAAGTTGGTACACTGACATATCCAAACGTAGATGGAACAGCCAATCAAGTAATTGCTACACACGGAAACGGTGAATTATTTTTCACAACAATATCTACATCAAGTCTTACGAATGGTAACAGTAATGTTGTTGTGAATGCTAATTCAAATGTAACAATAAGTGCCAATGGTGTTGCGAATGTAATTACTGTAACCTCAATTGGTGGAAATATTACAGGTAATTTAGGTGTGACTTCAAATATTGTTGCTAATAAAGTTACCGCAAACGATACGTTTGATATAGGAAATACATCTTTAAGTTGGGCAACTCTTACTACAACATCTACAAGTGCAAATCAGGTAGTAACAAGTATAGATGGTTCTGTATATAGAGGTGCAGAATTTTTAGTAAAAGGAGAAGAATCAGCAGGAGGAAAATACACTGTTGTTTCATTATCAGGGATTCATAATGGTAGTTCTGCTAATTATGCCGTATACAGTTCTGTTAACATGGGCGGCCAAGTTGGTTTTGTAAGAGTATTATATAACGCAGGAAACTTAGAGTTAGCAGTCACACCTGCAAGTAGTAATTCTACTGTTTGGACAACACAATATAGAATGATATAAAATGGCAATAACAAAGTTTAATTCAGAAGATGGCTTTTCAGTCGGCTACAATCCAATTGACGTTATAGACGCCAATGGTAACGTTGTGGCTAATGTATTAAACGTAATTACAGGTGCAGCATTAGGAAGTATAGGTAGTATAACAATCTTAGGTGGTAGTAATGGCCAAGCGTTAACTACAGATGGTACTGGTAATTTAGCATTTACAACGATAACAGCAGGCGGTGGTACACCTCAAGGACCATACGGTGCGTTACAATATAATGATTTTGGTAACTTAAACGGTGATGCTAATTTATATTATGATCCAATTTTAGGTGTATTGAATTCCCCTGTTTACAGCGGTGATGCTGCATTACTTTCAAACATACCGGGACCCTTAGTTGTTGGTGTAGTTCCAAATGCAAACTACGCTGCGTTTTCAAATCTAGCAACTTTCTCAAATGTCGCAAATACAGTATCAGAAGCAAGTCAACCAAATATAACCAGTGTCGGGACTCTTACATCTTTAAGTGTATCAGGATCATCAAATGTAGGTGATTTAACTGGTTCTAATATAGAAACGACAAACTTCTTCATTGGTAATGGTGCATATCTAACCTATGTTGATGCTAATGTTGTTATAGGTACAGTTGCTAATGCAAACTATGCTGTATATTCGCTAAACACAATTAATTCTAATGAAGCTAATTCTGCCATTAACGTTATTGGAGCAAGTCAACCTAACATTACACAAGTTGGTAGCTTAGGTAATCTCGTTGTTATTGGTAATGCAAATGTAGATTTTATTGAAGCAAACGGAATGATTAGTAATAGTTCACTCTTAGTTAAGGGTGACACTACTATGTTGGGCAACTTAATTGTATTTGGTAATACAATTTATGCAGACGTTACAAGATTAACAGTTAAAGATCCTATCATTGAAATGGGTGGCAATCCGAATGGAGACCCACTAAGCGCCAACGATATGTATGACCGCGGTTCATTAATGCACTACTACACATCATTGCCAGTAGATGCGTTTATGGGTTGGATAAGTGCGAATGCAGAATTTGCAGTGGCAAGTAATGTATCAATGGTTAATAATGCAATTACCATTCATGAATTAGGTAATTTAAGAGCAGACATTTTTTACGGCAATGGCAGTGGACTTAGTGATTTAATTGGCTCAAATGTAATAGGTGAAGTTGCTAATGCTAATTATTCAACTTATGCAACTGAGGCTTTCTTTGCAGGAAACATCACTGAAAGTTTTCAACCAAATATCACCGACTTAGGCGTTCTTAATAGTTTAAGCGTAGCAGGAAATATTGAAGTATCTAACGCTAACTTAGGTGATTTAGTATATGGTAATTATTTTATAGGTGACGGTAGTAATTTATCAAGCATAAATGGCAGCAATGTCACTGGTGCTGTTGCAAATGCAACATTTGCTATTACTGCCGATTCAGCAAATACTGCTGCTACAGTAACAACAGCGAGCCAGCCAAATATTACATCGTTAGGAACATTAACTAGTTTAAGTGTAAGTGGCAATATAGATTCACTTAACGCTAATTTAGGAAATGCTGCAGTTGCTAATTTCTTTATTGGTAATGCAATTAATTTATACGATATAGCAGGCGCAAATGTTACTGGAATAGTCGCTAATGCAAATTATGCAGCATACACGGATTTTGTACTAACTGCAAGTCAACCAAACATTACAAGTTTAGGAATTTTAACAAGTTTAAGTGTTATTGGTAATATAGATTCCGGTAATGCTAATTTAGGTAATGCAGTAACAGCAAATTATTTTATTGGTAGCGCAGCAAACTTATTTGGCTACCCTGCAGGGAATATTGTAGGCATAGTAGCAAACGCATACTATGCAGATGACGCAGGTAACGCAACAAATGCAGTAAACGCCACTAATGCAATTACAGCAGAAGAAGTAAGTAATGCTGCACAACCAAATATTACAAGTTTAGGCACATTAATTTCTTTAAGCGTTTCAGGAAATTTAACAACAGCAAACGCCGATTTAGGCAATACTGCAACAGCAAATTACTTTGTAGGTAATGGTAATACACTTTCAAATATATATGGGCCAAACGTAAATGGAGTTGTTGCTAATGCTAACTTTGCAGCATATACTGAAATAGCCAATACAGCAAATTCTGCAGTAATTGCAGGCACTGTTACAACTGCAGCACAACCAAATATTACAAGTGTCGGTACACTAACAAGTTTAAGTGTTAGTGGAAATATAGATGTAGGAAATATTAATAGTGCAGGTGAAATAAGTTTAGCAGGTAATATAAGTGCAAGTACGTTCATTGGTAATTTCTCAGGAAATATTTTAGGTAATGTTCCTGCTCCTGGTAACACGTTTGAAGTTATTTTTAATGATTCAGGTAACTTAAGTGCAACAGATGCTTTCATTTTTAATAACGCCTCAAACATAGCAACTATAACAGGTGATTTATCTGTTACTGCTAACATTAGTAGAGATGGTAAACTCGTACCAACGTATGTAGTTCAGTCAGGAGCACCAACTAGTCCAGTAGCAGGGGATGAATGGTATGACACTGATAATGATAGAACTTATCAATACATCTATGATGGCGTAACATATCAATGGGTAGATGTAACCAGTGGTTATATTAACGCTAATACTAGTGCAGTAGCAAACACAATCGCATTGCGTGACATTTACGGCAACGTAAATGCAAATAACTTTAATGGAAATAATGCAATACTAGACAATCTAACAGTTAATGTTAGTGTTATTGGTAATGTAGCAACATTTACAAATAAAGTATATGCAAATGGAAGCATTGTTGATCCAAATCAGCTTGCAACAAAACAATATGTAGACCAACAAGCCTCTACTAAATTACAAATACATCCCCCTGTAAAGGTAACAACCTCATCAAGTTTAAATGCTACTTATAATAATGGCGGTGAAGCGTTAACTATTACAATAATAGCGTCAGGTACTACCTTTACAACTTTAGCAAATCATAGTTTAAGTGTAAATGATGTTGTAGTACCATCCTCTACTACGAATGGACTAACAGCAGGAGTAGCGTATTTTGTTTATAGTACACCAACATTAAATTCATTTACATTAAGCACAACGTTTGGTGGCGTACAAGCAACTTCATTTACAAATGGAACAGGGCTATCAATTTCGGCAACAGGTAATCCTGGATTAGGAGCAACACTAACCAATGCAGGAACACAGGCTGCGTTATCAATTGATGGTATTAGTCTCGTATTAACAGATCGTGTATTAGTCAGAGCGCAAGGTAGTGCGTTTCAAAACGGTGTGTACACAGTAACAACAGTTGGTGATGGTTCAACTAATTGGGTATTAACTAGGTCAAGCGATACAAATAAATATATTCCTTCTAACATTAATGGGTTAGGTGAAGGGGATTACTTTTATGTACAAAGCGGTACGAATGGATCAGGTGATAGCTACGTATTAACAACTTCAGGTGTATTGATTTTAGGTACAACTAATCTTACATTTACATTGTTTAGTGCAGCTATAACTTATACTGGTGTAAGTCCTATAACAATAACAGGACAACAAATAAGTTTAGCTAATACAACAGGAACAGGAGATGTTGTTGTATTATCTAACACACCTACACTAATTACTCCTGTTTTAGGTGATGCAAGCGGTACAACATTAAGTTTAACTGGTAATATAACTGCAGCAAATGCTAATTTAGGTAATTTAGTAATTGCTAATTACTATTCAGGTACACTAACAACTAACGCACAACCAAACATCACAAGTGTTGGCACATTGTCCCAATTAAGTGTCAGTGGTAATATTACTGGTGCTAATTTATTAACAAATGGATTAATAAGTGCAGGCGGTAATTTAACTAGTGCAAATATCAACACAGGTGTTGTAACTGCAAGTGGTAATATTACTGGTGCTAACATATTTACTGGTGGTGTGATAAGTGCTACAGGTAATATAACCGGTGCTAATGCAAATGTAAATGGTTTATTAACTGTATCAGGAAACATTACCGGAGCAAATATATTAACAGGTGGACTAATCAGTGCTACTGGTAATCTTACAAGCGGTAATATTAACACTGGTATAGTTAGCGCAAGTGGTAACGTCACTGGTGCTAATATTCTAACTACTGGATTAATCAGTGCAACAGGTAATCTTGCAGGCGGTAATTTAACAACAGGTATTATAAGCGCCACAGGAAACATTAATGTTGGTGGTAACATTTCACTCGTTGGAAATGTTACAGCAAATGTTGTTACTGCAAATAGCTTAGGAAGTAAAGATTTTAGAAGTTTAAGAAGTAATGTTGCAGTTACCACAAATACAGTAGTAGATGAGTTTGCGGTTGCTACATACCGAACCGCTAAATACATAGTACAAGCACAGGGCGACATTGGTTTTCAGAGTGTAGAAGTATTATTAGTACATGATAACAGCGACAGTTACATTACTATATTTGCCAGTGTATATAGTAATGTAGAAGTTATAACAATAAGCAGTAACGTAGTTACAGGAAATGCAAAATTATACGCTACGGCGTCAGGAGCGAATACAACAGTTAATTTATTAAGCATGTATGTACTAGACTAAAATAAAAACTAGCTGTTCATGGGGAATATGGAACTATGACAACAAAAAACTTTGTGGTGAAGAACGGTCTTACAACCGGAAACATCACATTAGATGCATTAACAGATATAATAACAACAACAGGAAATGTTTCTGCTGCCAACCTTCTTACTGGCGGTCAAGTTTCTGCAACAGGTAATATCACAGGTAATAATCTAAGTGTAGGCAATATTATTAGTGCTGGTGGAAACATTACGGGCGCTAACATACTAACAATTGGAAACGTAAGTGCAAGTGGGGCAGTATTAGGCTCAAATGTTTATGTTTCGTCATTAGGTTCCGAACAAATAGCGATAGCATTTACAGGAGGTCAATTAGTAGGTGGCATTGACCTACGTTGGGAATTCGCCAATGCTGCTCTTTGGACAACAAATCTAAAATCAAATGGTTATATTTCTACTTCTGGGAATGTGACTGGAGCAAATATAATAACAAGTGGAGTAGTAAGTTCAACTGGTAACGGAACTTTTGCCAATATTAACACTGGCATTGTTAGTGCTTCAGGAAATATTACCGCAGCCAATGCAAATTTAGGTAATGCAGTTACAGCAAACTTTTTAATTGGTAATGGATATCAAATAACAGGATTAACATTAGGAAATAGTTTAACTGATGTTAATACACCAACTCCTACAGCAGGACAATACTTAGTTTATAATGGAACACAATGGACTGCTATAAGTGCAGGATCAACTTCAGCAGGACAAGGTGTTGGCTTTTGGCTTTCTACTCCTATAATAAATGCAATAGGTCCTAACAATGATATTCAAATTGATACATTAAGTGGATCTCCAAACACTGCCGCACAAACATATGCAAACGTAACTGTTAATGGCACTGCAGCAATAGCAGGCTTTGTATCCGCACCATTAAATAGAACAATATGGGACGCAGGTAATTGGGATTTCTCAATTTGGGCTAATATTAGTGCTATTGGCGGAACTAACACAATCAACTGCGGAATTCACCAAATATTGCCCAATGCAGGTACGGTAACTACTACTGGTACTGGAACAACAAGAACAGCTACAGCCAGTAGCGGCACACCATTTGCAAATGTAGTTCCTGGCTCAGATGTAATATTGTCTAGTTATCTGCAAACACCTCAAGGTTTATATCGTGTTACTGCTAAAACCAGTGACACTGTGGTTAGTATTAATGTACCCACTACATATACAAACGAAACTGCTGTTGCAGCTAGTGTATGGATACCGTTATTTAATATAGGTTCTGCCTCATTTAGTACTACTGCGTTATTTGAATACCTATTTAATACAACACAACCGGCTTGGTATGTTACTACCAATTCGGCAATGGGATTGCTAATAGCAGCAACTACATCAACTTCAAAATCTGTTTACGTAACAATAAATGGAACAAATCAAGCAAGTCATTTTACAACGCCTTTAGCAACACTTCATGATGATTTAGCAGGATTACAGGGTGGCACAGCTAATCAATACTATCACTTAACAAGTGCTGAATACACTGGTACAGGAACAGGTAATTTTGTAAGAGAAACCAGTCCAGTATTAACAACTCCAAATATTGGAGCAGCAATAGGAACAAGCCTTAGTGTAACTGGAAATGTAACAGCAAACAATGCTAATTTAGGAAATCTTGCTACAGCAAACTATTTTACTGGCACACTAACAACAAATGCTCAACCTAATATTACTAGTGTAGGAACATTGACAAGTTTAAGTGTAAGTGGTAATGCAAATACAGGCAACATAAACACAGGTAATATTAATGCATCAGTAGTAAGCGCAAGCGGCAATGGTACATTTGCAAATGTTGACACAGGCATTGTTTCAGCTAGTGGAAATATAACTGGTGCTAATATATTAACAGGTGGATTAATAAGTGCAGGTGGTAACTTAACCAGTGCAAATGTTAATACAGGTATAGTAAGTGCAAGCGGTAATATTACAGGTGCTAATTTAAGTACAAGTGGTCTATTAACTGTTACAGGTAATATAACTTCTGGTAATGCTAATTTAGGTAACTCAGTTACAGCAAATTATTTTATTGGTAGCGGCAACAACCTAAGCAACATACAGGGAGCAAATGTTACAGGAACAGTAGCAAACGCCACACATGCTAGCACTGCAAATACAGTAGTTGACGGAACACAATCAAACATAACAAGTGTTGGTACACTAACAAGTTTAAGTGTAAGTGGAACAGCTAATATTGGAAACAATTTAAATGTATCAGGTAATGCTGAGATTACAGGCAATTTAATTGTTAATGGTAATATCACTTACGTAAACGTTGAAACATTAGCAGTTGAAGATCCAATTATTGCATTAGGTGGCGGCGCTAATAATGCTCCATTAACAAGTGACGACGGTAAGGATAGAGGTTCATTACTACACTACTATACATCAACACCAGTCGATGCATTTATGGGTTGGGACAATAGTAATGGTGAATTTGCATTAGGAAGTAATGTCACTGTTACAAATGATGTTGTTACTTTTA
>Ga0315903_10011428_pt1 | contig 10461 bp, 9 predicted proteins | sample LakEriMetagenome_7_FD_203524 | JGI IMG/M metagenome (GOLD analysis project Ga0315903, IMG submission 203524) | Freshwater fungal communities from buoy surface, Lake Erie, Ohio, United States - Buoy 2 MA119 | ecosystem: Environmental > Aquatic > Freshwater > Lake | place: USA: Lake Erie, Ohio... | reverse complement strand
CTGGGCGTAGGCCACGAGCAGCTTGTGCTCGTCGAGCTGGACCTCCACGGACAGCTCCGGATGCATGACGGCGATGCCGGTGCAGCCGTCGTTGAGCAGCAGGTCGTCGAACTCCCAGAGCACGCTCTCCAGCACGAGCCGCTCGATGCCCTCCCGGGTGAACTCGCGGCGGCCGACGCCCTCTTCGTGCGTCGATTCGAGGACCACGTCGCAGGTGTCGCCGAGCGGTTCGAGCATCTCCAGGAAGGTGTCGAAGAGCTGCTCGCTCGACACGGCGGCCACGAGGGCGGGCAGGCGGCTGCCCGTGGCGGAGTCGACGAAGGTGTCGTGGCGATAGCCCGCCTGCGGCACCACGTCGAGCTGCCAGCCCGGCCGGACGGCGTCGGTGAGCGTGAAGCGGCCGTAGCGGCTGCGGGCCAGGTGGGCGTCGAGGGCCGCCGGATCCGGGGCGGCGATCTCGATCTCGGGGGCCGTTACGGCCTTGAGCGCCGGGGTTGGTCGGGCGGCGGGGGAGTCGTCGAGGAAGCGCATGGTGGAGTTGCTGGAGAGGAGGTCGCCCCGCGGCCGGCGAACGCCGGCCTGCCGGGACACCACAAACCTAGGACACGCTTTCGTGCCGTGCGGCGGTGGCCAGAAAGGCCGTCGCACCGGGGCGGCGCGGTGGATCGTTGCCCTCCGGCACGCATGCGCCGCATAATTCGCGGCTTTCCCCGGCCCTCCCCGGAAAGGATTCTCGCCCGCATGGATGGGAAAATCGTTGCCACCGGAATCACGTTCGACGACGTGTTGCTCGTGCCCCGGCACTCGAGCGTGGTGCCGGCCGAGACAGACGTCTCCACCCGGCTGACCCGCGGCATCACCCTCAACATCCCCGTCGTCAGCTCCCCGATGGACACCGTCACGGAGAGCGAGATGGCCATCGCCCTGGCACAAGAGGGCGGGCTGGGGGTGATCCACAAGAACCTCTCCATCGACCGGCAGGCCGAGGAGGTCGACAAGGTCAAACGCAGCGCCAACGGAATCATCATGGATCCCGTCACCCTGCCCCCCGCGGCCACGGTGGCCCGGGCCCGCGAGGTGATGGATCAATACAACATCTCGGGCGTGCCCATCACGGCCGAAGACCGCCGGCTCGTGGGCATCATCACCCGCCGCGACCTCCGCTTTCTGGAGAGCGGCGCCACGCCGATCGCGGAGATCATGACGAAGTCCGGCCTCGTGACGGCGACCGGCACCGTGTCGCTCGACGATGCCGAGAAGATCCTGATGGCCAACAAGGTCGAGAAGCTCCTGCTCGTCGACGGCCAGGGCCTGCTCACCGGCCTGATCACGATCAAGGACATCGACATGATGAAGCGGTTCCCCAACGCCTGCAAGGACCGGCAGGGCCGGCTGCGGGTGGGGGCCGCGGTGGGCGTGTTCGACTACGACCGGGCGGCGAGCCTGATCGCCAAGGGCGTGGACATGCTCGTGGTGGACAGCGCCCACGGGCATTCGGCAAACGTCATCGAGACCGTCGCGGCAATCAAGAAACGCTGGGAGATCGAGGTGGTTGCGGGGAACGTGGCAACCCGGGAAGGCTGTCGCGATCTCATCAGGGCCGGCGCGGATGGAGTCAAAGTTGGGATCGGTCCCGGGTCGATCTGTACCACGCGGGTCATCTCCGGTGTCGGCGTGCCCCAGATCACGGCGGTCTGGGAAGCGGCGCAGGAGGCGGCCGGCGCCGGCGTGCCGGTGATCGCTGACGGAGGCATTCGCTACTCGGGAGACATCACCAAGGCGATCGCCGCGGGGGCCCACTGCTGCATGATCGGCGGGCTGCTGGCGGGCGTGGCGGAAAGCCCCGGACAGACCGTTCTCTACCAGGGGCGGACGTTCAAGGCTTACCGCGGCATGGGATCGCTGGGGGCGATGGTTCAGGGATCGAGCGAACGTTACCGCCAAAAGGCGACGGGGCGCGGCGGAGACAAGCTGGTGCCGGAGGGAGTCGAGGGTCGGGTGCCCTTCAAGGGGCCCCTGAGCGTGTTCGTCTACCAGCTCGTCGGCGGCCTGCGGGCCGGGATGGGCTATTGCGGCACGCGGACGATCGAGGAACTTCGGCGCGACTCGCGATTCATCCAGGTCACCGCCGCATCCGTACGGGAAAGCCATCCGCATGACATCGTCATCACGCAGGAAGCCCCGAACTACACGGCGGAGCACGCCAAGCCCGAGTGACTGCCACCGGCATGGGCCCAATCCGGCTCGGGGACGGCGCGAGTTGCGCCGCTGGCGGCCGCACGCCACGCCCCGCATCCTCGCGCCGATCCCCTCGCCTGCCGCTCTTGCGAGGCTGATTTTATTCTCGTCGTGCTGCGTGTGTGCCATGGCGGCCTGGCTGCTGATCCTCTCCGGGCCGGCACGAGCCGCGGAATGGCGGACGTTCGTCAGCGATCCGCCGGCGCCGCGGCCCGTGGCCGTCGTCGCGGCGGTCGAGCCGCCGGTCGTCGTGCCGGAGGTTCTTCCCGAGGAGCCGGAGCCGATCGCCGTCGCAGCCGCGGCGCCGGTGATCCCCGCAGCCGAGAAAAGCCCCGCCGAGGCGCAGCTGGTGGCCGCCGCGGAGCCCGACCCGCAGGGGCCGTGCGCCGAAGATGCCAAGGAGTGCCGCGATGCGCTGCAGAGGCTGCGGGCGGACGCCCTGGCGGGCATCGACCTCGACATCCGTGTCGGTGGTCGGGCGGGCAGCGACTATCCCTGTGAGTGCCGGCTCGAGGGGGAAGCTTTCCAGCCGCGGCGGTTCGCCGCGACGATGTTCACCTGGAAGGCGGCCGGCTACTGCCACAAGCCGCTGTACTTCGAGGACTGGAGTCTGGAGCGCTATGGCCACTCACACGGCTTCGTCGCCGACTCGTTCACCTCGGCGGCGCACTTCTTCACGACGCTGCCCGTGCTGCCCTACAAGATGGGCGTGGAGCTGCCATGGGAGTGCGTCTACCCGCTCGGCTACTACCGGCCCGGCAGCTGTGCGCCGTGGACCATTCCGGCGGTGCCGATCAGCGCCCGGGGCTTCGCCGTCGAGGCGGCCACGATCACCGGCCTCGTATTCCTGCTGCCGTGACGTGCCGGCAAGCCATGGCCGTTAGAATCGGCGGCATCGGGCCGACGCGTGCAGCGGCGCGTCAGCGTTTCGTGACCGTCGCGATGTAGGCGTAGCGGCGGGCTACCGACTCGAAGGCGACGTCGGCCCGCCCCGAGCGGCCGAGATCGGCCAGCGCCGCATGCACCTCGGGTCGGTAGTGGACGTGGAACATGGCGAGCCACCGCTTCAGGCCGGCGGCGAACACGGCCGGCAGGTCTTGCTGGTCCCAAAAATCAACGATCAACAGCCTGCCGCCGGGCTTCACCGCGGCCAGCGCCGCCTCGATCGCTCCTGGCCAGGTGGGAATCATCGACAGACAGTAGGAAAAGAAGACCGTGTCGAACGGGCTGTCGCGGCCGAACATCGCCGCCGGGTCGAGCTGCTCCGCGAGCCCCTGCCGGAGACGGATCGGCTCGCGGCCCGCGGCGGGCACGCCTGCGCGGGCGATGCTGCGGGCGGCCGTTTCCAGCATCTCTGCCGAGGCGTCGATGCCGCACAGCAGGCCGGGGTCGGGCCGCCGGGCGAGCTTGATGAGGTTGCGGGCGGTGCCGCAGCCGACCTCGAGCGTCGCGGTCGCCGGGCCGGTGACCACCTGCGCCAGCATCCGATCGCGGCCCAGCAGGTAGTAGGCCCGCGTCAGGTCGTAGACGTGCCGCGTGAGCCGATACATCCGATCCATGGCCGCGGCCTGATCGGCGACTGGCACGGACGTCGGTTCCACGGCATCGCGCATCGGCATCCCAGTGTGACGGGGGACGAAAAGCCGAGAGTGTAGCAGGCGGGGCGAAACCGCTCCGCGCGGGCTTTCTTCACCGCGTCGATCCGGCGGGCGGGAGGCTGCCGCCCCGCGCCGGAGGCGGTGCCCGCCGGTCGATCTCGGCCGCCAGCCGGTTCATGCCCGCGGTCAACTCGCCGCCGAGCCGCCCGATGGCCTGCACCGTCGCCGCCAGTTCGCCCGCGAGCCCTTTCAGCCGCCGCTCGAAGGCGTTCGCGGTCTGCTCCGCCGCCGTCACGTCGGCGGTCCATTGCTCGAGGTCGGCCTGCAGCGCCTGCCGTTCCTCGGCGAACCGCGCCTGCTGCCCTGTCACGTTTTGTTCCGCAGACGCCAGCCGCCCCGTCGCCTGCTCCAGGGCGGCGATTTCCGCCTCCAGGGTTCGGCGCAGGGCCGCGATGCCGTCGGCCCGCATGCCCTGCCCGCCGCCGGGGATCGTGCCGCCGAGCAGCGCGGTGAACGCATCGGCCAGCGGCCGGCGATCGAGCACCTTGAGAACCTTCACCTTGGCGCCGAGCTCCCGGGCCGTTTGCAGGTCGAGTTCCGCGGTGTCGCCCGCCGCGAATGTCTTCTTGACCATGTCCTCGTTGTCGATGTCGGGCGCCAGCAGGTCGGTGATCCGCTTGATCACTCCCTCGTCGAGGTCGTGGGGGGCGGTGAACTCCACTTCAGCCCAGTAGCGGCCGGGGGCCGCGGTGCCGGCCGCGATCTGCGCGACGAGCTCCTCCGAGTCGCCCTCGACCTCCGTGCCGTGCCGTGCGAACGCCGCCTCCAGCCGCTCGAGCTTGGCGAGCAGGGCTTTGGGGTCGGTCTTGGCGGGAGCGGGCAGAACGTCGGCAGTCGTGTCGGCGGTCGCCTGGCTCGGCATTCTGTGGAACGCCATCCATCGGTCGACGGGCAGGTCCTCGTAGACCGTGACGGCCTCATAGGTCTTCGACCAGGCCCGCCGGTCCGTGGCGTCAGGTGGCACGGCGGGCACGATCTGGAGCGTGGTCCGCTTCGCCGCTGCATCGAAGACCGCGGACACCACGCGGAACACGCCGAGGAATCGTCCCCCATCCTCGATCGCGGCGTCGTCGAACACCGAGACCTGTGCGCCGGCGTTGATCGGCACCACCGGGCCGCGGCCGGCAGCCGGTTTTTCCGCCTCCGGGCCGCCGCCTTCCGGCGCAGCCGCGGCAGGCTCCGCTTCCGCAGCCGCCGGGGCCTCCTGCTCGGGGAGCGTGATCGTGCCCGGGGCATCGGCCTGAGGCGGGGCGAACGTGGCCTGCTTCCAGGCCCTTCCCCGCCAGGTTTCCACTCGCTCCAGCACCCGACGCCAGCGTGCCTCCTCGTCGGCCAGGGCAACGAGCGATTTCTCGCCGGCAATCGGCCGCGGCTCCCCCTGGGCAACGAGCGTTGTCGCATCGCGTTCTCGGAGGAGGTCGGCCTCGTACTTCCGCACGACTTTCGTCCAGGCCCGCTCGCGCTCGGCAATCCGGGCGGCGAGGTAGACGTAGCCCCCCGAGGCGAGCAGCGCGAGGATGGCCGCCGTCACGGTGCCCCAACTCCAGCCCTTGTGGCCGAAGGCGAGCGTGAGCAGGCCGGCTAGCAGCACCAGGCCGACGATCGCGGGCACGAGAATGTTCATGCGCCAACTGCTCCCGTCCGGTCGCACGACCGGCACGATCGTCGTCAGAGGAACGGTCGGATTATAGCGACGCCGCGTTCCCGACCGCCCGGGAGTCTTCGTGCGGCCGGGGCCGCCATCTTGAACCACCCCTGGGCTCGGCGTTGCATCCGGCCGACACGCGGCCGTCGCCCGTGTGCCCCGGCGGCGACACGGCCCGTCCCTTCGCCGGCGCCGAGTGGCCTTTTCATCGTGAAAACCGCATGTCTGGCGGAGTTTGCCGGCGCCGGCACCGGATCTGCAACGTCTCGATCACGCCCCACTCCCCGAGGAACTCCCCATGCGCTCCGTGTTTGGTACGCCCGCCAGCCCGGTTTCGTCCCGTCCCGCCCCGGCCCGGCCCCGTCAGGCGAAGGCGACCACAGCGATCGACGACCCGGTGCGGCTCTACCTCCTGCAGATGGGTGGCATTCCGCTCCTCAACCGGGAAACTGAGGTGTCGAGCGCCCGGCAGATCGAGCACTGGCGGCGCCTGTTTCGGCGCACGTTGCTCGCCAACGACTTCGTCCTCGCTGGTGCCGTGGAGCTGCTCGAGAAGGTCCAGGCCGGCACCGTCCGGCTCGACCGCACGATCGAGGTCTCGGTGACGAACACGCGGGAGAAGAAGCGGCTGCTCAAGCGGCTCGCCCCCAACCTCGTCACGCTGCGCCGGATCGAGCAGGAGAAGCGCCGGCTGTTTCGCGTGGCGATGTCCCGCAGCACGCCGCTGGAGCGGCGACGGGCGGCCTGGCGGCGGCTCGTGCGGCAGCGCAACAAGGCCGTGCGGCTCGTCGAGGAGATGCACCTCCGCATCCAGCGGCTCTATCCCCTGCTCAAGCAGCTCCGCGGCATGGCGGCCCGCTTCGATGCCGCCCGCGAACGGATGGAGGCCTGCGGCGGCGACGAGGCGGCCCGCCGCGGCCTCGCGACGGAGCAGCGCCGCATCCTCCTGGTCACCCGCGAGAGCCGCAACACCCTCCGCCGGCGGCTCGACCGGCTCGCGGACCTGCAGCAGCGGTATGACGCGGCCAAGAGCGCGCTGGCCGCGGGCAACCTCCGGCTGGTGATCTCGATCGCCAAGCGGTATCGCAACCGCGGGCTCTCGTTCCTCGACCTCATCCAGGAGGGCAACTCGGGCCTGATGCGGGCCGTGGACAAGTTCGAGCACGCCCGGGGCTTCAAGTTCTCGACCTATGCGACCTGGTGGATCCGCCAGGCCATCACCCGGGCGATCGCCGACCAGAGCCGCACGATCCGCGTGCCGGTGCACATGGTCGACACCATGACGAAGCTGCGGAACATCGCCCGTGACTTCCTCCAGGAGCACGGCCGGGAGGCGAACGTCGAGGAACTGGCGGCCCGAGCCGCCATCTCCCTGGAGGACGCCGAGTGCGTGTGGCGGATGTCACGCCGGCCCGTGTCGCTCGATCAGCCGCTGGGCGATTCCGACGACAGTGCGGTCGGCGAGTTCGTCCGCGATCAGCGGGAGGACGATCCGCTCAAGGGCACCAATCAGGCGGCCCTCAAGTCGTCGATCGCGCGGGCGCTCGACGGCCTCTCCTACCGCGAACGGGAGATCATCCGCCTCCGCTTCGGCCTCGCCGACGGCTACAGCTACACGCTCGAGGAGGTGGGCACGATCTTCGACGTCACGCGGGAGCGGGTGCGACAGATCGAGGCCAAGGCGGTGGAAAAACTCCGCCAGCCCGGCGCCGATGTCGACCTGGCGAGCTTCGTGGACGACTCGATTGTGGAGCGGTGGCGGGGCGTGGTCGCTCCGGCTCGGCCCGCGCGGAAACCGGCCGGAGAACTCACGCCCGCCGGGGCGGGTTCCTGAACCGGCGTCAGCCGGTCTTCGCCTCGTCGAGGGCCTGCTGCAGCTTGGCCTTGGGCTGCACGCCCATGAACTGCTGCACCAGCCGCCCGCCGCTGAAGATCATGATCGTGGGAATGCTGGCCACGTTGTAGGTCATCGCCAGCCGGCTGTTGTCGTCCACGTTCACCTTGCCGATCTTGAAAGAGCCGGCGTTCTCCGCCGCCAGTTCCTCGATCACCGGGCCGATCATCCGGCAGGGACCGCACCACGGAGCCCAGAAGTCGACGAGGACCGGGACCGAGGAGTCGAGCACGTCACTCTGAAAGTTGTCGTCGGTGAACTCGAGGGCGATACCCATGGTCTGCGGAGGCTCCTGTGGTGGTGGATGCCGATGATCGTCGGCTCTAGTCGGCTATGATGCGGCCGTCATCCGGGCCGCTGTCCCGCAGTATAGTGGCCGGCCGGATTTTCGGGGCAGAAGGGCGCGGGCATGGAGTCTGACCGGGAATCGGCCGCCGCCGGTGCGGAGCCACACCGGGCCGGCGGGCGGGGCGAGGTGCTGCCGTGAGCGGAGTTCACGCCATCAACCTGGGCAACGCGTGGGAGGCCGAGCCGGGCCACGCGGGTCAGGCCTCGGCCTGGGTGCGCCGGTTCGGCAGGCCCACGGGCCTTGCGGCCGCCGACATCGTGTGGCTCGTGATCGACGCCCCGGCGGACGGCGCGGTCGCGGTCAACGGCGCGGCCCTGCCCGCGGCCACGGCCGGCGTGGCGTATCGAGCGAATGTGACCGCGATGCTGCGCGACCGGAACCTGCTCGTGCTCGTGCCGCGACAGGCCGTCACGGCCGTCCCGCCGCCCCCGGGACGCGGTCCCCTCCCCGCGGCGCTCGGCACCGTGCGCCTGGAGATCGCGTCCGGCGCCGCCAGCGGCGGCGGGCCGACCGCCCGAGGGCGGCGCGGTTGACGCGTGGGTCCGCCGCGTGATAGTTAGCAGCAGCGGAGCGGCATGGAGCCCGTGGCCCGTGCTCGGACAATCCATTCGGTTCTCGACGAGGAACTTATCGATGTCGATCGTTCGCGTGGGCAGCAGCGGACAGTACGCCGCCGGGTGGGATGCGATCTTCGGCGGCGCGAAAGCCAAACCGGCCGGCGGTGCGAAGCGGGCCAAGAAGGCCGCGAAGAAGGTGGCTCGCGCCACGCCCGCAAAGCGGGCTGCGAAGAAGTCGGCCAAGAAGGCGAACAGCCGCCGCGGCTGACGTCAGCGGGCGGATGGCTGGCCGAGTTCGCGGGCCCGGGCCGCGGCGGCCACCACCGCGTCGATGACCGCGCCGCGGACGCCGCGCTGCTCGAGCACGGCCAGGCCGGCGATCGTGGTGCCGGCCGGGCTCGACACGCGGTCCTTGATCTGCGCGGGATGCTCGCCCGTTTGTTCCAAGAGGGCGCCGGTGCCGGAGAGCGTCTGCACGGCCAACGCCTGGGCGAGTGGCCGCGGCAGGCCGGCCTTCACGCCCCCGTCGGCGAACGCCTCGACGAGCAACGCGAGGAAGCCGGGGCCCGATCCGGAGAGGCCGGTGACGGCGTCGAGCAGCGACTCGTCGGCCTCGTGGACATGGCCGACCGCGGCCAAGAGTGCGAGCACCCGCGTCGCCGCGGCAGCCGGCACCGCGGGCGTGCGGCACACGACCGACACCCCACGGCCCACCAGGCAGGGCGTGTTGGGCATCACGCGGATGATCCGCCGCGTGCCGGCGAGCTCGGCGAGCGAGTGCAGCGAGAGCCCGGCGACGATCGACACGAGCACGGTTTCCGCGGAGACCGCTGCGGCGATCTCCCGGCAGGCCGTGGCCGCCTGCTGGGGTTTGACCGCCAGGAACACGATCGGTGCCGCCGCGGCCGCCGCGGCGCCGGTGGCGGCGAACCGCACGCCCGGCACCCGGGCGGCAAGCCGCTCGCGGGCAGGCGGATGAGGGTCGTGGACCGTGACCGCGTTCGGCTCCAGGAGCCCGGCGCGGCAGAAACCCTCGGCCAGGGCGAGGGCCATCTGGCCCCCGCCGATCATGGCGACCGCGTCGGCGGAGGGCTGGGGCGCGTGCGTCACGGCGGTGTCCTTCAGGGCTGCGCGGGAGGTTCGGGCAGGGCCGCGGCGAGTGGCTCCAGGGCGACGCGGCTGACCCACAGTTGGCTCGAGCCGCCGCGGCCGCCGCCGTCGCCGTCGCGGCCGGCGGTCCACATCAGCAGCCCGCCGTCGGCGGAGAACGCGGGCAGCACGTCGGCACCCGGATGGTCGGTGAGCCGCAGCGGCTCGCCCGTGCGGAAGCCGCCGCTGCCCGCCGCGTAGCGGGCGATCCACAGGTCGTAGTTCGGCCGCTGCGTGGGGTCGGAATGGTCGGCGCCGGTCCACACGAGCCACGGCTGCGTGGGATGCCAGAACGGCGCCCAGTGGACGCCGCGGCCCTGCGTGACCGCCACGTCGCCCGAGCCGTCGGCCTTCATGACATGGATCTGGAGCATGTCCTTCTCGACGCGGTCGGTGCGGTAGGCGATCCAGCGGCCGTCGGGCGAGAAGAACGGGCCGCCGTCGTAGCCCGGCGCGTCGGTCAATTGCCGCACGTCGCTGCCGTCGGCGTTCATCAGGTAGATGTCGGGATCGCCGTCGCGGTCGCTGACGAACAGGATCTGCCTGCCGTCGGGGGAGAACGAGCATTCCGCGTCGTAGCCGCGCTCGTGCGTCAGCCGGACGAGATCCGTGCCGTCGAGGTTGGCCATGAACAGGTCCATCGCGGGGTCGAAGTCCCACTGGTAGCGGCGCCGGCGGCCGGTCCGCGCGTCCTCGGCGGCCTGCTCACGGGCCGTGTGTTCGGTGGCGTCGAGGGCGGGGTCGAGGTGGCTCGACGCGAACAGCAGCCGGCGGCCGTCGGGGGCGAACCAGGCACAGGTCGTCCGGCCTCGGCCGGTGCTCACGCGGCGTGGCGCGGTCGGCTGCGGCGAGGCGGCGTCGAAGGCCTGCACGAAGATCTGATAGAACGGATAGCCGTCGGGCACCGCCTGGTAGCAAATCGTTCGGCCATCGGCCGCGAAGTAGCCCTCGCCCGCCTTGGGCATCCCCGT
>Ga0315903_10011426_pt1 | contig 10463 bp, 10 predicted proteins | sample LakEriMetagenome_7_FD_203524 | JGI IMG/M metagenome (GOLD analysis project Ga0315903, IMG submission 203524) | Freshwater fungal communities from buoy surface, Lake Erie, Ohio, United States - Buoy 2 MA119 | ecosystem: Environmental > Aquatic > Freshwater > Lake | place: USA: Lake Erie, Ohio... | reverse complement strand
ACACCGTTCAACGCCTTGGCGCTCGCCTAGGCAGCACCTTTGTTGATGGCGGAGTCCACCCACGCTTTGGCACTCGCAACTTCACAATGCCTCTTCAAAACGGCCAATACATCGAAGTTGTCTGCCCGCTAGATCACCCAGCAACAGAACAAACCCCTTGGGGCAAAGCTGTTAGCAAGAAAGCACAAGAAGGCGGAGGTTGGCTCACTTGGGTTTTTGCAACTGAAGATATTTCAAAGGTTGAAGAGAAGTTTGGCCGCAGCGCAATCGAAGGTCACCGCACACGCCCAGATGGCAGCGATCTTAAGTGGAAGCAAATCGGAGTCAACGAGATTACCGATTCTCGCGAACTTCCATTCTTTATCCAATGGTTAACCGCTGATCATCCATCACAAGATGGGAAAGCTGTTGCTGCAATTGAGAAGATCACGATCGCTGATACTGATCACCTGGCTGATTCTTGGTTTAAGTCAGAGATCCTTGGTGGATTAAATGGCGCAGATGTTGAGTTCATTGATCCAGCAACAAATGATGGTGAGTATGGAATTGTTGCGGTTCACCTGATGACACCAAGTGGCGTTGTGCGGTTGGATTAGAGTGTTAATTGCGCAAAACTGAGTCCTTAGGTTTAGTTACTAGTTAAGTGGCTCTTCAAATATTCCGTTACACCTAGGATTGGGTCTCGGAATTGGACCTCATCTAAAAATGGAGATTTTTTATAACAATTTTCATAAACATCAATTCCATCTAAAGCGGAATTGAATTTCAGAAGCGAAAGCTTTTCAAATTCTTCAAATATACTTGTAGCTAGATGCTTAATCTGAATCGCATTTCCTGAATTTAATTGGAAAACTCCAGATAGTTCAGTTGTAGCGAAGATAGCAATTGCATTCACTTCATCATCTATATGATGATATTCACGTATCTGCAATCCAGAACTCATCTCGAATTCACTATTTGCGCTAAGCGAACGATAAATTTGTTCAATGAACATATGTGGATGGGAACGTTCTCCACCATAAATTGTATGAAGTTGTAAATGCAAATGGTCTTTATTGGAAGGATGATCTTCGATTGATTCAAGAAAGTTCCTTTTTGCTCTTATGTAAGGATTTACCGACGCCAAACTTAGGTTATTTTCGAGAATACTTCCAAAAGTAATTAGTTTATGACCTAAATTGTCGATACTTTCTCGAATTCGCATTGGTAAAGTCGAATTCAAGAGTTCTAGCTGTTGAAAGGGTGCCTTGGGGTCAGTTAATCCAAGTGCGTTGATTACTGTCACATTCGTTCCTAAACTTGCGAAGTATTGACTCATTTTAGTGAGTCCGCTGGACCCCAACCAAGAATCTATTTCTGACCTTGAAGTTTCCAGAATTACTTTTTCATTAAATCTTTTTGATAACCCCTTACCGAGGATGCCACTGCCACCCAAGAGAACAAACTTTTGAGACTCAAAGTTCAATTTATTTTATATCTGTCCAGGGAGGGTTACTTCTTTTTGCCATTTCTTCTAATTCATTCTTCTCTCTCAAAGTATCCATTGGTTTGAAAAAACCAAAGTGTTGATATGCAGCCAACTGGTTTTCTTTGACTAATCTTGGGAGTGCGCCAGTTTCAAAAGGTTCATAATCGTTTTCGATGTAGTTCCTTACATTTGGCTTTAATACAAAAAATCCGCCGTTTATCCAACCTGAATCAGCCTGATCTTTTTCACCAAAGTGCGAAACAATCCCATTCTGAATCTCTAGGAAACCGAATCTCGCTGCCGGTCTTACCGCTGTAACGGTGCAAAGTTTCTGGGTTGAATCATGAAATGCTAGTAGCTTTGAAATTGATACGTTGGCTAATCCATCACCATATGTCGCTAACATCGTCTGATCAGGATATAGATCCATACACTTAAGAATCCGACCGCCGGTCTGTGTATCTAAACCCGTTTCTACTGCCTCTACAGATATCTGAATACTTTTTGTTTGGGAATTTCGAGAATCGAAATCTAGGGAAATCAAATATTTATTGTTGTATTTCTCGCTAGCTTGATTTTTGAGCCAATCTAAAATTACCTCGCCTTTATAGCCGAGCGCCACGACGAACTCCGTGATTCCTTGTATCGCATAAATGCGGAATATATGGGACAGGATTGGTTCGTCATTTATAGAGACCATTGGTTTCGGCTTTGAGTTCGTTTCTTCAGAAATACGGCTACCGAGTCCACCTGCCAAGACTATAACTTTCATTTCCCTCACTCTGTCTTTCAACCTCGCCCTATTTTACTTCCCCAGCCTATTGGTTAACACACATGATTGTAACTAGACTCAGGCTTATGCCTTGTGTAACGAGCCTAAAATGATAAAAATAGATGGACCAGTTCTGATAACTGGTCATACTGGATTTAAGGGTACCTGGCTGTTGCTTCTTCTAAACGAGCTAGGTATTGAAGCTGTGGGGTATTCGCTATCGCCTAAGCCCGAGAGTTTATTTTCTCGATTGAATCTTGAAGGTAAAGTTCAAGAAGTGTTTGGGGATATTCGTGACATAAAGAATCTAAATAATTTTGTTATGGAAACTAAGCCAGCTGCTATTTTACATTTAGCCGCACAACCTCTTGTTATTGACTCATACGCAATACCCGAAGAGACTTTTGAAGTTAACGTCCAAGGCACCGTAAATATCCTGTCCTGTGGAAGCAAAGCTAAATCGGTTAAAGCCATCCTCGTAGCTACAACAGACAAGGTTTATAAGAACAGTAATTCACAAATCCAATTTTCCGAAAACGACCAGCTGGAAGGTCAAGATCCTTACAGTGCTAGCAAAGTTGCTGCGGAATCTGCAGTTAAGGCGTGGCAAACAATCTCTTCGATAAATGATGGGCCCAAGATATTGTCAGCCCGTGCAGGAAATGTAATTGGCGGTGGAGATGCGTCACCTAATCGCTTAATACCAGACATAGTTCGAGCTTTTTTCAATAGTCATCCGGCTCCGATTCGCAATCCGGCTAGTTCACGTCCCTGGCAACATGTTTTGGACCCGCTCTTTGGTTATTTAAAAGCCATCGAATTTCTCTTGTCATCAGATTATAAAGAAGTTTTGGCACTCAATTTCGGCCCGGATGGAGAGAGTCTCTCTGTCGATGAGGTTGTTGAGATAGCACGTAAGAATTGGCCAAAGCCAACTTCGATTAAACACTTGGCTCAGCATGAAAATAGCCTGTATGAGGCCAAGTCTCTGGGGTTAAATTCGAAACTTGCGAAGGATTTACTTGAGTGGGCTCCAGTTTGGACACAGGAAGTAGCCGTTTCTAGGACCGTTCGGTGGTGGGCACAAACGTTAATCGACAACGAAGACCCATTAGAACTTTGCCGTGGAGAGATTAAAGATTATTTAAAATCTTTAGCTTTGAATTTCAACTAATCGGCTTTATCAACTAACAAGTTTGTTTTCTGAAAAAAAACGGTTGTTCTATCGATAGGAATAAGGAAAGGCTTGATATTTTTCTCTTTAAAGAAATTATCGGCAGCCAATCTGGATCCTTCCCAAAATCCGTAGTCATCCAAAATCACAATTCCGCCGGGTGAAACCAAATGGTATAAATTCTGGAGTGCTGCCAAGGTCGAATTATGCCAATCCGTATCAATTCTCAAAATTGCGATTCTGCTGGGGAGTTTTGTTTTTGGATTCGTTAAAGTGTCTTCAATTGGCCCTGAGACATAATTGCAATATTCGTCGTTACCTGTTACATGCACAATATTTTCTTGAACAATTCGCCGTGAAATCTGCAACCAATTTGAATCTTTTTCCCGTCGGGATTCTAAATTAAAAGCTTTTTGAGCAATTTCCCCATCTTCAACACTCGGTGGGGTCATGCCCTGAAATGTGTCGAAAAGCCAATAGTCTCTATGAAATATTCTATTCTGAGCGAGTTTCGCAGCAATTACAGACCCGCCCGCCCAAACACCGCACTCAACAATATCACCGGGTATTGGATATTCATCAACGTATTTTGTTGCTGCTACGAGAGCACAGATTGCTTGATCTGAGGTCATAGTGAAGGGGCGGACCAAATTGATAACTTCACGGACATCAGTGCTGTAGTTGTGAAGATCTTCTAGAATTTTTCACTCCTAAAAACGCTGTTAGTTTAAAAAAGACCGGTCAAAAAGCTTGCCTCCGAACTGTACCTGTTAATCTAAGAACATGGCGGTGACAGTTTGTACAAAATAGGCATTTTTTCAACCCAGTTACCTGAGCTCACAACTGGCGGTGGAATTGGCAATGTAACCTCTAGGCTAGCGAGGGAACTGGCTCACATAGGTTTAGAGGTTGAAATTCTGTTTTCTAGGACAGAAGTCATCCCTACGAATCAACAAATTTCTGACTATTTGTCATCTGGCGTAAAAATACGGGAATTGCCTTCCTCAAATGTCCGAACAACACCTTGGTGGCTTGGTTTTCAAAACGAGATAAATACTGAGCTAATAAATTGTAATTACGATCTCGTTATATCGCAGGAATGGCAGGCGCCCCTTGGGATCGCTGCAAACCTGTCTGGAAGTTCAGTACCGATCGTAACTTGGATTCATGGCGGAACTCTATACGATCATGTAGGTTCGGACAAAGAGTTTGAACACCAGTTTCAATTAATCGATTCCTACTTGGAACAAGTTCAATTAGAAAAATCTAATATAGTTGTATCGCCAAGTAAGTACCTGGTGGATTTTTATAAGAATTACGGTTGGAATTTTCCAGAGACAAGAATTTCCCCGTACCACTTCCCTAGATATGATTTTAAAAATGTTCACAAAGATTCAACAACCATCACTCTGGCGTTCGTTAGCGCGCTGTCAAAACGAAAAGGATTTGATGAAGCATTGAGCCTAGTTGCTAAGCTCAAAGATGAGGGTTTGAAATTTACTTTTGGCATTTACGGAAAATTTCTTGATATTTCAGAAAACGAGATAATTGATTTCCTGCGAAAAAACAAGATCCCTCATTACTTTAGGCAAGAATTGAAACCTATTGAAATCTGGAATGAATTATCCGAGAAGAATACAACCATCTTGCTGCCCAGCAGGCTTGACAATAGCCCAAGCGTTGCCTACGAAGCATTATCTTCATCTTGTAAAGTTCTAGCAAGTGATACACAGGGGACTTTGGAGCTAGAGCCTGATTTCCCAGGTCACATTCTTAAGTGGAGTAGCAGCAACTTGGGAAAAGTTCGATCATTTATTGAAGCTAAGCCAGTCCTACTTCCAAATATGGACAAAATGAATGAACGAGTAACTAAATTCTGGTTAGAACTCATCAGAGATACGATAGAAAACAAAAAATCTTCAACACTTGTTTTACCGATTGAAGAGTCAAAACCGAAAATTTCGGTGGTCATAATTACCAAGAACAGACCGGACTATTTTCGTAGAGCGCTTGATTCTGTGTTAAATCAAAGCCTTCTACCTGACGAAATTATTATCGTCGAAGATGTGTCAAATGGGCCGACTTCCGTTTATCAAGACTGTATTAATGCAAACAAAATTATTCCTGTTAAGTACCAACAGGTTTCTTATTCGGATGAAGATCGATTTAGCTTTGCAAAGAATGTTGGCCAAGGACAAAGTCGTGCAGCCAAAAGTCGAAATATGGCTGCGAGAATTGCAAAATTTCCTATTCTGGCATTTCTTGATGATGATAATTTATTCTTACAGAGACACTTAGAGTTGTCACTTAGAGAATTAATTGAAAATAGATTAGATGCAGTAACTCCATTTTTGGCCCAAGTTTTCTCCGACGAACCGCTATCAAGTAATATGCAGCCGACTCAGATTGCCGTCATGGCTGGGTCTCGTTTTGGTCCCCTCAACGCTCTTGCGAATGTTTGCATGGATTCACACATACTGATTAAGAAAGAAAATTTTGATCAGATTAATGGATTCCCTGAAAATAGTCGGCCTGAGGATTGGGCTTTGGGCCTTCGCATAATTGCAAATGGACATAGATTTGGAACAACTGGCCAACCAACGGTTCTTTACCGTTTAAACCTGGATGGGATTCAGGCTCAGTTATCTGCCACAAGTACTTCTTGGGTGAGCTTAGATAAGGAAGTTTTGGAATTAGATCAATCTCAGGGCGGGTCATGGCTCATTTCAAAGCTTGCTGCAGCTGGTTATCAAAATCGGGCCACCAGTTCACTGACAGAAAAAAAGCTAAGGAAATACTATTTTAGTTATGGATGGAAGTTGTTGAGGACTGGAAATTATAAAGAGCTTTTGTTCGGAATAAAAAAGTATTTTCGTAGGCTAAAGTTTTTTGGCAAGTAAGCAAAAAGCACTAGCTGGAGTAATTAAATTACGGACGTGCTTTAGGAGGGAAAATCGTATTTTCAAGAGGTTTCTTAATGTTAATTGAGAAAGCAACCAGTTGTAAGCCAAGGAATTATCTTCAACTGTTGCCGTTAAAACAGTTCCACCCTTTACATATTCAAGTTTAATGATTTCAAATTCCTTACCCAAGAGTTTTGTGATTTTTCTTCTTCCGGGTCGAAATCGATTGTCAATCGGATCGGGATGGTACGGGTAGTGTTTTGGACCCGTGAGGATCAGATAATTACCTTTTTGAACGAGTTTTGAGAGAGACAGAATGCCTGCTTTTGGATCTGGTATGTGTTCAAGCAAATTTGAGACAAGCGTTACATTCGCATTTAAAGCTATAAGTTGCTCTAAATCAGAGGGATGCAGAAAATCCAAAACCAAATCAACGCCAGGTTCGTTCTTTATGTCCACGTTAACAACTGAACCAAGTTTTGAAAGTTTTTGCAGGACATTAGATGCTATATAGGGTTGTTGTCGGATGATAAACTCACTTGTTGAACTACCTATATTTAGAGTTAATCCCGTAACGCCATTTTGCTCTAGATATTCGATGGCATTCTTAATCCAAATAGACTCATTTAGCAACAAATCATACTCCAACCGTTAAGTAATTAGATTCCAATTCTATGCCTTCGAAAAAGGATTTAACGACGTTATCAATCAAAAAAGCTAAAGTTCATCCCCTAATTTTCAAACAATCCGTAAATTAAACATATGAACATAAAATGATTGAGTTGTAGTTGCTCGAGTCTCGACTGTGGCGTAGGCGGGCATGGGATGGCAAGAATTAAACACTTAGAAAGCTCGGAGACTTAAGCGGGGTTTTCACCCAATTTACACCTGCGAAAGTGCAAGAAGTTTATGCGGGGACTTCCTTATCTTTCTGAATCGAAGACCTGAGTAACCTATATGGCTGAAAAATTCTCCAAATTTTGGAATCAATGACGCTATCACGCTCTGCCAACGCGCTATCACGCTCTGCCAACGCGCTATCACGCTCTGCCAACGCGCTATCACGCTCTGCCAACGCGCTATCACGCTCTGCCAACGCGCTATCACGCTGAATTGATTCTTCGAGTAGTGAGGCATATTTGATGAACCGATCAGTTTCTGCGGGGTAAGCATCCGAAAAAATCACAGGCAAATTGAAATCAAAGTGACGATCTCCAATGTTTAACCTATTAAACTCATTGAGCTGATCGAGTTTTTCTGTAGGAATTGAAACATTTAGATTTTTCGTTGGAATTGAACACTGACTTTGAAACAAACCTGAATTCCCATTGAAGAGAATATCCACAAATTTCTCAAAAATTTCAGTGGGATGTTTAAGACTTTGATAGTCAATTTTATGAACAAAATCCGAGGATTCCAATAATGCTTCTTCAATTTTCCTTTTCATAGAGGAGATATAGTTCAAAATTTGCTTGAGGGCTTTTGAGTCTACAAACTCACCGTGGCGGATATATTCACCGCGATAGGAGGATAATCGTGCCTCTGGGTCAAAGTCGAAGTATATGAATTCTATTTTAGTATCTTCCCCAAAGGGAAGAGAGGAAAAAAGTTTAGAGTAATGTTCTGAATTTAAGGAAGCAAAGTCTTCGGAAGACAACAACAAGGTGAAAATTTTGCTCAATTTCATTTCATCAAAGTATCTTTTAAGTAAATCTCTCAAACTAATTTGTTCGAGATTTGTCAAAAAGTGGAAACGTGACATCGAGTCGGTGATCAAGTTTGGGATTTCATGGTGCGCACTCTTTGTAACTAATCCAAGTGGAAAGAGGACCCCATGATGGAGTAATAACTCACGATTGATGTGGAAAAATTCCTGGAGTGCGCTTGAACCAGTTTTCCAAGGCCCCACATGAATAATGATTCTATACACGATTGCCAGTCCTCTTCTCGACAAGTTTACTGGTGGATCGCACCGGCTAGTTCGCTTGCCACATCAATGCTGGGCCTAGCCTACCTCCGCCTCTAGCATTAGTGGGTGACCTAGACGGGTTACTTGGGAAGAGGGATGGGATCAGATGTCGATGAGCAATCTAAGAGTTAAAAGCATGCACAAGATTTCAATTTTTTCAGTTTTGGTATTGGGTTCATCGTTACTGGGTTTTGCCCCATCGAGCGCGGCTAGCCCAACAACCAATGCCTGCGTAAACCAGAAGACAGGGGCCATGCGGATCCTGCTTAAAGGGACGTGCAAGGCAAAGGTCGAAAAGAAGCTGGTTATCAATACCACTGCCCCAGCTGTGTCAACGCTTCCTCCGATTTGGCTTTCACCACGGGATTTACTTGCATCACGCCAGGGATTTACTGACAGCAGCGGCATAGCCGATGCTTCTTCTGTTTCCACGCTGGTTCTGACTAACAATTTCTTCCACGCCGAAGCTCTTGATCTTGCTCAAGAGAAAGAGAGAGTTGTGTTTAAAGCGGTGCCAAAGGGCTGGAGCAAAGCAAAGAGCCTGACGGTAAGGGTTTATTGGTTGCTAACCGAGAATACGACTGCACCTGTTTCCTTTGAGATTTACTTAAACTCACGTGGAGACGGTGATAATTTTGGTGACGAGAATTGGGCAACCAGTGCAACGGGTGAACAAACAGATGCATTGGTAGTAAGCAAGGGCTCCAAGATCATGAATACCCATAGCTTTACATGGGGAAATAATGGTCAAATAGCCGATGGCGAGCTACTGACACTTTCGCTGTACCGCGAGGGAAATCTTCAAAAGCCAAGCGTTTATTCGGGCAAGGTTTACGTAATGGGAGTCTCGATAGAGCCAAACTTCTAAATAGTTACAGCAAAACCCCTGCACCTTAAAAGCGGTGTGGGGGTTTTGTTTTGCAATTTAGGTTGGTATCTACCGTGGCTTGGGCCGGGGGGTCACTGGGGATAAGTCATTGGACTGTCAGTAGGCGGTGGCAGGTTGCGGCTATGACACAGAAACAGCCAAGATCTATTCATTTAGTAACGCTTGACGTTAATAACGCTACGCGTTACTATACCTAAGTGATCCTTTCATTTAAGGACAAGCAAACTGAGGCACTTGCCAGTGGCAAGCAGGTCCAACGGTTTTCTTCCTTCGAAAGAATCGCACTTCGTAAATTACGACAGCTCGAAATCGCAGGTCGCTTAGAGGACTTAAGGGTTCCACCCGGGAATCACCTTGAGCTGCTAAAGGGTGATCGTGCAGGGCAAATGAGTATTCGAATTAACGATAGATGGCGAATATGTTTCAAGTGGACCGTGGCAGGTCCGGCAGATGTAGAGATTGTTGATTACCACTAGGAAGGAAGGGAATGAAAAATGGCTACAAAGATTGCATCTCGTCAGGTTAAGTCACGGGTAAAGCGAGTTGATTCAGTAACTCCTGGCGAGCTTTTACTTGAAGAATTCTTGGTACCTATGGGCATTTCAAAATATCGTCTAGCTAAAGAGATCAATGTGCCCGCCCAACGCATCGGGGACATTGTTATGGGTAAACGTTCAATTACGGCTGATACAGATTTGAGGCTTTGCCGGTTCTTCAATTTGTCCGATGGTTACTGGCTTCGTGCACAGGCAGCTCATGACCTTGAAGTTGCTCTGGCGCAGATTGGTAAGAGCTTGAAGACAATCAAGCCATGGTCTAGTCGAGTTGCTTCTTAAGTAGTTACGATTATCTGTAGCAAGTCGATCTAAAGCGAATGTGGCTTGGGCCGGGATCGAACCGGCGACCTAACGATTTTCAGTCGTTCGCTCGTACCAACTGAGCTACCAAGCCAACAAAGATCTTGCTAGCAGTTGCCCACCAGTACGTATGGCACACAAATAAATTTGTATACAACACCAAAACCTTTGCGACCCGGACGGGACTTGAACCCGCGACCTCCGCCGTGACAGGGCGGCGCGCTAACCAACTGCGCTACCGGGCCTTAAGAGATTGATAAACATAAGTGGCTCTTATGTCACAATTAAAGCCGTTACTACTAACTTCATTATTACTGTTACTGCGGTACTGCGTGCCCCCAACGGGATTCGAACCCGTGTTACCGCCGTGAAAGGGCGATGTCCTAGGCCCCTAGACGATGGGGACGTTCTAAGGCTTGGCAATCTTACCC
>Ga0315903_10011422_pt1 | contig 10464 bp, 8 predicted proteins | sample LakEriMetagenome_7_FD_203524 | JGI IMG/M metagenome (GOLD analysis project Ga0315903, IMG submission 203524) | Freshwater fungal communities from buoy surface, Lake Erie, Ohio, United States - Buoy 2 MA119 | ecosystem: Environmental > Aquatic > Freshwater > Lake | place: USA: Lake Erie, Ohio... | reverse complement strand
CGGACGGATTGAATAAAAGGTTACAACTTAGTCGTTTGAAATAATATCAAACAGTTCGTCCAAATCTGGAGAAATTATAATCTCTATTCGTCGGTTTTTAGCCTTATCAGCAGGATCAACCGGCTGAAATTCGCTTCGACCTGCGGCAACGATTCGCGTAGGGTTCATTTTTGAATTAGCCAGTAAAATTTCAACCACTGATGTTGCGCGCAACACAGATAACTCCCAATTGTTTCGTGGAATGGCCGCGCTTGAAAGCTTATCCGTATCTGTATGGCCTTCCACGACGATTTCCAAATCGGATTCAGTTTCCAAGGCTTTTCCTATTTGTAATAAGGCACTTTTCCCCTCTGCTTCAACCACAATACTTCCTGATTTAAACAAAAGTTTCGCTTCCATACTCACGTAAATCTTTCCATTTTTCTGCTCTACTTTTAGGCCTTGATTTTCAAAACCTATCAGCGCATCGGTTACTTTTTTCTTCAAGGCCTTGAGCGCATCTTCTTGTCGTTTCAATAGTTCCTCAAGTTCATTTACACGCTGCTCACGCTCTTCCAATAGCTTTTGTTTTGTTTTCAATTCGGCCTCTAGACTTACTAATTCTTCTGATTTTTTCTGAAGTTCGATGTTCTTCTGCTCGAGTTGTTTTTGGAGAACGGAAGCTTCTTTTGCTCCGGTTGACTTATATTTCTCAAATGTTTTTGTGAGTTCATCCAATTCTTTCATGGACTTACTCAATTCCCTAGATAAAGTTCGTAGAGAGGTTCCTAGTTTCGCAGTATCTAATTTTAACGAACTAGCTTCCTTTTTCAACGCATCCACATTGGATTGTAGCTCCTTCACTTTGGCTTCATAATCTTGATTGCTTTGTTTCATTTTCTCCAATTCTTCCGCACAAATCTTTTGCTGTGCTTCTAAGGCTTTAAACTTTTTTGAAGAAACACATGCCGAGGCAAGCGCCAACAAAACAAAAAACAAAACAGACTTTTTCATACGATGGGTTTTTACAAAAATCAGGCTTTACTCGATGTAAAATCCGAAGAGGTCCTCGAGTTTTTAACACTCATTCTTTAATTCCTTTATCAATGTGTTTAACTTTGACATCTAATGCCTACGATTTTATTCCTCTTAGAACTTCTTGCTTCCTTGTTAGGAATCGTTTACATTATCCTAATCGCTAAGAAAAACGCCTTTGGTTGGCTTGCAGGGATTATTTCGTGTGCGATTTTTGCTGGACTATGCATTGAATCAGAGTTAATGAGTCAAGGCATCATTCAACTGGTTAATGTAGCGATGGGGGTTTGGGGTTGGATGCAATGGCACAAGCAGGTGATTCCAGTGAAATCTCTTCCGAAATTGCGTATTATTTTTTTGGCTGCTTTACCAGTGTGTTATGTTGGTTCTTTGGTCTGTTTCCCCGGGTTAGATTGGTCGGCTCGTTTTGATCAAATTGCTTTGATTTTTTCCTTAGTTGCAACCCTATTAACGGTTCGAATGATTCAGCAAAATTGGATCCTATGGCTTGTAGTGAATGGTATCACGGCAATTACAGCCTTCTCGAACGAACTGTATTTCTATGCGGGCTTATCCATTGTTTATTTTGGTGTTTCACTTTATGGGATGTATCAATGGAAAAAATAACCCAACCCACCTTCCGTATCGCCTTTACTGGCCCTGAATGCAGTGGGAAATCCACGTTGGCGCAATGGCTTTCAACCGAACTCGACCTTCCCTTTGTACGAGAATTTGCACGTTCCTATTTGGCTGAAAATCCAAGCTATTCTCGCGAAGATTTATACGCAATCGCAGCGGGTCAATTTTCCCAAAATCATGAACATGAGCGTTGCATTTGTGACACAGAAATGACTGTGATGCGCATTTGGGATCAGGTGAAATATGGAGAAATCTCAACGCTTATTGAGGACTTAACCTTGTCTGAATCTTACACCATCTTGTTCGTGTGTAAACCCGATTTTCCCTGGGAAGAAGACCCCTTGAGAGAGCACCCTGAAGCACGGAATGAACTCTTCGAACTATATCTACAAGACTTAACGATTAGACAAGTACCTTTTCATATAATAGAGGGTTCATTGGCAGAAAGAAAATCGCGGATTTTAAAGTTACTTCCTCATTGATTCGATACCTTTGTCGTATGAAACGCTTAGTCTTTATCGCCTTAATTTTGGTCATTGCGATTCCCATTGCATACTTCATGGTTAACCAAACCAACACCCCTGCTTTACCCTTTATCAATCCTACGGACGTGCAATCTGAAATGGTTGATTCCAGTGTGCAACACATTGGCCGCAATCACAAAATTGGTTCGTTTAACCTGCTTGACGAACAAAATAACACCATAAGCGACAACGTAATCGAAGGAAAAGTATGTGTTGCGGAATATTTCTTTACGACCTGTGGAAGCATCTGCCCTATCATGAATAAGCAAATGCAACGTGTCCAAGCCGCATTTAAAGGAAATTCCACATTTGAAATCTTAAGCTTTACTGTCGACCCAGAAAATGACGGTCCGGAACAAATGCTTGCCTATGCCAAAGGGCACGGATATCAACCCGGTCAATGGCACTTTATTACAGGAGACAAAAAAGCACTTTATTCCTTGGCAAGAACTTCGTTTTTTGTACTAAAACCTGCCGAAGCAGAGAATCTCGGGGATGCTGGAAGCGACTTTATTCATACCAACAATTTTGTATTGGTTGATCAAGACCGGCATATAAGAGGGTATTATGACGGTACGAATGCAGCAGAGGTGGATCAGCTCATCTTGGATATTGAAAAATTACTCGAACCCAATTAGAAAATCCATATTTTTTGGTAATTTCAGCGAGTGAAACGGTATCTATTCATAGCCTTTATTTATCTAATTTCAGCGTTTGCCTTATTGGGTCAATCCTATCAGGGCAATCAAAAAGTGCATACCAAACCGGCTAAAGCTGCTGGCTGTGCCCCGCCAACCACGACTTCGTTTTTAGAATTAAATAACGTGCGCGCCATGGTGCATACCGCAGGGAATTTATGGCAAATTCCGGGACAAAACTTTTCACAATATGAAGTCCCTAAGAACTCAGGAATCATGGCCTTGTTTACTGCTGCCTTATGGCTTGGAGGAACGGATGTAAATAACCAGCTCAAGCTCGCCGCGTTGCGCTATCGGAATGGTCAAGATTATTGGACCGGCCCCCTGTCGCAAGTTTTAGCAGAAACTAGTTATGAGGAATGCGATAAGTACGACCGCCACTTTATAAGTTCAAAAGACGAAATCCGGGAATTTAATGCATGGTTCGAAGCAGGATTAGCCGATCAGCAATATGGCACGAACACCCAAGCTACGTTGTTTCCTAATTATCAAGTGCCTGAAATTATTAAAACATGGCCCGCCCATGGGAATGTCTCCTTGGGTCAAGACTATTACTTGGCGCCCTTTTATGATTTTAACGACGATGGGCATTACGATTGGCATGATGGAGATTATCCGTGGTACGACATAAAGCAAGATAAGCAGTGTAATGTGGATCGAGATGTATCTCTTTATGGGGATAAGAACTTTTGGTGGATTATGAACGACAAGGGGAATATCCATACAGAAACGGGTGCAGATCCCATTGGAATGGAAATCCGGGCTCAGGCCTTTGCCTTTGCTTCGAATGATGAAGTAAATAACATGACCTTTTACAACTACGTGCTGATTAACCGAGGAACACAAACCTTATATAATACATACTTTGGTTTCTTCACGGACGGTGCGCTTGGAGATCCGTATGATGACTATGTGGGTTGTGATGTCATGCGTGGCTTGGGTTACTATTACAACGGGGACAACTTTGATGGGGACAACTCGGGGTATAAAGGCTATGGATATTCCCCGCCAGCTGTGGGAGTAGACTTTTTTGAAGGACCCTATCAAGATGATGATGGAATTGATAACGCCTACGGCATTGGATTGAATGAAGCGTTAAATGGCATTGGTTATGGAGACGGGATCATAGATAATGAACGCTTTGGAATGCGCCGCTTCTTGTATTATTCAAATACAACGAACGGGGCAAACATCAACCAAACCGACCCGATCGCTTCCTCAGATTATTACAATTACCTGAAAGGATATTGGAAGGATGGAACCAAGTTCGTGTATGGTGGAAGTGGGCATATTTCGGATCCTGAGGCCGATCCAAACACCCCGTGTGACTTCATGTTTCCGGGAACTTCCGATTTCATGGGATGGGGAACGGGCGGTATAGTTAAACCAAACTGGACAGAACAAACAGCCAATAATACGCCGAATGATCGTCGATTTGTAGAAAGTGCGGGACCTTTCGTGCTTAAACCTGGAGCGGTTAACAACATCACGGTGGGGGTTGTTTGGGCGCGGTCAAACGGCGGAGACCCCTTTACCTCTGTAGAATCTTTGCGCCGTGCCGACGATAAGGCCCAGGCACTATTCGAAAATTGTTTCAAGGTGATGGATGCCCCGCATGCACCCAACTTAGAAATCCAAGAATTGAATAATGAACTCATCCTTTACCTATCTAACCCCATTAACTCGAATAATTATCAAGAGAAATATGAGGAGAACGACCCATTTATTGTGTCAAATAATCCCAATGTAGATAAAACGTTTCGTTTCCAAGGATATCAAATTTTTCAGTTAGTTAATAATCAGGTTGCCCTCTCCGACTTGAGTAATCCACTCAAATCGAGGTTGGTGGCTCAATGCGACATTAAAGACAATGTTTCGCGCATTATCAACTTCGAATTTGACGAAGAACTCGGGTTTAGTGTGCCGAAAGAACGGGTTAATGGAGAAAACAAAGGGATTCGCCACAGCTTCAAAGTAACGAACGACTTATTCGCGCAAGGGCAATCAAAATTGGTGAATTTCAAGAAATACTACTACATGGCAGTTTCTTATGCCTACAACAATTACGAAACATACAATCCGAATGACCCCTTAAGCCTGAATGGGCAAAAAATGCCTTATATCGCAAGTCGAAAAAGTGCCATGGGTGAAGTAAAGGTTATGGAAGGGGTGCCGCATAACCCGATACCAGAGGCCGATGGTACCTACCAACAAATAAGTTATGGTTCTACTCCTAGAATTACGCGCTTAGATGGATATGGAAACGGCAACCGATCCCTAGAATTTACAGAGGCTACCTTAAATACTATCATGAATACGGGGTACATGGAAGATCCAGAATATGACTATGGTCAAGGTCCTGTTAACATCAAAGTGGTTGACCCGTTAAACTTGAAAGGTGGTTATTTTGAGTGTCGTTTTAGAGACTATACACCAACTACGCCAGGGAATGCAGCCGATACAGCCAGTTGGGTGATTTATCGCTATGATACCAAAGGTGGAACCATTCAAGATTCGGTAAGTTCTGATGTTACCATTGCAGGGGACAATGAACAAATCATTCCAGCATGGGGAATTTCGGTACAAATCCATCAAGAGAAATATTATTTCCCTTCAGGATCTGGCAACATTACAGCGAAAAGTACGAACATGATCGAGTCTACTATTACCTTTAGTGACTCCTCGAAGCGTTGGTTGATGGGAATTTCTGATAACGACGCCTATTTCCCTACAAACTGGATTCGATCGGGAGAATATATTCCTGTGACCGATATAAACAATACCGCTTACGATTGTAATCCCAATGTTCCTCCATATCTGAATCCATGTAATTACCCAGATGAAAGCGGAGTCGATCCAACTCAAAGCTACGAAGGTATCTTAGAAGGAATGATTGCACCGCACCGATTAACAGGATATGAGGCCGATTATATGCCGTTGGCGTATTGTGGAACATTTAATGGTTCTTCTCGTCAAAATGCATCGATTTCGTTCTTGCCAAGTGTGAACATCGTTATTACTAGCAATAAGAGCAAGTGGACCCGTTGTCCGGTGGTAGAACTTGGTCGCACGGCTGGGTTAAATGTTGGGGGGGCGAATCCTGGCGCATTAAGAAAAAGTCCAAGCGTGGATAAGAACGGAAATTCGGATGGTACAGGTACCGGGATGGGTTGGTTCCCTGGCTATGCGGTAGACTTAGAATCCGGTGCGCGCTTGTACATGGCCTTTGGAGAGAATTCATTCCTTGGCGGTGAAAACGGAGCTGACATGGTGTGGAATCCAACTTCGAATTTCGTAAGTAATGTTGGAACCCCATTAATGGGTGGAATGCATCCTATTTATGTGTTTAGTTACAACCAGAAGTCAATCAACGGGTACAACTCCAGTTTTGATTTCCCAGCATATACGCCGGGTGTATCTGATGTAAATGCAACCAATGAAGCGTATCAGAAGTACCTACAGGTGGAATTAAATAATACGCAAGCGAAACGTGATTTATACGGCAGTTTAACTTGGATTTCTTACCCAATCTTGGCGCCAGGACAATCGTTATTGTCAACTGATGTAACAATCCGTTTACGCATTAACAAAGAATACAAGAATTTCACAGCAACCGGCGCTAACGGTGGTAAGCCAATGTACGGGTGGTCGATGGATGAAATTGCAACCGAAGTTGGTTCGCATGATGCCTTAAAGGAAGGATTGAAGCTAATTAATGTGGTACCAAACCCTTACTTTGCTTACTCTGATTACGAACGTACCAAATTAGAGACCAAGGTTAAAATCACAAACCTACCAGAGCGATGCACCATAACCATATATAATGCCCAAGGCAAACGCTTACGGCAATTCAAGAAAGACAGTCCGATTACCTACCAAGATTGGAACCTGTGCAATGAGGCAAACATTCCTGTTTCCGGGGGCGTTTACTTGATTCATGTGGATGTTCCGGGGGTAGGCGAAGTGGTACTGAAATCCTTTGTCGCGATGCGAATTCCAGATTTAGAGAATTTATAAAGGTAAGCTAATTCGAAAGGTAGTGCCTTTTCCCGGTTCACTTCGGAGCACATAAATTTTGCCCTTATGGTAGCTTTCAATAATTCGTTTCGCTAAGGAAAGTCCAAGCCCCCACCCTCTTTTTTTAGTGCTATATCCCGGTTGGAAAATTGTTTTGAATTGATTTGGTAAGAGCCCTTTTCCTGTATCTTCTAACTCAATGTGAATCCAAGCCCCTTCTTTTTCAAACCGTACAGTTAAGGTACCTATACCCTCCATGGCATCCACGGCATTCTTTGTGATATTCTCAATCACCCATTCCATAAGCGCTATATTATGGGGAACAGTGTAAGACACAGTAGGTTGCTCCAAGCGAATGTCAATCTTATTGGATAAGCGCACCCTTAAATAATCGAGTACCTGCGTAACGGTAAGCACTACATCCGCAGTTTCTAACTTCGTTTCCGAGCCAATTTTAGAAAACCGATCTGTAACTTTTTCGAGGCGAATCAAATCTTTACGCATTTCATCCAAGGGTTCTTTATCAACCTCCTGGGATTCCAATAAATCAACCCATGCAGAGAGTGAGGACAACGGCGTTCCCAATTGATGGGCTGTTTCTTTGGCCATACCAGCCCAAACTTGATTCTGTTCGGCCCGTCTAAACGTAGAAAAAACCAAATACCCAATCAAAACCACTAAGGCAATTAAACCAAACTGAATGTATGGAAACCAACGCAACTGTTTTACTTCTGGGCTTTGATCATAAAACAACCATTGGATTTGATTTCCTAAGTCTATTTTAATGGGTTCATTTCGTTGCCCATACGCCTTCAATTCTTTGATTACCTTAGCATTGGAGGCCGATACATTGGAGGCCAAGACGTGCTTTTTGGTAGAATCCACTAAAATTACAGGCATCAAACGCGAGTCGCTAATCAAATCCTTATTGAAGGCTTGAATCAAAGAATCACTTTGTTTTTCCAATGCTTTTAAGGTGGCTGACTCATCATAGGTATAGGTCATGTTGAATCCCTCAAATACTTCTAAGGTGAAATATCGATTCGCCTTTTTCCATTGCGATGCCATTCCCTTAAGAAGTTCATCCATTTTATTCGGTTCAACCATGTAATCTTTGGTAGAATCGCTCCAAATATTTTTATACTGTGAAACCTCGCCTCGATCGTCTAATAAAATCACTGGAATGTCCTTGTTTCCATTTATGATTGAAAGGGCAAATGCCACATCTTGATTTACCCCTAAATTACTGGGATTCAACAAGGTTTTTTGTGCTGCCACAATGAGCTGCATGCGCTCTCGTTCCTTGGCACGTAAAGAAATGAAGGTGCGTTGCGAGAAACGAACCAACTCGGCCTTTTTTTGAATGGCCTGGGCCCATTGTTTTGCTTTAGCCGTTTCTTTATCGGCTATTTTAGATACCATGTAATTAGAAAGTACCAAAGAGCCTCCAACAATAATCAGTGCTAGCATTAACAAGAATACTTTCCAGCGCTGCTTGCTCGAGTACATATCAGATTTCACTCCCTTCATGTGTTCGAAGATACGACCTGTTCAATTGATTTACAAACCTCGTGGTGATCAAAGCGCGTTACATGTTGTTCCCACAACGCTTGGTCAAAATTAATCGGGTTGGAGACCATTTCATTCATCCGTAGAGCGAGGTCTGATGCATTCAGGGGTTCAAACAAGCGTCCAAAAGCTTCATGCTTGAGCAAATCTGGGGTTCCCCCGGCATTACTTCCCACTACAGGAATGCCATGTGCAATGGCCTCTAAGGTTACCATCCCGAAAGTTTCTGCCTTCGTTGCCATAATTAAAGCATCCAACGCCGAATAAAAGACCCCAACTTCTTGCATGAACGGACGGATAAACACCCGGTCTACTAGGTGATGTTCCTTAATAAATGTTTCCATCTTTTCCATCACCTGGTTGGTTTCATTTCGGGTAGGTTCTCCCAAAAAGACCAAATTAATCGACGTATTGGCACAACGCTGCAATGCGTCAAGCACCAATAATTGTCCTTTCTGAAGGTCGAATCTTCCAATCAAACCAAAGGTAAATCCATTTTGAGGTAAACCTAATTGCGTTCGAGCAGCTTCCTTGGTTATGCATTTAATGGCTGACCGATCGATGCCGGAAGGAACTAAATGTACTTTTGACTGATTTATATGTGTCCATTCGATTACCTGTTTTTCTAAAAAAGGCAAGGGACAAAACCAATAATCTAAATAATTAAACCGAATGGAATGAAAGATGCCTGTTTTCTTTACCCCTAATTGCATTTCCATAAAATAGGCTGCGACAATGGATTTTCCCATGCGTGCTTTTACTGTTGCAATCATGCTCATGTCGCGATTATCTCGAATAAACACATGAGTTACTTGTTCTTTTTTTAATTGACGAGCCAAAGAAAACGCAGCCCTCCACGCATAATATTTCCGTTGATGCTTGATTGGAAAACAAAGTAATTTAAACTCAATTGCTTTTTGGAACATGGGGCTTTGAGGTACGGCATAAATCGCGATCTCATGTCCACGGGCTTGCATCCACAAGGCATTTCGAAGATGATTCAATTCCAACCCTCCCAGACTCAACGAAGAACAAACGTAAGCTATTTTCATTCAGTGCAAATAAACTAAATTTGTACCTGAAATCACCCACATGAAAAAAACAATCTCCCCCTGGTTTATATTTATTGGATTATCGCTGATCATTTCCATCATTTTGTTTTCCTTACCGATCAATTTATTTCCTGGAGAAATTGTTATGGAACGTGGATTATCTACCATTACGGTGAAAGACCACAACCTCAGTCTAAGTTATTTTGTTGGCATGGGACTAAATCCTGGAGATTTAGAGGGGATAAAATCATTTAAACTCACCCCGTGGGGTTGGGCATTGGCCTTCTGTTACATTTTCCTTCTGCCTGGGCTTATTGCTTACCGGATTCATATGAAGCAAAAAGCAACAAATTAAAGCGATTTTGTGCGACCTCCGTCTACCGGTAAATTAATACCGTTGATATAAGACGCTTTTTCTGATGCTAAAAAGGCTGCTGCCGAAGCAACTTCCTCTGGCTGAGCGATTCGTTTCATTGGAGATTCCTTTCCCATATCCGTTAAAATCTCCTCGATTGTTTCTCCTGTTTTTTGTGCACGAACCCCAGCAATTTCTTCCAATCTGCCCGTATGGGTTGCCCCGGGTAGCACGTTATTTACCGTGATTCCAAATTGTCCCAATTCATTCGCCATGGTCTTACTCCAATTGGCAACGGCCCCTCGAATGGTATTGGATACCCCTAGATTAGCTAAAGGCTGCTTTACCGAAGTAGAAATAATATTAATGATGCGCCCAAACCCTGCGGCTTTCATTCCTGGGATTAAGGCTTGGGTCATGATGTGATTGCAAATCAAATGTTGATTGAAGGCAGAAAGGAACTCTTCAGGAGCAGCTTCCACAATAGGACCAGATTTTGGTCCACCCGAATTATTGATGAGAATGTGTGCCACATTCCCTTGGGCAACCCATGCTGCGATAGCTGATTTGACTTCCATCGGCTGACTAAACTCGGC
>Ga0315903_10011421_pt1 | contig 10465 bp, 12 predicted proteins | sample LakEriMetagenome_7_FD_203524 | JGI IMG/M metagenome (GOLD analysis project Ga0315903, IMG submission 203524) | Freshwater fungal communities from buoy surface, Lake Erie, Ohio, United States - Buoy 2 MA119 | ecosystem: Environmental > Aquatic > Freshwater > Lake | place: USA: Lake Erie, Ohio... | reverse complement strand
CCGAGGCTGATGTGCTCGAGGAAAACCGCATGAAGGCGATGCGCAAGACCTTTGAGACGGCGTCCTACATGGATGACTTACTGGAAAAGACCAAAACACACCCTGGGCGGCAATACGCCACGGGCAAGAGCAGCATCTTGCCGAAGGTTCCCGGCACGGCGCCAGCGGACTTCCAGGTGCTGCTTGACCAGATCGGCGGACAGCAATTCTTACAGGCGTTTGAAACACTCAAGGGCGGCGGCCAGATCACCGAAGTGGAAGGACGCAAGGCGACCGAGGCGATGGCGCGGATGAATCCGCGGCAGAGCGAGGAGGCATTTCTGCAGGGCGTCAATGAGTTTCAATCCATCGTGCGTTCGGCCAAGGAGCGCGCCACCGCCAAGATCCAACCCCAAGATTCCCCATCAACGCCGGCCGCCCAAAGCGCGGCCCCGCGTCAGCGTAAAACAGTAGCAGGAGCAACCTACGAAAAAGGAGCTGACGGAAGATGGTACCAAGTTCGCTAGACGGATTAACCGACGAGCAGCTCGCCGAGCTGGAAGCGCAGCAGGGACAGCCGGAGATCACCACCGGGCTGGTGGATCGCCTTGCCGCATCCCCTGCTCCGGCTCAGGGTTTTACCGACCAGCAGCTTGATGCGCTGCCAGCGCTGGCCTCCACGCCGTTTGCCCGCGAGCGTGGCATTGCCTTGCCGCCCGAGGCTCCCGCGGAGCCGGAGCCGATGACCGACTATGAGCTGAACCAGCTCGAGGAGGAGAACTACCGCCGCGTGGACTACATCATGCCGCAGGAGGAGTTCCGGCAGTATTGGACGCGACGCAAGGAGGAGAATAACGAGGTCGGACGCTTCATCGATGGCGTAGGCCAGGGTGCCGCAGCCATGATCGGCATGCTGCCGCAGGCGGCGACCGAGATCAACGAGATGCTGATCGGCGGCGTGACCGATCCAGTCAACCAGGTGAAGCGCAACGTGCAGACCGGCGCCGAGATTATCCGCAAGGCTGGCATCAACATGGCGCAGCTCTTCGACTGGGTCGGCAACAAAGCCAATGACACGGCAACCTGGGCGAAGCGCCGCGGACTAAAGCAGCAGGCATTGGCGAAGCGCCTTGAGCAGGAAGGCAAGCTGACCGGCGATGAGCTGCGGGACGCGAATATTATTGCCGCGGCGGCCAGCGAGGCGGATGCCATGGAGCCGACGCCGGTGGAAGAAGAAGAGGATTTCGACAAGGCTTACGAGCGCTATCAGTGGGAGAAGGCTCTGGAGCAGGAGTTCGCGGGAGTCACAGACTTTCAGATCGGCGCCAGCAGGGTGAGCGCGCCGGCGGCATCCAAAGAGGCTTACCAGATCACCGGCGAGCAGCCTGCGGAGACGCTGTCGATGCTCGGCTCCATGGTTGTCGATCCGGTCAATTTGATCCCGGTCGGTGCGGGCGCGTTGAGCAAGCTGCGCGTGTTGCGGCGGACGGCAACACTCGCCGGCGCCCCGCTTAGAGGCGTGCAGCGTGCAGCGGATGCCACGGCAGACCTCGCCGAGCGCGCAGAGTTTGGCATCAGCAGCCGCGTGCAGGACATCACCGGGCTGACCGCAAAACAGCAGGCAGCGCTTGGTGCCGGTGCGGCCGGTGCGGCGGTCTATGCAGATGCAGCGGGCGGCGGTGGAAATGTTACCGCGGCAGTCACAGCCATCGGCAGCGTGCTGCCTGGGCTGCGCTACGGCGGTGCGATCATCCGCAAGACCGGAGCTGCGGCGGGCGGTGCGGCGACCATCATCCGCGAAGCGGGCGTGGGCGGCATCGGCACGGCGCGAGCGGAAGCGGCGGCGGACTTGTCGCGCATGACGGCGATCCCTGAGCGCTACCGGAAATACTTTACAGGCTACGTTGACGGAACGGACAGCACGCTCAAGCGCGTGGCGCAGGATGCTGGCAACCCGGAGGCGCTGCGCCGTGTGGCGCGCTTTGCCGACCGCGCGGGCGTGACCACAGCGGCTCGCCTAGCTGACGATGTGACGAGCGGCGCGGTGGCTGCTGGCATTACCGGAGCACCCTTCGCTGCCCTGCAGCCGGATGCCGAGCGCGCCGGTGAGGTGCTCGGCGGCATCATGGCCTTGGGCGGTGTGGCCGGAGTCGCTGGCAGTGTGGCTCGCCGCGGAGCCACAGAAGCGGACGCAGACATCGCCCGCATGATGGCTGACGTGTATGCGGTGGGCGGCAATGTGGATGCGTTTTCTGCGCTGCCTCATGCCTCATTGGACCGCATGGCGGCCATGCAGGGTGTGCTGGCAGGCAAGGTGGATTTTGTTCCTCTCAAGGCTGACGAATACCGGATGAACAAGGACGTGTCGGCGACCGGCGGCGAGTTGGCTGCGGGACTGTTCCTCGAGAAGGACGCCAACGGACGCGCCCGGGTCTTTATCAATCTCGACGCCCGCAAGTCGGCCGGCGGCGTGGACGCCATTGCTCCGCATGAGATTGGCCATGCCATCCTAACGAGCAACGTCCTTGATGGACAGCCGCGCAATGATCTCCGCAACTTGGTCAACCAGCAATACGGACCGGACGGCGTGACCGCCCGCGGACGCGAGTATGTTGGGCGCTTGGTTGACGCGGACATCAACAACGGCACAACCGGCGAGCTGCCGCAGGTGCTGACCGAGCAGGAGTTCCGCGACCTTGAGAGCGGCAACAAGTCGGCGGCGGACATCTCCAAGGCGCGCAAGCTGGAGCCGAGCGAGCGGGAAAGGCTGATCAACGAACGATACGAGGAGCTGTCGCAGCGCAGCATTGAGCGTGGCGAAGATGCCCTAGACTGGGCGCGCGACGAGATCATCGCCGAGACATTTGCCAGCGAGGCGCCGGCCATTGACTTCCGCGCCATCCGCCGCGATGCCGCCTTCCCTCGCCTCGCCGAGTCCATGCTGGCGACCGGCGGGCGCGTGCTGGAAATGATGGGTGTGCGCTTGGACAGCGGCACCGGAAAGATGCTGGACAATCCGTCCGTCCTATTCCGCGACAACCCGCTCTTCCAAGACCGCATCATGCAGAAGCGGGTGAAGGAATACGTCCGCGCCTACGATCAGTATTTGGTCGGCCTCGAGGAGGCTGGCAGCGCAACGCCCCGCGGCGTGGAGTTGGCGCGGAGCAGCCGCCCGGAGGACATGGCGCGCAGCACGCACGTCAAACTGCGGGACGAGGGCCGCGGCGTCCTCGAGAACGACTTCCTGTTCCAAAAGCCAGACGGCACCTACAGCACAAAGCCGCAGAAGATCATCACGGCGACCGAGAATGCCCGCAGCGCGCAGATCAAGACGCTCTACGATGCGCGCAAGTTTGTGCCGGTCAACTCGCAGGAGTTTGGCAAGCGCAAAGTCAACGGCCGCGAGGTGATTGGCGGCCCGGTGCTGCCGCCGCAGTTCGATCTTTTCACCAACTTCCCCAAGCACGTCCGCGAGTTTGCCCGCCTCATGGAGCGCAGCCGCGAAGAGGGCGGAAGCTGGGACATCGATTACAACGCCATCGGCACCGGAGCCTCGGGACGCTACCGCGTGACCAACCTAGGTAACGTGCGCGCGATCCAACGCGAGACTGTGCCTTACGGCTGGATCGTGTCGAAGGCCAACCACCTGCTCGCCGCCTCGCTCGACCTCAACGCCTTCCGCGCGTCCGCCATGAAGGCGATCAACAGGGGCGACCTCGGGCTCTTCAACAACGACATGCGCCAGGTCGAGGCCGACCTCAAGACCTACCTGAGCAACCACCGCAACGGCATGCCCGGTGAGATGACCATCGGCCAGCAGAAGCGCGACATGCTGAATGGCCTCATCGGCACCGGCACCGCAGTGCAGCGCACGGCCAATCCGCTCTACTCGGATCTCAATCCCCGCGGCAGCATCCGCACATGGCGCGTGGACCGGCTCAACGATGCCAAGCCCACCGGCCGCACCGGATACTTCTTCGACTACGACAAGATTAACCACAACCGCATGCCCAGCGCCCTCCCGCAGGCTGGCATGGCGATGCCGGATAGTCCTGTGGCAGGATCTCGGGGAATGCCGGACGCCGAGCTTCAGCGCCAAGGATTTTCCGTTAAGGGCTACCACGGAGGGCGCGCCGGATACAGCGAGCTGAACACCCCGGCTTTTGTCGCGTCCTCTCCAGACTTTGCCAAGTGGTATGCCGGAGAGCGCGGCGATGGAACAGTCTACGATGTCCGCATCAATCCGAGAAAGATGCTGGACCTCACAAAAGACCCGCGCGGAGCAACTCTGCAATGGCTCAAGTCGATGCAAAAAGACGGCATCAAGCTGAAGCTATCTGGCGACACACGCAGCGATGGAGGCGGCGCGTGGAACTTTGAGTCTGACCTTATTCGCCGCAACTCGCCGTATGATGGCGGCAATGCGCTCGATATGGTCTACGCGCCGGAGGTTCAGCAGTGGCTACGCAAGAATGGCTACGATGGCGTCCATGCGTTCGATACCCTCGAGAACACAGAGGCTCCTGTCTACGCGCTGGTCAACAAGGATGCGGCAAGGCTTGTGCAAGGTGCAGCAACAGGAGGAACCCGCGGGCAGGCGATGCCGGATGTGATGCACTCGCCAAGCTACAAGCTGTCGTCAAAAGTTCCTGCGCGAGGACATTTCTTGGTTGGCGCCATAACCCGAGACGGCCGAAAGCTAGAATACAAGCTAGACCCTCGCGCCGTTGTACAGCCGCCAGTCAAAGACATTCGCAAATACAAGGGCGAGCACGTCATGGTGCTTGAGGCAGACCGCTACAATACGCTCGACGGGCGCATGGGTGGTCCGATGCATCCTTGGCTAAAATCTAATCAGGTCATTGTCAGGACGCCGGACGGCAAGGGCTACAAGGCCGGATGGGCGAACATGACAAGCACGTTTGTCTCTGGCGCGCGAAACAAGTCGGTCAACAACACTGACACTGGGCGAGCATTGATCCAAGTAATGGCCGAAGACACGCACCGCAGCAACCGAGATTCTGTGTTTCGTTACATGGACAAGGTTGACGCAGTTAAGCCAAGCATGACGCAGCAACAAGTGGACTCGTTGCATGTCTTACTTGAGCTTGGTGCGCGCATGGGACAAAAAGAGACGCTGCCAGTGCCGCAGAAGAAGTTTGTTAAGGCGATGGCAACGGTCAAATCGCAAGCAACGCGGGGCAACAAATCCAACGCTGAAGCCCTGTTTAAGAAGGCTATGCAAAAGCACGGCCGAAGCGCTTGGTTTCAAGAGATTGCAGCGAAGTTTGCCAACATCTCGTTTACTGACGAGGCTGCTCGATTCACCTTCCCTCAGCGCTCGTCGGCCATGGACAAGATCGACGGGCTGCCGTTCCTTCCATCGCTTAAAGATGATCTGGCGGATTCGGCTGACTTTGTTGGCGCGAAAAACCTAGACGTGGTGGCGTCAATCCAGTTGTCACAAAACCCAGATGCGTTTGCGGTATACTTTGGCAAGAACCCGGCAGAAGAAGCGAAAATGACAGCGACCGAGAGAAACCTGCGCGACCAGTTTTTGGCCAACAAAGAATTCCGCGTCCATCCGTCCTACGATTGGATGATGCTTTCGCCTGAGAATGCAGACAACTTTATCCTTGAAAAACCGGTTGCTTTGGAGACATTATTCCCATGGTATCGCAAGGCTCATCCCAAGGCTTCCGTAAAGAATGGAAGCCCTGAGACGGTCGCCGGCGCCATGAGAAAATACGGAGGCATCAAACTAAAGCTATGAACATCCTCGTCACTGACAAGATGGAAGGCCCGACCGGCTGGGATGTTGTTCCCATGGATGATGTGAACGTCTTTTTCGACCCGAAAAAAGTGGACGAAGAGATCGTTGCTGGGCTGGTCAGCATGGCTATGAACGGCAACGACAAGCCGCTGCAGCGTGCCGCCGACTACGATCTGCAGCTCGCAGACATCTAAGGCCCCCCGCCAAGCGCGGTGCAGGAGACTCGGAGCCCGCTACGGCGGGCTTCGTCATGTCTGCCACACCGCCAGCCACACCGCCCGAAGACCCGCATGGATGCTGGACGCAGCAGCTTATTACAAATCAGGTGCTCTACCAGCTGAGCTATACCGGCGTCTCCCAAATTCTACTGTAGACACTGTTCCGCAAGCGTCCGCGAAGGTCCGTAAGATCGAAGGTTTCTGCCACACAGCTTGCCACAGTGCTGCCACAGTCCTGCCACAGTCTGCCACAGTCCGTTTGACAGGCGCCCAGGGCCGGTCCCATATTGCCGCTATGGACACCACCATCACGCACCGCGGACTGACCGGAACAATTCACAAGATCGGCGCATCGCCATTCTACAGGCTCTACTTCCGGCATCCTTCCTCGAAGGGCCGGCAGCGCATCAGCCTCGGCACTACGGATCTGCCGACCGCTAGGGCCAAGGCCAAGGCGATCCTCGACCAGACGGCGACCGCGGGGCTGACGGCGCTGAAGGACTTCACCCGGAAGACCTCGTCCGAATCGATTGGAGCGGCGTGCGATCATTACTTGAAGGCGAGCAGCGTAGATTCCCGCAAGGACAACGTCAACGCACTGCTGGTCGTCCTGCGCGACAGCCTGGGCGTGACCGACCGCGAGAAGCTGCGCGCGCTTCCCCTCACCCGACTCAACCGGAAGCTGGTCTCGGACTTCCTGCGCAAGACGCAGCTCGCACCGGCCTCGCAGAAGACGAACCTCGCCATGGGGCGCGCGGTCTTCTGCCGTGCCAATGACTGGGAGGGCTTTGACTTGCCGGACCTTGCGGAGTTTCGCGACGCCACGGCGAAGACCGGCATCCGGGCGAACCTCGATGCCTTCGTTCCGCTCACCGCGGACGTGCTGCAGCTACTGGAGGACAAGAGCAAGATGGCTGGCGGCGGGATTCGCAGGGCGTTCCTGCTGGCTCGGCGCTGCGGCATGACGCCGACCGAGATTGCGGCCTGCCGGAAGGGCTGGATTGAGAAGCGTGGCGACAAGCATGAGCTGCTCATCGTGCAGCGGCCCGAGGAGAGCTTCACGCTGAAGACCGGATCACGGCGGCAGCGGCAGATTGTGCTACCGGATGCGGTCGCCGCGGAACTGCTCAAGGCGGATGACTACATGGTTCCGGGCGGGACAACGTACACGCGCCACAACTGGTGCATGCGCATCATGAACAACTGGCTGCGGGAGTTTTTGCCGGGGCGGAAGGATTTGCTCTACTGCCTACGCAAGCAAGCGGGCAGCGATCTGCTCAACGCCACCGGACGGATCTCAACCGTGTCGCGGTTCCTCGGACATACCACAAGCAGCACAACCGAGCGCCATTACGCAACGATGGACCAGCGGGTGGAGCTGCCGGACTAAGGCGCCACCACCAGATCCGCCTTCTTCGCCGGCTGAGGCGGCGCCCAGGGCAAGCTGAAGACAACCCTCGAAGGTATCCTCTGACCCGGCCACCAGATCTTCGTATCGGGCAACCCGCCGGTCACCGGCACCGCCTTGATGATCGTCAGCAGCGGTCCGACGAATCCGCCAGTGCTATCGGCGGGCAGCATGATGGTGCATGGCGTAATGCCGGCCCATTCGTCGTCCACCATGACCATCATGTCGCTGGGAATGCTATGCACGGCCATGGCGCGGGCCTTGGGTGCGGTCGGCGGCTCGGGCTTCGGCTCCGGCGCCGTGGCGCAGCCTGCGAGCAGGACCGCCGCGTAAATACTAAAAGAGCACGTTGTCGTCTTCATGGCACCAGTTTGCGATGGCTTTGAGGTTGTCATCATAGGGCAGCGTGTCGAGGGCCAAGCAGGCGTTGCGCAGGCGGTGCTCGCCGTAGGCACGGCGTAAACCCAGCACGGCGCTGCCGGTGAAGCTGCGGCCGGCGAACCGGAAGGGCTCCGCGGGCCAGCAGCCGGTGCTGAGGTAGTCGAAGCGATTCATACGCCACACATCCCTTCGCATTCATTGCCCCACAGGCTCATTTGCCCGTGATCTTCAAGGGTCGAAAGATCGACCTGATCAAGCGGGACGCATGAAGAGTGCAGGAACGGCACGGAGGTCATCGCTTGGTCGCCCGTGGCCGCGACCTGCATCTGGCGCTCAAACTCAATGGCCCGCTGAAATTCGGCAGGCTCTTCAGTTTTGAGGCGGCGCCATTCTGCGTTGGAGTGATACGGGCAAAACACGCAGCTAGAGCGAGGCGGGCGCGGATAGCCGTTGCGCTCCATCCACAACAAGCAGTCGTGCCGCCGCATCCGCATATCAACCAGCGGCCAGACGTTTTCGGCCCACGGCTCGCGGCTCATCTTCATCCGGTGAACTTCGTCAAGGCTGATGCCGATCCACTGGACAACGCCAACGGTTTTCTGACCCCGCGAAATGCCGCCGATTTGCTTAGCCGCACGCAGGATGGGAATGATTTTGTGGTCGGTCGTACACTTGCGGGACACGATACCGGTGCTGCCGTTGTCGTTTTTAGCAAAGGCGGGGATGGCAGTTTTGCGGTAGGTCTTGCCGGACTTTTTCGACACCCGAAGCTGAAGCTCGCGGTCAGACAGCCGGCCAGCGGTCACGGTGTGGATTGGATACGGATACGGCGAACGCGCCACCTCAGCCTTCAGCCACTCGAGCCACTTGTATACGCTGGCTGGCTCGTCCTGCGTGTCAGCAAAGATGGCGGCGTTGAGGTGAACAGGCGCGGGAGAGCCTACACGCGATGACCCACTTGCGCGCTCAAAGTCGCCGCTTTCGGAGTCACCGCGCCTGTTCAAGATTACCTCGCCGCGCGCAGCCATGAGGGCCAGCGCGCTGCTCTGCACGCCAGCCCCAAGGGACAAGATGTGCTTCATGCTGCGGCGCCGATGACGGCGATGCCCTCGACATTGCGGTGCTTGTCCAGCGCGAACGTGAAGCAGATTGCGAGGTGGTCGATGCTGCCGTGCTCAACAACGGTGGCCTCGTCTTCGTTGGCGGTGAAGCAGCGGCCGTCGGCGTAGAATAAGCCGGTGAGTTTGTTGCGCAGTTTGATTAGTTGTTTTGTGGTGATGTGTGGCGTTGTCATGATGTGTGGTGACCCCTGCGGATCTGTCCAAGAATGGTGCCGTCTGGCGCCATCTGTCCACAAGTATTTTCAAGAAAAGTGCAGATAGTTCCTACTGGCTGAAAACCAGCGACTTACGCCAGCAGTTTTTTGAGGGCGACCTGGGCTTTGTTGGCCGAGCCGACCATCATGCGCCGGAACTGCTCGGTCAATGGGCCGCCGAATGCTTCCTCAAGGTCGAGCAGGAAGTCCACTGCAACGCCGGCATACTTCGATGCGCTGAGGTTACTGGCCTCGGCGTGGCGCAGCAGGCGAGCGTGATTGCCCGCGGTGAGGTTGGCGTGCACGGAGCGACGTGCGCCGACCAGTCGTTTGTTGGTTTTCATGAGGACTGCAACTTAGGGACACCTGCGGACACTTGTCAAATGGGGCATAGACCCCATGGGGCATGAAAATATGTCTTGCGGTGTCCACAAGTGTCTGCGAATCTCCACGCAATGCACGCCCACCTTGCATTGACAGTCAGCGAAGCAGCACAAGCCCTGCGCGTTCGCAATGCCACGCTCCGCGGCTTCATCGCCAGCGGCGAGCTTCCGGCATTCAAGGTCGGCCCTCAGCGCGGCACCCGGATCAGCATCCGCGCACTCGACGCATTCATCGCCGAGCGCACTTTCAATGTCTCGCATGTGGACACATGCGGACAGATTGAGAAACAACAAAACACACCACAAGTATGACACAACCCACCCTGCTCGAAGTCCTGAGCTATCTCACCGACACGGTCTTCACGACTGTGGTCGTTCTAACCATCGGCACGTTCGCCGCGCTCAACGCAATCAACAAGATCGGAGGCGCGAAATGATCGACCTCGCCTACAACCGCTGCGAGTGCGGCAACCCCGAGTGCGACTACGATCCCTCGCTGCCGATCTGCGAAGAACAGCAGGCGATTGCCGAAGCACTTGTCCTTCAGTCGCCGATTCTGCGGCTCGTCCAAGAGCGCAACGAGGCGCGCGAGCTGGTGAAGCGCATGCTAATGGCCACCGATGGCGTGACCGGCGACAAGGAGTACTACGATGCGATGCTGGCGGCTCACCGCGCGGCGATGACGTGGAAGGGCGGTGCGAAGTGAGCCACTACGACGACTACGAGCGGGACGACCGCTGCGATGACGAACAGCGCGAGGCCGACATTTGGAACCGCGCAGAGGAACAGTGCGAGCGGCTGGGCATTCCGTTTGATCCGGTGCTCGAGGGTTTGATCGAAGAGGAAACTGAGGAGGTGGAAGCGTGAGCCATGTGGATACTTCCTCGCCAATTACACACGTCTCCCTTTGTGCCGGATACGGCGGCATTGATCTCGGACTCCACCGAGCAATCCGAAATCTGCGCACAATCGCTGTTAGCGAGATCGAAGCCTTCGCCTGCGCGAACT
>Ga0315903_10011419_pt1 | contig 10465 bp, 7 predicted proteins | sample LakEriMetagenome_7_FD_203524 | JGI IMG/M metagenome (GOLD analysis project Ga0315903, IMG submission 203524) | Freshwater fungal communities from buoy surface, Lake Erie, Ohio, United States - Buoy 2 MA119 | ecosystem: Environmental > Aquatic > Freshwater > Lake | place: USA: Lake Erie, Ohio... | reverse complement strand
AAGCAGCAAAAGCTAAAGCTCATTATGGTGCTGGAATGGAAGTAGTTAAAGAAAAGAAAATGAAAGTACCAAAAGATGGTATGAAGAAAGTTGAAGAAGTTAATCAAATTGAAGAAACAGATAAAGACATGGAAAAGAAGACTCGTACATTAGACGAATTGAAAAAAGCTAAAGACGCATTGGACAAAAAGATCAATGAAATGGAAGGCATGGATAAAGTAGAAGAGGTTGATCTTGGAAATTTAATGGATCCTAACTTTATAGGAGGCGTTGCCGCTATTTTAGGAGTTGGCGTACCTCTTGTAGCCGCAGCAATAAAGGATATGAAAAAAGCTAAAACACCAGAAGAGAAAGCAGCCGTAAGGCAAAAACTTGCTAAAGCTGCAGGTTCTGCATTGTCTGGAGACATGTAATAAATAAAATTCGTTATCGAATATTTATAAGTAGATTGCCGATATTATACAGACATATAAGACAAGATAAAAACGAGCCGTTTTACATAGGAATAGGAGAGTCTGAAAATAGGGCTTACGAAATAAAAGGTAGAACAAGAGCTTGGAAGAATATAGCAAAGAAAGGTTACGACGTAGAAGTTCTTTTTAATGATTTGAGTTGGGAAGAGGCTTGTGAAAAAGAGATAGAGTTTATAGCTCTATATGGTAGAAGAGATAAAAAAGCCGGCACTTTAGTTAATATGACTGATGGAGGCGAAGGTACAGTTGGATATAGACACACAGTTAAGACTAAAGAGAAATGTAGAATGGCAACTAGTGGAATAAACCACCCATTTTATAATAAAAAAAGACCTGACCAATCAGAAAAAATGAAAGGTGAAAATAATCCTTGTTTTGGTAGAACAGGAGATAGCCATCCTGGATTTGGTAAATCGGGACACTGGTTAGGTAAACCTAGCCCTAAAAGAAATAAGGTTATTTATAATGGTTTTGAATTTGAATCACAAACTGCTTTAGCAAAACATTTAGGAGTATCTAAAGCATATATAACAAAATTGATTAAACAAAATAAATTATAATAACATGCCTGTCCTCGATCCGAATGAGATAATGTTTACGGCCTTCGAACCTACAGTGTCAAACCGCTTTGTGATGTATATCGACGGTATCCCTTCTTACATGATTAAGAAGGCAGACGCTCCAGGTGTAACTTTAAATGAGATCAAACTCGACCACATCAATGTTTACCGTAAGATTAAAGGTAAAGCTGAGTGGAGAGATATGACCTTGAGTTTATATAACCCAATTTCTCCTTCTGGCCAACAAGCTGTAATTGAGTGGGTTCGTCTTCATCATGAGTCTGTAACTGGACGTGATGGCTATTCTGACTTTTATAAGAAAGATCTTAACCTATCTATCTTAGGACCAGTAGGTGATATTGTAAGTGAGTGGATCATTAAAGGCGCTTTCATTAAAGAAGCTACTTTTGGAACATATGATTGGTCTACTTCTGATCCTACCGAATTGACTATATCAGTAGGAATGGATTATTGCGTCCTTAATTACTAGAACAATAAGCAAATATTTAGAAAAGAGCCCCTTACTAGGGGCTTTTTTTATTTTACAAAATTATTTATTCTTATATTTATATATAAAAGAATAGTTTTATGTCTGAACAAAAGTTTACGGTACCAACAGAAATGATCGACCTACCTTCAAAAGGTCTAGTATACCCAAAAGAAAACGCATTATCTTCCGGCCAAGTTGAAATGAAGTATATGACAGCTAAAGAGGAAGACATCCTTACAAATGTCAACCTGCTTCGCCAGGGCCTCGCCATCGAGAAGATGCTCAAGAGCCTAATCAAATCACCAATTAACTACGAAGACCTAACCTTGGGTGACAGGAATGGTTTATTGATAGCAGCCAGGATTCTTGCTTATGGTAAAGACTACTCTTTTAAGTATACTAATCCTAATACAGACGAGGATGAGAAAGTGGAAGTAGATCTACAAGACTTAAAATATAAAGAATTAGATTGGTCTAAATTTGCTAATAAAAACGAGTTTAGTTTCACTCTACCATATTCTAAAAACGAAGTAACGTTTAAGATTTTGACGGTATCTGATGACAAGAAGATAGATGAAGAGATCAAAGGTATGAAAAAGATTGTAGGCCAAGATGCAGGTACACTTTCTACAAGGCTTAAATTCCAAATAACTTCTGTTAATGGTGACTATTCTATCAAAACAGTAAGAGACTTTATTGATCAAGGATATCTTTTATCAAGAGACTCAATTGAACTTAGAAAGTATATATCAGAAGTAACACCAGACATTGATACTACAGTATCATTTACTCTAAAAGACGGTTCTGAAATACAAACCGCACTACCGATGGGAGCGGAGTTCTTTTTTCCCGGGAGCGGACTATAGGTCCGCATTCATGACAGAGTGTTTTGAACTCACATATCATGGTGGAGGTGGCTTTACTTATACTGAAGTTTGGAACATGGATGTCCCTAAACGTCGTTTTAACCTTAAGAAGATCAATGAATATCTTGAAAAGGTTGAAGAGATGCGTAATCAAAACCAGCAAAAGGTAACAGAAAAAACTGATCCTAGCAAGATTAAACTTCCTGATTTTGTTAAAAAGACAGAAGATCCTACCTTTGTATCTAAGGTAAAAACCAAAAGGTAAATATTTATTCGTAAGCAGTATATATAAATGGCTAACGAAAATCAAAATACAGGACCTCAAAACACTCCACAAGGAACAGATCCTCAATTGCTGAGACAAAGTTTAAAACAGTTATTAGATGATCAAGGAGATTATAACAATCTACTAAAAAATGCTATATCTGATCTTAAAAGAATGGATACTTCCTATGCCAAAATTGAGGCTAGGCTTAATTCATTAAATAGAGATAATATTAATATAAAGCAAGTTAATCAAGAGCTTTTAAAATTAAAACAAAAAGAGTTTTTAGAGAGTAAGAAATTAAGAGACCTAGAAATGGAAGCGTCTCAAATGGCTAAAGATGAAGTAAATAGAGCCAAAACAATTGCAGAAGCTCAAAAAACAAGAGTTGAATCTCAAGGTAGATCTTTCGATTTTGAGAAAGCCATGATGGGTATATTAAAACAAAACGGTAACCTAGAAGCCGTATCTTTATATACTCAAGAAAAACAACTAGAGATAGCAAAAAGACAAACAGTAGAAGGAGAAAAAGAGTTGGCTCTAGAAAAACAACTCAACAAGCAAATTGGAATTAGCGGTGCTGCATTTAAATTATTCTCTGATAAATTAGGAATAGGAAATGAGTTCTATTCTCAGATGGTAATTAAAGCAAGGCAATTGCAGTCTGAAGGTAAAAAGATAACATTCTTAGATAAATTAGGCGTATTAGGTAAAGCCGCTGGCGCTGGTTTAAAAGAAGCTATAACCGATCCTTTAACAGCAATACCTATAGCTGGAGCTGCTATAGCAGGAGTTATTAGTGGTCTAAAATCTGTTTTTGATTATATAGTAGGAATACAAGATCAAACTGTTAAGTTTGCAAGAGCTATGAACCTTTCAATAGGAGAAGCTCGAGCATTAAAAATGGAGTTTGCTAGTCTTAGCATTTCTTCTGGAGACTTATTCATCAATAGCCAAAAGATGGTTGAGTCTCAAATGGAATTAGCTGATGCTTTAGATGTAACAAACAGACTTACTAATGAACAGCTAGCTACTAATATCAAACTAAGAGATCTTGCTGGACTTGACTTAGAAACAAGAAAAAGTATAGTTGAAGCGTCAACATTAACAGGTCAGTCATCAGAAGGTATAACTAAATCTGTTTTATCACAAGTAGCAGGTTTAAAGCAAGCAACAGGAATTAGTTTTAGCTATCAGAAGATTCTTAAAGAAGCATCTAATTTAGGTGGCTACTTAGGTTTGTCATTCTCAAAATATCCAGCGCAACTAACTAAGTCTTTAGTTACTGTTAAGTCGATGGGTATGGAGTTGAAACAGTTAGACTCTCTAGCTGATTCATTCTTAGACTTTGAGTCTTCTATATCAAGAGAATTTGAAGCTCAGCTACTAACTGGAAAAGATATTAACTTAACTAAAGCTCGCGAAGCTTTCTTAAATAATGATCTTGCTACTGCGGCTGGAGAAATAACAAAACAAGTTGGATCTGCTAATGACTTTTTAAAGTTAAATCGTATACAAGCTGAGTCTTTAGCTTCTGCATTTGGAATGTCTAGAGATCAAATGGGTGAAATGCTAAAGCAACAAGAGTTGCTAAGTAGATTAGGAGCTAAAGATCTTAAAGATGCTCAAGCTAAAGTACAGGCATTAAGAGCGCAAGGTAAAAGTAAAGAAGATATTGTCAGACTTACTGGTGAAGAAGCATACCAAAACTTAACTAACGCGTCTTTACAAGAAAAGATCGGCGGTTTTATGGAAAAAATAAAGCAGTCAATTTCTGACTTCGTAGAAAAGAGCGGTATTATAGATAAGCTTGAAGGCTTCTTTGATTATCTGTCAAAGCCAGAAAATATAAAAAAGATTATATCAGGAGTTAGAGACTTTTTTGCTGGCGCAGTAGAGTTTATTGGTAAAGCTGCGTACTATATATTAGAAGGTTTAGACTATGTTGCATTCGGACAAATACCAGATAGTTTTATAGACAGTATAAAATCTGGTGCTGAGAATATGGGAGCTCAAATTAGATCTTTAGGTGGTGATATGGGAGGAGTTTCTGTTTCTGATCAAACAGCTAGAAGAGATGTAACATCAAGTGCTGTAGCTACTAACGTAGAAGATAATATGAGTATGAGAAGAGGTTCTTCAAAAGAGGTTGTAAACCTAAATGTGACTACGTATGTATCTGACACTAAGAGAGATGCAACGGCACGTTATGACAGAGAAGGTAATTTTGACTTACAGACAGGTAAACAATAACTAGATGCCTCTAATTGACTTACAAACTAATCTAAAGAACCTAAGGTTCGGTAATGATAGACCAGGATATGGTTCATCAGGACTACCTTATATTCAGACTATAATGCCAGATACACCTAATGCAACTGGCACAGTTCAACCTATATATAGACCAGGCTCAACCGGAGGTTTAGACTTTCCTATTAGAGGAGGTCAACTAGAGTTTAACTTAGGCACGCAATCATTTACCGTATCTAGTAAAATAGACAAGTCTAGAATCAAAAAGTTCTTTGAAGACAAGCCAAGAGGTACTGCTTTCATTCAAAAACAAGTAGGGTTACAATTATCTAATCCTAAGATTGAGACAGGCAATACTTTATTTGGTATTCCTCAAGGCATTCCTTATCCTGGATTGTTAGAGAACACTAGAGTGTATAATTTAGGTCAAAATACACTATCTCAAGTAGGAGTATCTGGAACAGGCTTTCATGCTATTAGGCACGGTCTTGTACCTTTCAATCCTTATCAGAAGTTCTACTATGATATAGTGAACAAACAAAACGTAACAAACCAGAAAGTTAGTAATAGGCTTTTGAATTTAGCTGCGTTAAAGATGACGACTGGAGATCCTTTTGCAAATCCTGCAAATGTACCAGACATTAATCTAGTAAACACATTAGGCATATCACTTAACAGAAATATGATCTTCCAATATCTTGGTGGACCTAGTTCTGTTTATGGTGTAGGCACAACAACAATACCAAGAGTAGTTGATACAACTAAGCTTAGATCTTCTACAGCAATGAATTATGATCAATTGCTAGCTCAGAAGTCTAATCTCAATAATCCTATTCCAGAAGTACAAGACTTTAGACAAAAGATCAATGAGGCTTCAAGAGCTATTGTATTTAATAATGCATGGACTAAAGAACAAACTGTAGACTATAGATTCTATGTCAATAAAAAAGACAAGTTGAATTTAACTTATCCTTTTTTATTTAGAAACGATCAAGCGCCTTGGGAGATCAATAAAACAGATACAGACGATCTTATTAAATTTGTATTTGAAGCTATATCTAATGATGATCCTACATACTCAATGGCATTATTCTTTAGAGCTTTTTTAACAGCAGGAATAACTGATAGTAATTCAGCTCAATTAAACTCATTCAAATATCAAGGTAGAGGTGAGAACTTCTATACATATCAAGGTTTTGATAGGACAATAGGTTTCTCATTCAGAGTAGCCGCAGGATCTAGAGATGAATTAAGACCTTTGTATAATAAAGTCAACTCATTGATTAGTCAAGTATATCCTGATTATAGTCCTAAGCAAGGTATTATGAGAGCTCCTGTAATTAGAATGACAATAGGAGATTATCTTTATCGTGTACCTGGGTTCTTAGAGAGCGTAAATGTTACTGTTGACAACAACTATCCTTGGGAAGTTAACTTAGAAAAAAGCCAAGTAGGAGATGTTGCACAACTTCCACAAGTTATGGATATCTCAGTATCATTTAAACCTATCATGGATATACTTCCTAAGAGGGCAATTTTAACTGACGTTTTAAGAAGCACAGTAAGTGATACAGAAACAACTAGGGCGTATTCTGAAGTAGTTCCTCTGATAAGTAATACTGGTAATTTTATAGACGAGCAAAGAACTGATATAGTAAATTCTAGAACAGTAGCAAATAATAATCCATTCGCTTCTCAATTTGAAAGATCATTAGAAACAGGACAAGACGTTAGAACTAATGCGCCTTTTCAGTTTCCGCCAATACCGCAAACTGGACGCAGAGTTAATAATAATCCATTTGCTTCTCAATTTGAAAGACAGAATAATCTTAATATAGGAGGATAATGAACTACAGATATCAAAATATACAAGTAATAAAGTATTCAGCCACAGGTAGTGAATACTATATAAATAATATTTATCCTCAGATAGCTCCTACTAATGAAGATAGTTATGTTATTACAGTATTAGGTGATAGATTAGACCTATTGGCAAACGACTTCTATGGTGATTCTAGCTTTTGGTGGGTAATAGCATCAGCAAATGCACTACCAGGCGATTCTTTAGTAGTAGAGCCAGGAACACAACTTCGTATACCTGTAGATTTAGCAGGTATAGTTAATACATATAAATTAGTAAACGCTACAAGATAGTTATGGCTTTTGATAGTAATAAAATATCAAATATTCTAGGAAGTAAAATACCTCAATGGTTGATTAATCAACTAGATACTAGATCTATTCAAGGTGCAAAAGATGTTAGAGACAATGATAATGTATTGTTTATAGCTAATAAAACTGCTTGGATTAGACTTGTGTCTTCTATTGATATTATAAACCCTCCTGATATAGAATATTTTAGAAGAGTTGTTGGTGATAGTATAAAGAACAAAGAAGACTTAGCCAAACAATTTGTTTTATTTGGAGGCACATCAAAATACTTAAGAGAAAACTCTTATCAACAAAGAGCAGGTCTAGGTAAAGATGGAGCGTATGGTATATTAGGCACAGATGAAATACAACAGTTTGGTTATAAACCAATGCCAGGTATTACATCAGTTACTATTGATACTCAAGGTAAGTTAGGATCACTTAGAGCGGCAACAATTAACTTTAAGTGTTGGGACAAAGCGCAGTTAGATATTATTGATGCTCTTTATTTTAAGCTTGGTTTTACCATGTTCTTAGAATGGGGACAAACATTTTTTTATCCTCAAGGAAGTGATAGAATACAATCTACTGAACTATACTCAATTGATCCTTTTAAGCAAAATCTAACTAAAGAAGAGATTGCAATTCAGATTAGTAAAAACATTAGACAGTCAGAAGGTAACTATGATGCTCTTCTTGGTATGGTTACTAATTTTAATTTTACTTATAACCAAGACGGAGGATACGATTGTACTCTAAAACTTATGGCGCTTGGTATATTAGGAGACTCTATTAAGATCAACAATCCAAAAGATCTTCCTAATATATTATCAGAAGAGATTAGACGATACAATAATACTCTAACAGAGATTTCTAATGCTCAGCAATTACAAGATGAAATAAACAGAAAAAAAGCAGAAGAAGAAGCTGCTCAAAAAGAAAGAGAGAGTCAAATATCTATATTAAGGACTCTTAATTTAGACGTTAATAAAAAAGATAGCGAGCCGACTTTTTCTGAGTTAGGTAGAATAACTCAAGCCGCAGGATACCCTGGTTCTTCTACTGTCAATATAAATGATTATGACTATTTACGAGATATAAAAGGAACTAGAGGTTGGTCTTTATTTTTACCTACATTTGGTGCTTCAATACCAACAGAAACAATAAATGAATTAGTTAATTCTGTAACTTTAAATAACAGTTTATTCTTTGATAAAATATCTGCATCCTTAAACTTTAAACCAAGTCAACAAATTTCACTAGTTCCTCAAACAATACCAGGAACAACAATACCTAGTGTTCAATCTCAAACACAACAAGCTATACAGCAAAAGAACTATTTAGAGTATCTAATGTTCTTTAATAGTACAACAGCAGATAGAGGTAATCAATATAAGTTAAACATAACGTATACAGGAGCTAATACTAAACTATATTACGGATCTATAAAAGTAGAGTTTGCTACAAATAATCCTGAATTAAAAAGCGAGATATTAAATAAGCAAGCAGTTTATGAAGCTGCAATAAAAGAACTACGAACTCAATCTAACTATGAATTTACTACTATAGCTTTTCAAGCTAGACCTGTAGTAGAAAATTTTGCAACTACGCCAAAACCTTTTGGAACTGTTAATGAAAATATTAATCAATCAGGAGGTAGATATGCTGTATTAGCTTTGTCTACAGAAATAACAGTTGAAGTGCCTGGAACTGTATTAGAACAAGAAGTAGGAGTAGCTCAAACTACTACAGTAAGAAAACAAGGCATAATACAAGTTCCTGTAAAGATAGACATCCTAACAACAGACTCTGATTTGATCTCTAATATTACTAAAGGAAATTTATCTCCTAACTATTTAAGAGTTCAAGAAACTATAAGTGCTCAAAATCAAAATCAAGCACCTACAAAAGAAGATCAAGCTGCAGCTCAAGAAGCAAATAGTACGCAGATACAACAATCTTTACAATTACAATCAGGCCTTGAATTAACCTTAAGAACTATTCAAGTTCATGCGCTAAATAAAGCTATAAACCAGACTAAAACACCAGACTTAGAGATAGGAAGAAAAGTATATAAGCTACCTATATGGGATGAGAGAGATAAGACTCAAGGAGGAATTCCTTTTTATACACAAATATTTTCTAATGGTATTTTCTCTAACTATATTACGCAACTTATTAATGGAAGTATAGTAGATGCCGATCCAAAAAACTCAGAAGATAGATTTAAAATACAATCTAAATACGGGTTTGCTACTGAATTAATGTCAGGCCGTATTACTCAACAAGATTTAAAAGGAAAACAAGTTGATTTTAAAGAGTTACTAAATGCATATGTAGTACCGTATCAAGTTAATCAAGAGATAGTAAAAGGAATTAATACTAACCATCCTGTATACATTCCACTAGGACTATTATTGATGATACTTAATCATAATTGTACTATTTATGATACTAAAGATAGTGCTACTCAAACTCCTTTAGTCTATATTGATTTTAATCCTAATGTAAATTTCTTTTTAACTAACGCAAAACACTTAAGCACTAATCCATTTAAAGTGTTGATTCCTTTTGAAGGTGGTTTTTCTGACTATCAAGAATTGTTTTCACAAGATGTGTTAACTACTAATAAAGTAAACATATTACCTTTATCAGGAAGTACATTAAATACCCCTTTATTTGATACAGCTAATCAAGATGCTCTATCTAGTCAAATACCGTCTATTAAATTTGGAGAATCAAATGATGGCATATATAGAGGTCGTATGATGAACGTTCTATTAAACATAGACTACATTATACAATTAGTTAGAGACTTTAGTTTGAAAGACGGTACTAATAGCATCTATTTAAAAGCATTTTTAGAGCAAATTGTATTAGACATTAATAAGTACTTAGGTAATTTTAGCATTTTAAGATTAGCTTATAATGATGGAGGAAACACTTTTCATATTGTAGATGATCAAGTTATGCCGACTCTACCAGAAGAAATTATGCTAGAGCCTGACAATGTAAGTGAAATTCCATTAGTAGGTAAATATAGTATTGCTAAGAGTTTAGAAATAAAGACAGATGTTAGTACTAAATTAAGCAATATGATTGCTATATCTGCTAACTCAGATATTGAAGGAAAGTCAACATTATCAACTAATGGAGATAGCTTTGGTTTTGTTAACACTAGTTATAAAGACAGATTCATACCAATTAAAGGTGATGTAACTGGTAGTATAAAATCAAATCAAGACACAGTAAAGGCAGCAGCTATACAATTTAATCAAACTATATCCGACTTCTATAGTAAAATCAACCCTTCAGAAGCAAACGTTTCTCAAGCTACTAACTACTATATAGAGAGAATGAGTAAAATTAAAAACAACGAGTATCCTACTAGAGCATCAGCAATGATTCCT
>Ga0315903_10011416_pt1 | contig 10468 bp, 8 predicted proteins | sample LakEriMetagenome_7_FD_203524 | JGI IMG/M metagenome (GOLD analysis project Ga0315903, IMG submission 203524) | Freshwater fungal communities from buoy surface, Lake Erie, Ohio, United States - Buoy 2 MA119 | ecosystem: Environmental > Aquatic > Freshwater > Lake | place: USA: Lake Erie, Ohio... | reverse complement strand
AGATGTTACATTCTCCGGCGCAAAATCAACCTTTTTCTCGCATGCAACCAGTGTCAGCAACAAAATACCACATAACAATCTCCGCAGTTTCATCATGCCAATATTACAATAAAAAACCCCTCTGGTTCAGAGGGGTTTGTGAAAATACTTGATAAAAGCTTAGCCTAAATATGCTTTCAGCGCGTTGCTGTAACGTGCTTTCTGCAAACGCTTGATCGCTCTTTCTTTGATCTGGCGGATACGCTCCTTGGTTAAGTCGTACTTCATACCAATTTGCTCAATGGTTACCCCATTTTCACCATCCAAACCAAAATAAGCGTTTACGATTTCGGCTTCGCGCGGACTGAGTGATTTCAACACACGGCGAATTTCTTCACGCAGTGAATCCTTCATTACATCCTCATCGGTATCATCGCTACCTTCCAGCAAATCGCCCATGGCTACATCTTCAGCTTCGTGCACAGGTGCATCCAGTGAAGTGTGGCGGGTGTTGCTTTGGAAGATATTGTTGATCTCCGTTTCGCTCATTTCCAGGATTTCAGACAGCTCTTCTGTAGAAGGCTCTCTTTCATGCTCCTGTTCAAAAGCCATGTAAGCCTTATTGGCTTTGTTATAGGTGCCAATTTTGTTTTGAGGCAGGCGGACCAATCTGCCCTGCTCTGCCAACGCCTGTAAAATGGACTGGCGAATCCACCATACCGCGTATGAGATGAATTTAAAACCCTTTGTTTCATCGAAACGCTGGGCTGCTTTGATCAAACCGAGGTTACCCTCGTTGATTAAATCGCTCAAGGAAAGGCCCTGGTGCTGGTACTGCTTGGCAACAGATACCACAAAACGTAAGTTGGCCTGCACCAATTTGTCTAAAGCGCGCTGCGAATCCCGATAATCATTCTTATTCTTGATACGCTGGGCCAGTGTAGTTTCCTCTTCGGGAGTGATCATCGGAATCTTGGAGATTTCCTGTAGATACTTTTCTACTGCCTGCGAATCGCGGTTGGTGATCTGGGTAGCAATTTTAAGTTGCCGCATAGTGAACTGTTCTTGCTTTTATAAACGTGATAGACAATGATTTGTTTCGTGCCGTACTACCGGAATCTCTTAAAATTAAGGATACTGGTTTTAAAAGCCTGCAAAACTACAGAAATAACGCTTGAAAACCGCAGATTTGTGCATAAAGCCCGGGAATTTGTGTACAAATCTGCTTGACTGTCACCTACATGTATAAAAAAAATGTCAAGTGCTGAATATTTCCCCCATCCATATTCAACAAGATCAAGGTGCTGTATCTTCGCCACCCTATGATCGACTATCGTAGTGACACCGTTACCCGCCCTACACCTGCCATGCTGGAAGTCATGCGCCAGGCGCCTCTGGGCGATGATGTTTTTGGCGAAGACCCTACCATAAATGCTCTGGAATCCTTTGCTGCCGAACTGTTTGGCATGGAAGCAGCACTATTTTGTCCCAGCGGCACCATGACCAACCAGATTGCCATTAAAGCCCATACCCAGCCGGGTGATGAAGTGATTTGTGATCATTTATCGCACATCTACCAATATGAAGGTGGCGGTATTGCTTTTAATTCGGGTTGTTCTGTTCGGTTGCTCCATGGCGATAGAGGCCGCATTACAGCTGATATGGTGAAAGCGGCCATTAATCCGGATGATGTTCACAAGCCCATCTCAACCTTAGTTTCGCTTGAAAACACCGGTAACAGAGGCGGTGGCAGTTGTTATGAATTCAATGATATTCTGCAGATTAAAGAGGTTTGCCTGAACAATAACTTGAAGCTTCACCTGGATGGTGCCCGACTCTTTAACGCCCTCGTGGCCAAGGGTGAAACGCCTTTGCAATACGGTCAGGCATTTGATACCATTTCCATCTGCCTTAGCAAGGGATTGGGTGCGCCGGTGGGCAGTCTGCTCCTAGGGCCTGCCGATTTTATCAAAAAATCGCGCCGCATCCGTAAGGTTTTTGGCGGCGGTATGCGCCAGGCCGGTATGCTCGCAGCTGCGGGATTATATGCTTTACAACACCATGTGGATCGTTTGGCAGAAGATCACGCACACGCCAAAGCATTGGAAGCTGCATTACGCAAGAAAGATTTTGTGGGCGAATTCCTGCCTGTGGAAACCAATATCCTCATTTTCGAAGTGAAGGGCCGCTACACCCCTGCTGCTTTTGCTGCAAAAATGAAAGCAGCCGGTATTCATTTGCTGGCCATGACGCCAACGCAGGTGCGTATTGTGGTACACCTCGATATTACCCCTGACATGATTCAAGAAACGATTACAGCCATAGAACAATTATAAGCCGACAGACTATGTTACCTAAGATCAATCCTACCAGCACGCAAGCCTGGTTCTTACTGAAAAAGCATTATGAAGATGAAATGAGTCGCGCACACATGCGTAAACTCTTTGCTGCTGATGCAGATCGTTTTCAGAAATTCTCCATTCGTTTTGAAGATATTTTGTTCGACTACTCCAAGAACATCATCAACGATAAAACATTGCACCTGCTGCAACAGTTGGCCAATGATTGTAAGCTCACAGAGGCCGTACATGCCATGTTTGCCGGGCTGCGTATCAACGAAACAGAAAACAGAGCTGTTTTACATACTGCTCTGCGCAATTTTTCAGACACCCCTATTCTCGTGGATGGAAAAGATGTGATGCCACTGGTGAAAAAAGTTCAGGAGCAGATGAAAGCATTCTGTACCAAAGTGCATGATGGCAGTTGGAAAGGGTACACGGGCAAATCCATTCAATACATTGTCAATATTGGTATTGGCGGTAGTGATCTTGGCCCGGTAATGGTAACAGAAGCTTTGCGTCCTTATTGGGTCAATGGCATCCAAACTTATTTCGTGAGCAATGTAGATGGCACGCATATGGCAGAAACCCTGAAGCGCGTGGATCCTGAAACAACGCTTTTCCTCGTTGCGTCTAAAACATTCACCACACAGGAAACCATGACCAATGCACATACCGCGCGTAATTGGTTCTTGGAGCATGCTAAAGACGAAAAAGCCATTGCCAAACATTTTGTGGCTTTGAGTACGAACGAGCAGGCCGTTACGGCTTTTGGCATTGATAAGCAGAACATGTTTGAATTCTGGGATTGGGTTGGCGGTCGCTATTCTTTGTGGAGTGCCATTGGTTTATCGATTGCACTCACGATTGGTTACGACAATTTTGAAGCTTTACTGAAAGGTGCTTATAGTGCAGATACACATTTCCGTACGGCGAAAGCAGAGCAGAATATTCCACTGATCATGGCATTGATTGGTATTTGGTACACCAATTTCTTTGGTGCGCAGAGTGAAGCCATCCTGCCTTACGATCAATACCTTCACCGCTTTGCTGCTTATTTCCAGCAGGGCAATATGGAAAGCAATGGTAAAAGTGTTGACCGCAGTGGCAACAATATTGATTACGCTACCGGCCCGGTAATCTGGGGCGAACCCGGTACCAACGGACAGCACGCTTTTTATCAATTGATCCATCAAGGCACTGTGTTGATTCCCTGCGATTTTATTGCGCCTGCTATCAGCCATAATCCCGCAGGAGATCATCATGTGAAACTGCTCTCGAATTTCTTCGCACAAACAGAAGCATTGATGAATGGTAAAACAGAAGCGGAAGTAAAAGCTGAGTTTGAAGCAACGGGCAAGCCGGAAGAGCAATGGAAAAAGTTGATTCCTTTCAAAGTGTTTGAAGGTAATAAGCCCACCAATTCCATCATTGTAAAGCAGATAACGCCATATACCCTTGGACAGTTGATTGCTTTGTATGAACACAAGATTTTTGTGCAAGGTGTGTTGTGGAATATTTTCAGTTTCGATCAGTGGGGTGTTGAATTGGGTAAGCAACTCGCTAACCAAATTCTACCTGAGTTACAAGATGCTACTCCTGTGCAATCACACGATGCATCTACCAATGGATTAATCAACGCATACAAAGCTTTTATTCAATCATGATACCTGGCATCAAGATCAGACCAATTGCGCCTGCTGACAATACAGCCATAGCGAAAATTATTCGTACTGCTTTAGAAGAGTTCGGTGCCAATAAGCCCGGTACCGTGTATTATGATGATACCACGGATGCTTTATTTGAACTCTTTGCTGCTACACCCAATAGTTTGTATTTGGTGGCTGAGCGCGATGGTGAGCTGGTAGGTGGCGCAGGTATCTTCCCCACTGATCAGTTACCTGAGGGCGTTTGTGAGCTGGTGAAAATGTACCTGCGTAAAGATGTACGCAATATTGGTTTGGGCAGAAGTATGATTGACGAATGTTTGAAAAGAGCCAAAGCGATTGGATACAAGCAAGTCTACTTAGAAACCATGCCCGAATTGCGCAAAGCAGTTTCTGTGTATGAAAAGTTTGGGTTCGAATACCTCAATGGCCCCATGGGCAATTCCGGCCATAATGGTTGTGATATCTGGATGCTGAAAACGATATAAAAGAAAAGCCCCGCAATGATGTGGGGCTTTTTGCTAGCAGTTGGTTTTGGTTGAAAACGCGCTTACCACTTATCTACTTCTTCAGAAGCAGTTGGATTAACGATGGTGGAAGCAACAGGTGCCGCTTCTACAGGTGCTTCAGCAACAACTGTTGGTACTTCAGCAGTTTCTGTTACTTCTGCTTCGTAGGCTTCGCCTTCAGCAGCATCATCGTATTCGTGGTTGAAAGCATCAAAATCGAAATCAGGCATCAGTTCTGTTTTCACATGATCTACTGCTTCGTTCAGGGCTTTCAGGAATTTATTGAAGTCTTCTTTGTACAGGAAGATCTTGTGTCTGTCATAACCATTATTATCAAAGCGCTTGCGGCTTTCGGTAATGGTTAAATAGTAATCATTACCACGGGTTGCACGCACATCGAAGAAATAAGTTCTTCTCTTCCCGGCACGGATGCGTTTGCTATAAACGCTTTCCATTTTCTTGTCGTTGTTCTCGTACGCCACAGTCAAGCAGTTTTGTTTTGGTTTGAGTTTGTTTAGGTGAACAAATATAATATTGTTTGCGAATTGGCAAAATTTTGTAAAAGAATGTAAAACAAGGCTTTGGCGGTTTCTGTAAGGCCTATTCTTCGCGGTTTTCCACGCGTTGCACACGGAACAACTCTGCATAGAGTCCATCTTGCTCCATGAGTTGGTCGTGGTTACCCATTTCAGCAATACTGCCATTCTCCAGTACCACGATGGTGTCGAAATGAAAATCGGTAGGTATGCGGTGCGTAATAATGATGGCTGTTCTGCCCTTGAGTGCTTTATCGAGATTATTGACGATCAGTCTTTCCGTACGGGCATCTACCGCGCTGAGACAGTCATCAAAAATGGCCAGTGAAGCTTGTTTAATCAATGCTCGTGCAATGGAAATGCGTTGCTTTTGTCCCCCACTCAGCGTTACACCACGCTCACCAATTATGGTATCGTATTGTTGCGCAAACTGTGCGATATCACCATCTACACCGGCCATTGCCGCGGCTTTGGTAATGCTTTCTGCAGAAGCATTTTCTTCCAGTCCGAAAGCAATATTGTCTGCTACGGTATCACTGAACAGAAATACATCCTGTGGTACATAGCTAATCTGCTCGCGGTAATGCATGAGTTCATATTCACGCAGTGCTTTGCCCCCAATTGCAATACTGCCTGAATCTGGTTCGTAAAAACGGAGCAGTAGTTGCGCCAGCGAGGTTTTACCACTTCCCGTTCTGCCCAATAACAAAACTCGTTCTCCTTGTTTGATGTGTAGATTGATCTTATGTAAAGCACGGATACCCGTATGCGGATAGGTGAAGGAAACATCTTTGAGTACAATATCCCCTTCGGGGCGAATCATTTCTGCGTGAGCAGTCTCCTTCACCACCGGTTTGGTGAACATGAATTCATTAATGCGTTTTTGCGATGCGGCTGCACGCTGCACAATACTGGCCGTCCACCCAATGGCACTCACAGGAAAGTTGAGCATATTGATATAGATCACAAACTCAACGATGGTGCCCACGCGGGAACTATCTTCCAATGCCTGTAATCCACCAATCAGAATGGTGACAAGTGTGCTGATGCCAATCAACAAGGTCATACTGGGAAAATACACGGCTTCTACCCTTGCCAGTGCAATGGCGTTTTGTTTGTATTCCTCGCTGTTTCGGGTGAAGAAGCCCAGCATGGCTTTTTCCTGCACAAAGGACTTGATTACACGAATGCCCGAATAAGACTCTTGCGCATTGGTGGTAAGATTGGATAAAAGGCCTTGTATTTGCTCACTCTTTCTGTTGATGATGCTGTTAACGTAATAAATGGTAATGGCCAATAGCGGTAATGGTGCCAATACATAGATGGTAAGTGCTGCGTCTTTGCGGAACATATTCACTACACAGAAACTGATAAGTGCGACCAGGTTGATGAAATACATGATGGCCGGACCGGTATACATTCTTACCCTGCTCACATCTTCTGCCATACGATTCATCAGATCGCCGGTGCTGTTGGTCTTGTAGAACTGTGTATCGAGTTGCTGATAATGCTGATAGATTTCGTTTTTCTGATCATACTCAATATGCCTGCTCATCACAATGATGGTCTGGCGCATGAAGAACATTAGTAAGCCACGAATAGCCGCCAATGCAAGAATGGTGATACAGCAAATGGCGACAATCCAGGCAAAATCGTGGGTGGTATTATCCATCTGTCCAACAAGCCAATCTACCAACCAATCATGTTGTACCACTCTTGCGGATGGTTTAGCGCCGGGTAATTGTTGCTGCACCCTACTCACCACATAGCCGGTTACCTGTGGGGCCAATACCGCGAAATAGTTGGAACTGATCACGAAAACGATACCGATGAAGAAACGGTATCGGTATTTCCAGAAATAATGATTCAGTGCGGCGAGGTGCTTCAAATTGATTATTTTGCTCAAAAGTAAACAACCCTCATGAATAAACTTTTGTGATTGATTTTAGATTGAATAATTATAAAAGTGATCTATATGAAAAGATGTTTATTCATTAGTCTTCTAAGCTTTGTCTTTTTAGCCAGTGTTACTGCACAAAAGACATATGTCAAGTTCGGATTCGACGAAAAGAATGGGGATATCGTAATTAAGGAGAACGCAGTGTTTTTACCCTACGACGGAAAGGCTGTTGTTTATGATACCACAATTTCATTCGCTTCTTCCTACACGACAAAAGATATACTTAAGGGTGTCAAAAAGATGTTTGCGTCTTTTACTAAGACACCTGCTTTAGGTATTAGTGCTTTTGAAATCATTGAATTGCGAGGGTACGCAAATAAGATTATTTATGAAGATTTAGAGGACGGCTTAATTACAGGGTATTTAGCTTTTATCACGCCAAAAGAAAAAGGACGACCTAAGTTGGTTTCATTTGGAGATTTGGTTGTTTGTAAAGCTACTTTTCTCGTAAAAGACAATAGACTGAAACTGTATATTGAAGATGTAGAATTTTATTATGGAAATTTAGGTAGAAGAATACTTGGAGAATCGATTGGAGGAGCGGCAGTTGGTGTTTTAGCCAGTCTAACTTATGATTCTTTTAATCAGATGATAGATGCAAGGATGAAGATTACCACCAATGATTATCAAATTCCTTACAATGAGGGTGTGGCTGCATATTCTGTTGATTATTACATTAGAAAGCTTCCCGAAGCACTAAAGGAAATGATACATACAGAAATAAGTATAAAATCAAAGTATAAACTGGAATAGAACAAAAGCCCCCTTAAGGGGCTTTAATTTTTCTATAAGGGACAAGCTTGGCGACGGGCTTATTAGATAAAGGATTAGCTGCGCTGATCCTGATGGTGGGGCTTAAAACAACTCAATGCCCACTCGCTTCGCTCGCTGCCATTTTACTTTTTCGCGCTTATGCACAAGCAAGCTTGGCAACGCGCTTAAAGCAAAATGCCCCGACTTTCGTCGAGGCATTGAGTTGTTTTGCGGAGAGAGAGGGATTCGAACCCCCGGACCTGTTACAGTCAACGGTTTTCAAGACCGCCGCATTCGACCGCTCTGCCATCTCTCCGGGTGCAAAATAACAGTCTCGTTCCCTATCTTCCAAAAAAACAATAAAATTCTCTTGAAACCCTTTGCAGTTAAGGATTATGACGTATTGCAAAAATGTAGATGATTAGTTTTTCCCTTCTGTATCCACCTTCTCTACCCGCACCAAATCGGCTAAATCAACATTCATGGGAATGAGGCCGATTTGTACGATGGCGCGCTTGCCGCGAATCTCTTTTACCTCGCCTACCTGGTAATTTTTCTTGAGTTTAACCAAACTGCCAATAGTAATATCTGCCGGTAATTCTTTGTATTTGCTGTCGACTTTCTTCGCCAGCTTATTCACCACCACCTGTTCTTTCTGCTTGAACAAGAGTCCGTGCAGGTGTTTGATGACTTCTTCTTTCTTCTCCGTTTTCTTATAATCCAGTACAATCTGCTTCAGCTTACGCTCCATATCTTTCAGGTAAGCGAGTCGGTCTTCGGTAATGCGGTTCTGCTGTTTCAGTAACTCTACCTGCTGACGATGGCGCTCTTTGTCCATCACTTTTTCCATCTCTGCTTTCAAACGGGCATTTTCCTTCAGCAGTTTGTCCAGCTCTTTTTTCTCCTTGCTCAGGTGCTGTAAATCTTGCTCTGTTCTGTTGAGGAGTTTATCCAATTTGAAATGGTCTTCCGATACCAGGTTACGTGCTTTCTGAATCAATTGCCTCGGCAAACCGATGCGTTCTGCGATGGAAAATGTATAGGAACTGCCTGGCTTGCCAATCTTAAGCTCATACAATGGCAAGAGATTTTTTTCATCAAATGCCATGGCTCCATTGATGATACCCGGCACATGGTTGGCCATTACTTTCAGGTTCAGGTAGTGTGTGGTTACAATACCCATAGCATGCTTTCTGTTCAGTTCTTCCATGATCACTTCGGCGAAAGCCCCGCCCAGATTAGGATCCGAGCCACTACCCAATTCATCAATGAAAAATAAGGTTTTGCCATTCGCTGTTTCAATGAAATGCTTCATGTGCAGCAAATGGCTGGAGTAAGTGCTTAACTCAAATTCAATACTCTGCGTATCGCCAATATGTATGAACAACTGTTTGAATATACCCATCTGCGATACCGGACTAACCGGCACCAGCAAACCACTCTGCACCATGAGCTGGTTCAAACCAATGGTCTTCATGCTTACAGTCTTACCGCCCGCATTCGGACCGCTGATCACCAATATTCTTTTCTTGTCATCCAATGTAATGGTTACCGGAATGGTGCGCTTGCCGGAGTGTTTGTTGTACAACAATAACAGCGGATGATATGCATCCTTTAGTTCAATCAAAGCTTTGTCTACGATATTGGGCAGGTTGCCATTCATGTCAATGGCCAGCTTGGCTTTGGCGCGAATGAAATCATATTCGCCCGCTGCCTGCAGATAGCGTTTCAATAAATCTGCATATACGGATAAACGTGCGGTCAGTTCGCGCAGAATGCGGTGCACTTCCCTGGCTTCCTCACTTTCCAGACTAAAGACTTCGTTATTGAGTTCGATGGTTTCTTCCGGTTCAATGAAGGCCGTTTTTCTGCTATCGCTTTCGCCATGCAGAATCCCTTTTACTTGTCGCTTGTGTTCACTGAATACTGCTACTACTCTTCTGCCATTGCTGAAACTTTCATCAATATCCGCGGTGTATCCTGCTTTATTCAGTTTGGCCACCACTTTCTCAAACATGCGGCGCAATTCATTCCGCCTGCGGAACAGGCTCATACGAATCTTATACAGTTCATCGCTGGCATTGTCCTTCACTACCCCATGCTCATCGAGCACATCATCAATCAGCTCCACAATCACTTTCTCATAGTACAGCTCATGGATTACCTGTGCTAAAGCGGGGTAAGCCGATCTTCTTTCTGCATCAAACCAGCGGAAGATATTGCCCATATTGGTGGCCAGCCTGCGCACCAGCATAAACTCCTCGGCAGACAACATAGCTCCTGGAATACCCAGCAGTTTCAATTCTTTGGAAAAAGGATGGGTGAAATCATTGGGAAAATTTTGTCCCTGCTGCTGGAGTAGTTTGTACTCGTGCGTTTGGTTCAGTTCCTGCTCAATGTATTCCTTACGGGTGTGGATGCGGAGATTGGTGGCTTTTTCCTTGGCATAGGCAGTTCGGGCATGCTCCTGCAGGAGTTGCCTGATCTTGTCGAATTCCAGTTGTACCAACGCCGATTCCGGGTAAAGCCGCATCTGTCTGTTTTGAGGCGGCAAAGGTAATGGACAGACACCGCAGCAGAAAATTGAACAAAAAAGCCCCAAAACTGTATTCACATTTACTTTGCATCTGTACTTGATACCTTCACGTATCTATTGTTATGAAACAACTATTCAGCATCTTGTTTTCGTTTGCAGCACTGGTTTCCTGTGCCCAGCCAACGAACA
>Ga0315903_10011409_pt1 | contig 10470 bp, 12 predicted proteins | sample LakEriMetagenome_7_FD_203524 | JGI IMG/M metagenome (GOLD analysis project Ga0315903, IMG submission 203524) | Freshwater fungal communities from buoy surface, Lake Erie, Ohio, United States - Buoy 2 MA119 | ecosystem: Environmental > Aquatic > Freshwater > Lake | place: USA: Lake Erie, Ohio... | reverse complement strand
TTGGATTGTGTATGTTTTCCATCTTAAAGAAGATGGGACTCAAGGACATTTACATGATTGACAAGTTACCGTATAGAGTTGATTTTGCCAAAAAATTTGGTGCGTCTGACGCGTTTTTACTTGCTGACGATTACAGCAAAAAAATCAAAGAATTGACACATGGTATGGGAGCAACACTTACGATTGACACAGGGGGTACTACCGAGTCCATAGATGGTTGTATTAATGTTGCGGCGGTTAATGGCAGAGTTGCTTTAATTGGTATCCCTGAAGCTGATTTTGTTTCTTACAATCCTCACAGAATGAGAACAAAAGAATTGACAATTAAAAACGTACGTAGGTCAAATCAAACATTAGATGACTGTGTTAAAAACTACGAGGGAGATGTAGAGGTAGAGGGGATTATTACCCATGAATTTGACTTTGAAAATATCCAAAAAGCGTTCGATACGGTTGCGGATTACAAAGACGATATATTAAAATGTATTATAAAAAATAACTAATATGAAACTTAATTTAGATTACACTGGTGACCCAAGGTGGGAACAGATGTCGGACATACACAAAAAAAGTTTACCGATTCCAAACTTATTCCTTTCGTTACTATACCAACACCAAGATAAAATACCAAACTTGGACGAAATAAACTTTGCAATTGAAACTGGAACTCACGACGCAAGAACTTCAATATTCTTAGCAGAACACTTCGATGTTGCATTCACGGTGGAATTATATCCTGATAGAAATCCTTATGACGGTAGAAGTTATAGAGAACACTACCAAGAGATAGGCCAAAAACATGAAAATCTTACATTCCTTTTCGGTACTTCAGAAGACGCTTTAAAATCTGTTTTAGAAGAATTACCTGACGAAAGATTTTTTATATTATTGGACGCCCACAGTATGTTGGATGGTCCTTTAACTGAAGAATTGAAATCAATCAAATCCGCAAGTAATCGTAATGACCATGTAATGTTAATTGACGATTGTAGAGATTTAGGTCAAGGTAATTTCCCAACACTTGCAGAGTTTGAAACATTACTAAAAGATATTAATCCGAATTATAATATCATAAACACAAAAGAGGGAAACCACATTTACTTAGTTTATTAATATGAAAAAATTTATAATTACAACCACGATAAACGAACCAACAGAGGCAACAATAAAGTTCTGTAAAATCGCGGATGAAAAAGATTTCACCTTTGTCATTATTGGAGATACAAAAACACCACATGACAGTTATAAAAATCTTGTAGATGTTTACAATAATGTAGTTTATCTATCACCTGTTGACCAAGAAATATTATATCCTGAATTGTCTGAAATTATCGGTTGGAAAACAATTCAAAGAAGAAATATTGGATTTGTTTACGCATACCAAAATGGGGCGGATGTAGTTGCAACAGTCGATGATGATAATATCCCATATGAAAACTGGGGTGACAATATATTACTGGGTCAAGAAATAGAGGTTGATGAATATGAGAATACATCTTGTCCTTATTTTGATGCTCTATCAACCACAGAACATAATGATTTGTGGCACAGAGGATTTCCAATCGAATATCTTCAAGTTAAAAATAATATTGAATACAAGGGTAAAACAAAAGTTACGCCAATGGTTCAAGCAGAATTTTGGGATGGAGACCCAGACATCGATGCAATTTGTCGATTAAGTAAAAAACCAATCGTAAAATTTAATTCATTTGAACCATTCACAACAAAACAACTTACACCATTTAACTCACAAAATACATTTATACATAGAGATGTTCTTAAATATTACTCTGTCTTTCCATATACAGGTAGAATGGATGACATTTGGGGGTCCTATGTCTTACAACATCATTTTCCAAACTCTGTCATATTTGCAAAAGCGTCAGTTTATCAGGCAAGAAACCCACAAGACCTTGTTAGAAATTTAGAAAATGAAGTTATAGGGTACAGAAACACACTAAACCTTTTAGACAATCTAAAAGACTACTGGGGTTTACTTCCAGATAAAACTGTTGAATATTTCAACATATACCAAAAGTATTTTAACTAATGAAAAAGATAGTAGTATTAGGTGGTGGAGGGTTCATAGGCGGACACCTTGCCAAAAGATTAAAAGAAGAAGGAAATCATGTACGAGTATGTGATATTAAAAAACATGAGTATTTCTTCCAAGACGAGTTTTGTCATGAATTTATACAAGGAGATTTGACTGACCCCAAAGTCGTTGAACTTGTGATTGAAGAAGGGGTTGATGAAGTTTATCAATTAGCAGCTGACATGGGTGGTGCCTTGTACATCTTTACAGGAGAACACGATGCAGACGTAATGTACAACTCAGCAACAATCAACTTGAATGTTGCAAGAGAATGTGTTAAGAAAAAGGTAGGAAAAGTATTCTATTCTTCATCTGCTTGTATGTATCCCGAACATAATCAGTTGGACCCTGAAAATCCAAACTGTGAAGAGTCATCAGCATACCCCGCAAATCCAGATTCAGAATACGGATGGGAAAAATTATTCTCCGAAAGATTATTTTTGGCATTTCACAGAAACTACGGTTTGAATGTTAGAGTTGCAAGATTCCACAACATTTTTGGACCACAAGGTACATGGACAGGTGGTAGAGAAAAGTCACCAGCTGCGATGTGTAGAAAAGCGGCAGAAACACCAAACGGTGGAGAGATTGAAGTTTGGGGTAACGGATTGCAAACCCGTTCATTCTTGTATGTGGATGAATGCGTTGAAGCGGTATTAAAACTAATGGAGTCAGACTTTACAGGACCTGTTAATATTGGTAGTGAAGAAATGGTAACAATTAACCAACTTGCTGGTATGGCCATTGCGATATCTGAAAAAGATATTAATATCAAAAATATTGAAGGTGAGGAATTTGTACAAAAGTACGGATTCAAATGTCCATTAGGTGTTAAAGGAAGAAACTCAGATAATAAATTATATAGAGAAAAAATCGGATGGGAGGTTAGTCAACCATTATCTATTGGTTTGAAAAAAACATACCAATGGATTAAGTCTCAAGTTGACAAGAAAGAACTTGAAACCAAATGGATTTATGAAAGTCCAGATGGTGAAACAATTTACAAAAGAGAGATTGGTAATGTTGAGAGACATAAAATTAAATAAATAAAAATGGGTAAAGTATCAAAACCAAAACCTACGTCAACCCTATCGGCTGACGAAGCTCCAATTAGAAATAAAAAACAGCAAATCTGTTCAATAATTAAACGAAAAACAAAAGAAAAATTTTTATCAGAAAGTCAAAAAGAGTATTATAGTAAACTATCATCAAATCAAATAACAATATGTTCAGGTCCTGCTGGTGTGGGTAAAAGTTACATCGCCATGAAATGTGCGGTCGATTTGTTGGCAGACCCAAATACACCATACGAAAAAATTATTATTGTAAGACCCGCAGTTGAGGCCGAAGAAAAATTAGGTAGTTTACCTGGTGGTGTTGAAGAAAAATTAGACCCTTACATTTTCCCATCATATTATTTGTTAAACAAAATAATCGGCAAAGAATCAAGAGAAAAATTGAAGGAGATTGAAGCGATTGAAGTTTTTGCATTAGCGTATATGAGAGGAATGAATATTGACAACTCAATATTAATTTTTGAAGAAGCTCAAAACTCAACACCAAGTCAAATGAAATTATTATTAACGAGAATTGGTTTTAATTCTAAGTTTTTTATCTCAGGTGATTTGGAACAATTTGATAGACATAAAGATAAAACTCAAACAGGTCTTTGGGACGCATTGAAAAAATTTCAAAATTTAAACGATGTTGGTGTTTTCGAATTTAAACCCACAGATGTTGTTAGAAATCCACTTATATCTAAAATCTTAGAAAGATACGAAGAATGAAAATAGGAATAGAATTAAACGGTGTACTCAGAGACACTTTAAAAAAAATTCAACAAGAGTACGAAAAGTGGTACATTGAGAATCCTTTTAAGGAGGATGAGGAAGATGACTTCAAATATGAAGTCATTTCTGAATTGAACTCCTTAGATATTTCTAAACATTTGAAATTTAGAAATAACGATGACCTATATGATTTTTTGTATAAAGAACACACCATGGAAATATTCGGTCATGCGGGTTCTGTCGAACCATCTGGACTTTTGGACCTCAACGACTTTTATTTAGACATGAGAGAAGAACACGACATTCTTATAGTTTCAGATGAGATAGGTAAATCAAAACCCGCTTCGTTATTTTTTATTTCCAAATTTGGTTGTTTGGTAGAGTCGGTGAAATTTTATAGTGAAAGCACAATTAATTCTCTATGGAATTCCGTAGACATTTTACTTACGGCAAATCCTAACCTATTATTAAACCATCCCGAAGATAAAGTTGTTATTAAGTTTAATACAGTTTATAATAAGGATATAGAATTTGAACACAACATTTCAAGTTTAAAGGAACTTAAATCAAAAATACAAGAAATACTATGATACCAGTGTTAGGTGAAAATTATTTTATCGACTTAGATAAAATTGAAGACTATCTGGACATGGGTCAAGATGATAACACATCTGATTCATCAACAGGAGTTACAGAAACAAGAATTAATATTATTAAATTTGAAATGGTTAAAATGTTATTAGAAACCGTTTTGACTGAACAGGAAATTATGGATGAAAAACTTGGAATGAAATCAAATTCAAACACAAGTATTCCTTTCAGAATCGCATTTAATAGCTTACTAAATAAAAAATTAATCAATCATTATTAATATGGAAAACCAATTGCAAGACAAAGTAAAACAATCCATTAAGGTATTGAGGGACAAACAAGCAAGGATATATTTTTTAGTTCAAGATACTAAAGGTAATGCCAAAGCCTCTGTGAGACTTATATATCAAATGGCTAAAACATTAAAAGATAACGGATTTAATCCAATTATATTACACGAAAAGGCAGATTATGCTGGTGTTATTGCTTGGTTGGATGAAGAATACATGTCCTTACCTCACAAAGCCATCGAAGGGCAAAATTTAGAAATTTCTCCTGAAGACTTTTTAGTCATTCCTGAGGTTTTTGGTTTTGTTATGGACCAAGTTAAACAGTTACCATGTGCTAAAATTGTACTTACTCAACAATACGCACACATGTTGGAAACACTCCAGCCAGGACAAACTTGGAACCAATTTGGATTCTTGAAATGTATTACAACATCAAGTAAACAAAAAGAATATATCGAGAGAGTAATGAGACAAATATCTTTTGATATTGTTGAACCTTTAATTAGTGAAGAGTTTACACCAAAATCAACTCCATCAATGCCAATCATTGGTATTCATACTAAAGACCAAACAGATGCAATTAACATTATTAAAACATTTTATCTGAAGTTCCCACAATACAGATGGTTTACATTTAGAGATTTGAGAGGTCTTTCTGAAAAAGAATTTGCAAACTCACTTAGAGATTGTTTTTTAAGTGTTTGGATTGATGACCACAGTGGGTTTGGTACATTCCCATTAGAATCAATGAAATCGAACGTTCCTGTAATCGGTAAAGTACCAAATTTATCACCTGATTGGATGACAGAAGACAATGGTATTTGGATTACGGACCAAACTTTATTTGCCGACCTTATTGCGGATTATGTACAGAATTGGTTAGAAGATAACATTGACCCTAAAATATTTGAGGAAATGAAAAAAACAGTTGAGAGATATTCAGATAAACAAAAATTCGAATCATCAATAGTTTCATTATTTGAAGGTTACTTGAAAACCAGAGCAGATTCGTTCGAAAATCAAATTTCTAAAACAGAAGAATAATATGAATAATACATTATCACTATCAGTTATATTACCAGTAAAATCTGCAAAAGCAAAAGACTTTACTGAGTATTTTGAAAAAGCAATTACATCATTGAAAAACCAACAAGTTGGGTTTGAGGAATTAGTTATTGTCCACACTCAGGAAGAATCATTAGTTGAATTTTTAGGTTCTTATGATTACGGTGACCTTAAAGTCACAAAACTTTTGTGGGATAAAGAAGCTAATTATGCCGAACAAGTCAACTATGGTATTAAAAATGCAAAAGGCACTTGGGTTTCCCTTTTTGAATTTGACGATGAATATTCATCTATTTGGTTTAAAAATGTAAAAACTTATACTGAATCATATCCTGAAATTCAAATGTTTTTACCAGTTGTGGTTGAGACAGATGAAAAAGGAATGTTCGCAGGATTTACCAATGAAGCAACCTTTGCTGCCAATTTCTCACAAGAAATGGGTATATTAACTAACGATACTCTACAAGAGTACCAAAATTTTCAAACAGCGGGTTCTGTGTTTAAAAAATCTATTATTGAAGATTTTGGTGGATTTAAACCTTCAATCAAATTAACCTTTATTTATGAGTTCTTACTTAGATTAACTTATAACTCAGTTTCAATAATGACAATACCTCGTTTAGGTTACAAACACGTTAACTTAAGAGAAGGGTCAATATTTTGGAACTACAAATATGGTGAATCTAAAATGGTTGAGGATGAGGTTAAGTTTTGGATTCAAACCGCAAAAAGAGAATATTTCTTCACCGACGATAGAGTCATAAAATATCAATCTGAAAATGCATAAATGCAAGAAACACTCTCTGCCACAACAGAAGATGTTTTATCTAAAAAAAGAGGAAGAAAGGCGGTTAACTTAAATTATTTTGATGTAAGAGAAGAGGAGGCGGTAAGAAATTTTTTAATCGCCGAAACGTCATACGAAAAAAATAAGATTTATAACGAATTTTTGAGAGCTCCTCTCGACAAGATGATTTCATCTATTATAAGACGATATAAATTATATCGTAAGGATATGGACTTTAATGAGATTCATACAGATACCCATTCCTTTTTGATGACTAAAGTTGATAAGTTTAAGCCAGACAAAAACAAAAAGGCTTACTCTTACTTTGGTACCATTTGTAAAAATTACTTAATGGGCCAAATTATCAAGGACCAAAAAGAAACTAATAGGAAGATTTCATATGAAGACATTTCAACAAGTCTTGAGGAAAGAGCCGATATGTCTTATAGGATAGACGATGATGTAGTTGAGACTCATGTTATTATAAATGAATATCTTAAAGAACTTAAAGATTTTATTGAATCGGAACAACTTAACGACAACGAACGAAAGTTGGGATATGCATTGATAGATTTATTTGATAACTACGAAAGCATATTTTCAGGTGCAGATAATAATAAATTCAATAAAAATGTAATCTTACTATCACTAAGAGAAATGACAAATCTTAGTACAAAAGAGATTCGTAGTTCTATCAAAAGGTTTAAGAAATTATATACTATTATCCAAGTTAGAATGAAAAACTAATAAAAAAGTATTTATAGGTATGCCGAGACCACAAAGAAAAGAAATTAATTTTACTAAAGATTCTATATTATCGCTCATGCAAGAGATTTATAACGAACTTGTTGAGCAAAGACAGACTGCAATTAGAATTCAAAATAAAATGTTAGCAATGTTGAAAGACCCTGCTGATATGACAACTATTGGCCCTGTAATCGAAAAACAACAAAAAATTGTTAACGACTGTGTTGAAAAGAAAATTAGTTTGTCAAAACTACAATCAAGTATTTGGGAAAAATCAAATAACAATAAAGAAGAATCATTTTCACTTGCAGACTTAGACGACGATTTAATACAGAATCTTATTGAAAGAGATGTTTCCAACGATGAGGAATCATATAAAATGAGATAAGATATGCCATTAGATTTAAATTCTACACAACAATCGATATCAAGTAAACTTGATGCTTTCAAAACCTATGCAGACGTATCAAGGTCTGAGAAGGGTTTTTTAGGTAAGTTAGCAAATTCTTCATCTGAGGCAAATTCACAGATTACAAGTCAATTAGATAAGGTAAAAGACTTACAAAAAAGGTTTCAGAGAGGCCCTAAAAACTCTATGGACCAACTTCTTGGATTTTTGGGACAAACCCAAGGTAACGGTTCGGGCACCTTAACTTATCTAAGAAAAAAAATATTAGAAGCCGCCGCTAAGATTGAACCCAAATTAGCGGGCATTATGAAGGATGAAACAATTAAGGCTCTTGGTTGTTCTGTTGAGCAAACTTATAAGGGTACATCCTCGGCAAGTTTATCACTTCAACCTTTACCTTTAAGACCTCAGCAAGAAGGTATATATATTCCTGTAAATTCAATCGATTTTTTTTCGAATTTAAAACAATCTCCTGAAACAAATTTTGGTAAAGTTTATTATGAAAAACCTGACCCTTCAGGAAGTTTAACCTTTAAACCATTCGGAGGAACTGTTCCTTTCCCAATGAACAAACAGTTATTTAATTTAATGACCTCAGACAATCAAAATAGGTCATTCAGTCAAATAAATGGAAAAAATTATTTAGGTAAATCAGGTCAAAACCTGTTCGACATACAATATTCTAATACTAATAGTTTTGGAGTTACAGGAGACTATTATAGAATTATTCTAATTGATAGGGAGGACGGTACAGGTAATATAAGTAATAATGTTGGTGAATTCATATCTGACTACTATAGTACAATCAAACTAGTGGATACTGTAGATATTGGAGCCCAAATAGTAAACTTAATTTCAGGTGCGATTAACATACAGGCTCAGATTGGTTATGGAGCGTTAGATAATCAAAGTAGATTCAGTTTAATAGCGGCAAGAATATTAGGTCTTTGCTTTGATGATAGAAGAGAGATTGATGTCAGTGGTGTTGCAAAAATTGCGGAACTTGATGGTGTTGATGATTCTTTCTTCGAATTGAATGAAATTGATTTACGAAACATCGAGGTTCAAATTTCAAACATCCAAAATGGAGTTATGGAATTTGTAGATTGTGATAACATCAAGTTACCTGTTGATTCTGAAGTATTAGTTGATGAATTAATTGATTTTAGAGATACCGAAAGTGGGACAACTGTTGAGGAGCAGGTTGCAGTTTTAGAGACGATTATTGATTCAATATCCAATAATCCTGATTGGTCTTTAACTGGCCCGAATAATCTGAACCTCAAAGTATCAATAGATACAAACGTAATTAAAAAAATTCCTTTAGCGGTTGCTGCAGGAGTTTTAACACCTAAAAATCTATTACCATTATATACTTTATTATCTGTTGTACAATCAGGAGCAACCTACACGTATAATCAAGCGGTATCCAGTGCAAATACATTCATTACATCAGCAAACACCGCGTCGACTAACATTGGTAATGCTGGTGCCAACATTGGCCAACAAGGTAGTAACATTGTTAATGATGGAGCGGATTTCCTAAAAAAATATAGAACTTTTTCGATTCAGGTGATTTCAAAAATAAATGCCGAATTTTTACAAGTTTTATATGAAATACTAAAGAGGGATATTATAAATTTGGTTTCAATCATAATTCAAGATGCAGTAAAATCTAAGATTATGAAAAAGTATGCAATCATTTTAAGATTGATACAATTAGCTCTCATCGTTTCACAACTAATAAACGATTATCGAAAGTGCAAAAGTCTTTTAGATAATATTTTATTGTTATTGAACCTCGTGGGTCAAATAATTAAAAAGCCAGGAAATGAAATACCATTACCTCTTTTGTTGTTAGCCAGTATGTTACCAGGGACTTCTCCCGAAAGAACAACAACAAATGCAATTGAAGGTTTACAAGGGTTGGGTATTCCAACAGGTACTTTACCTGACGGTTCACCAAACTTAATGTTATTATATAACCTTGTTTCAAATAAAGCAATCGATAGAGAAGAAGCGGAAAATGGTAAGGTTGAGGTGGTAACCTTGGCAGGACCTGGTTTTGGTAAAAAATTATAAAAGATGAAAAACGAAAAATTCGAAGAAATTATAAACGAAGTGTCTAACTTAAAGGATTTACCTAATACAAAATTAGTAGAATACTTGGATTTATTATCATCTGATTTTGAACTAACAAAAGAATCAATAATCAAAAGTACTCTTTATTTAGACAAAGTAGAGGAATTATATAATAGGGTATTAAAAACATATCAAGATAGAAATAATGGAAAATAACTCAATATTTTTTCAGTGTAGGGTATTAAATACCGAAGACCCAATGATGCTTGGTAGAATCAGGGGTGTTAGACTTATTGACAACTACGATGACATTCTAAAAGGTATTACAGACCCGCCATGGAATGAAGAAAAAGATATTTGGACATCTAGAGACCCGTTTGTTTTTAACGCATTGCTACCATATTTTGTTTATTCAATACCGAAAGTTGATGAGTTGGTTCAAGTTATTTTTGTGAACAAGGACTTCCAATATCAAAACCAATACTACGTACAAAATACGTTTTCTAGCCCTACTGCAACATTTAAAGAATTTTATTTTGGAGGAAATAAATTTACTGGTACGGGTATGCAAATCAAAAACCCAAAACCATTAAAGAACCAAGATGGAACTTTTA